>Ga0182739_1003115_pt1 | contig 14857 bp, 14 predicted proteins | sample eDN5th30CBELigBY_FD_128873 | JGI IMG/M metagenome (GOLD analysis project Ga0182739, IMG submission 128873) | Enriched backyard soil microbial communities from Emeryville, California, USA - eDNA 5th pass 30_C BE-Lig BY (version 2) (version 2) | ecosystem: Environmental > Terrestrial > Soil >... | reverse complement strand
GCCTTGGACGGAGAGCACCTGCATGTCACAACGTCGCGAGTTTCTAGCGCTGGCTGCGGGCCAGAGCGTGCCACTGAGCGAGCTGTGCCGCCGGTTCGGCATCAGCCGCAAGACCGGCTACAAATGGCTGGCGCGGGATGAGGTGGTCGATCGATCACGCCGGCCGCACACCTCGCCTCGGCGGACCGACCCAGCCCTCGAAGCACAGGTGCTGTCGCTACGCCAGGCGCACCCGGTATGGGGTGGACGCAAGATCGCCGCACGCCTGCGGCATCTGGGCTACCTCGCTGTCCCGCATCCGAGCACCATCACGCACATCCTGCGCCGGCATGGGCAGCTCGAGGCGCCCCTCCCGGGTGAAGGCGCGCGCTATCACCGCTTCGAACATCCGGTGCCCAACGCGCTGTGGCAGATGGATTTCAAGGGCGACTTTCCGTTGCGCGAGCGGCGCTGCCATCCGCTCACCGTGCTGGACGATCACGCCCGGTATTCGGTGGCGCTGCACGCCTGCCAAGGACAGAGCCGCGCGCAGGTGCAGCCGGTGCTGGAAGCGGCGTTCCGCCACTACGGACTACCCGAGCGCATCAATGTGGACAACGGCCAACCCTGGGGCAGTCCCAGTGCCTGGCATGGCGTTTCGGCCCTCACGGTCTGGCTCGTGCGCCTGGGCGTACGGGTGAGCTTCAGCCGTCCGGCCCATCCGCAGACCAACGGGAAGGACGAACGCTTTCACCGCACGCTCAAAGCCGAAGTGCTCGCAGGACGTGTCTTCGCCGACCTCGACCACGCACAGCGCGCGTTCGACCACTGGCGGACCGTCTATAACCACGAACGTCCGCACCAAGCCCTGGGCATGGCGGTCCCGGCCAGCCGCTACCGGCCTAGTTCACGTCCATTCCCCGACACGCTGCCGCCCATCGAGTATGGCGACGGCGACACCGTCGTCACGGTCAAGGCCCATGGTGTGGTGCGCTTTCGCGGACAGATCTGGCGCGTATCCAAGGCGTTGCGCGATCTACCCATCGCCATTCATCCCGACACGAAGATCGATGGCCGATTCAACCTCTACTTCTGCCACCACCGAGTGGCACTGATCGACCTGACCGAAGGCCCTGGCGGGTAGGGCCAATGTGTAACCTATGTCCTGATACATCTGTTACCCATGTATCCAGTCCATACACTTGGCAAAAGTAACCAAAACCGCCGTCGCCGGCGCGAGCCGGCACGGCTGCGCCGCGCCGGTCCCCTGCGCTTCTCGGTCAGCCAGGCACGCTGCCCCAACTCGCTTCGCTCAGACACGGGGCAGCTCTTCGGCCTGCCTGACCTGCGATGCTCGGCTCGCTTTAGGCGCCAACAGCGAAAAGCCACAGCCACAGCCGATCGACTCTCGCGGATCGCGCGCGAGCCGCGCCCGGCGCGCGAAACAGGGCGACCCTTCAGGCCGCGAGCGAAGTACTGATCGCGGCGATCAGCTCGGACTCGTTGACCGGCTTGGTGACGTAGGCCTTGGCGCCCTGGCGGGCACCCCAGATGCGGTCGGTCTGCTGGTCCTTAGTGGTGACCAGGATGACCGGGATGTGGCTGGTCTTGGGATCGCGCGAGATCGTACGGGTCGCCTGGAAGCCGTTGAGGTTCGGCATGACCACGTCCATCAGGATCAGGTCCGGCAGGTCGCGCCGCGCCGCCTCGACGCCGGCGGCGCCGTCCTCGGCCGTCAGCACCTGGTGCCCGAGCTTTTCCACCAGGCGGCTCAGGCCTACCAGCTGGGAAGGGGAGTCATCGACGATCAGGATGCGCGCCATGGCCGCACGGGGTCCGTGTATACGTCGCGGCATTCTAAACACGGGCGTCGCCGGCCGCTACACGCTGCGGCGGCAGCGGCGGGAACGGCCGTAAAACGCCGACCGCCGGTGCGTGGCCGTCGCCTCAGTCCATCGTGACGAGCTTGCGGCCGAACGAATCGCCGCCGAGCATCGTCCCGAACACGCCGCCGAGCGCGTCCAGCGTGACGCTGCCGGTCGCGATCGTCTCCAGGTGGGCCGGCTTCCAGTCGTCGGCCAGGTGCTGCCAGATGCGCTCGCGGACCGGCCGCGCGGTGCCGGCCGAGGCCACGCCGAGCAGGGACAGGCCGCGCAGGATGAACGGCATCACCGTGGTCGCCAGCTCCGCGCCGCCGGCGTTGCCGCAGGTGGCGATCGCGCCGTACGGGCGGATCACGCGCGTCAGGCCCGCCAGCATGTCGCCGCCGACGTTGTCGATCGCGCCGGCCCAGTGCGCCGCCTCCAGCGGCCGCTGGCCCCAGTACAGTTCCTTGCGCGCGATGCACTGTGTCGCGCCGAGGTTGATCAGGAAGTCGAACTGGTCGGCCTTGCCGGTGATCGCCTGTGCCTCGAAGCCGGCGCGCGTCAGGATGTCGATCGCCAGCATGCCGACGCCGCCGGTGGCGCCGGTCACGACGATCGGCCCCATGTCCGGCGTCTGGCCGTTGCGGACCAGCTGGAACACCGCCAGCGCCGCCGTGAAGCCGGCGGTGCCGAGGATCATCGACTCGCGCAGGGTCAGGCCCGCCGGCAGCGGGATCGCCCACTGCGATTCGAGCTTCACGTACTCGGCATAGCCGCCGTCGCGCGTCTCGGACAGGCCGCAGCCGGTGCACAGCACCGCATCGCCCTCGCGGAAGGCCGGGTCGGTCGAGGCCGCCACGTAGCCGGCCACGTCGATGCCGCCGTTGAGCGGGTGCCGTCGCAGGATCTTGCCCTTGCCGGTGCCGGCCAATGCATCCTTGTAGTTGATCGACGAGAACGCCGTCTTGACCAGCACCTCGCCGGGCGTCAGCGCGTCGGCGGACATGTCCTCCACCGCGGCGCGGTAGCCGTCCTGATCGTTGCGGATGCGGAAGGCGCGGAAGTGGGCGGGCGACGACATGGGGCGGCAGGACCTCGATGCACGGGGAAAGACGCCGAATGATGCCGTCCGGCCACCGCCCGGCGCCAGCCCGCCCGCCGCGCCGCCGCCGTCACGGCCGGCACTGGACAATTAGAACGATCGTTCTATTATTGGCGGCCATGAGCCTCGCCGCCGTCACTCCCAAGGGCACTGCCACGCGCGAAGCGCTGCTCGGCCACGCCTACGGCATCGCCTCCTCGCAGGGCCTGGAAGGTTTGTCGATCGGCGAGTTGGCGCGGCTCGCCGGCATGTCCAAGAGCGGCGTCTTCGCGCACTTCGGCTCACGCGAGGACCTGCAGCTGGCCGTGCTCGACCACGCCGCCGAGCGCTTCACGCACGAGGTATTGGTGCCGGCGCTGCGCGCCCGCCGCGGCCTGGCGCGGCTGCGCGCGATCTTCGCCGGCTGGGTGGACTGGGTACGCGAGAGTCCCGAGGGCTGCCCGATCCTGAGCGCCGCGGTCGAATACGACGGCCGCCCCGGCGTCCTGCGCGAGCGTGTCGTCGCGCTGCAGCTGCGCTGGCGTTCCGAGCTCCGCCGCGCGGTGCAGATGGCGATCGACACTGGCGAGTTGCCGGCCTCCACGGACCCACACCAGCTCGGCTTTGAATTGTTCGGCATCGTGCTGGCCTACCACCACGATGCGCGCCTGCTCGACGTGGCGTCCGCGGCCGGTCATGCCGAGGCCGCGCTCGACCGCCTGCTGGCGTGCCGTTCCCCCTGACCGACCCGAGGTGCCCACGATGCCTGCCTTGCTGCCGTCGATAAATAGCACGATCGTTCTAAAAAAGATTGCCTTCGGGGGCCTGCGTGCCGGTTTCCGCGTCGGCGGCTGGTTGCTGCCCGGACAGACGCTGCGTCGCGCCGCGGACCTGTTCGGGACGCCGCTGCCGGCCACGCGCGCGCGGGCCGCCGCCTGCGATCCTGCCGGCGCGGTGCTGGGCGAGATCCGCCACGGCACCCAACGCATCGCCACCTATACCTGGGGCGATCCGGCACGCCAGCCCACCGTGCTGCTCGCGCATGGCTGGTCCAGCTACGGCCTGTTCCTGCTGCCATGGGTGCAGCCGCTGCGCGATGCCGGCCATGCCGTGGTCGCGTTCGACCAGCCGGGGCACGGCCGCAGCGACGGCCGCCGGTCCAGCCTGCCGGAATTCGCCGCGGTGCTGCGCCAGGTCGCCGATCACCACGGGGCGCCGGTGGCCGTGGTCGCCCACTCGCTCGGCGGCGCCGCCACCATGCTCGCGCTGGCCGGCGGCTGGCAGACCGGTCGGGTCGTACTGGTCGCGCCGCCGGCCGATCCGGTGGCCGCCGGCGAGCGCTTCGCGCGCCTGGTCGGGCTGCCCGATCGCCTGGCCGGACGCCTGCTCGAGGGCTGGCAGGCGCAGACGCACACGCGCCTGGACAGCCTGCAGGCGCATCGCGCCGCGCCACGGTTGGCGGTGCCGGCCCTGCTGGTGCACGACCTCGGCGACCGCGAAGTGCCCTGGGCCGAGGGCGAGCGCTATGCGCGGCATTGGCCGGGCGCGCGGCTGCTGACCACCGAGGGCCTGGGCCACAACCGCATCGCCACCGATCCGGGCGTGATCGCCGCCGCGCTGGACTTTCTCGGCGGCGCCGTCGTCGGCGAGCGCGTGGTGTCCTCGCCGAACCTGCCTTACGGCTTCGCCTGAGTCTTGGACTTCACGCGCGGCAGCGCCATCGGGTGGGTCTTCTCCGGCGGCGGGCGTGCGGTGCCGTCGTCGATCACGCGCAGGCGCACGTCGTCGATCCAACCGGTGCCGGCGTCGAGCAGGGCGATGCCCAGGACCAGTTCACGTGTCTGATCCGGCACCACCTCGCGGATCGTCACACGCCGCCATTTCGCCTGCGTGCCGGTCATCGGGTCCGACTGCACCTCGCGGATCGCGAAGCTGCCGTCCTGGAAATGGACGTACATCCGCCAGCCCAGCGGGCCGACGTCTTCGGTCCGCAGCAGGGCGGAGAACTCGATGGTCGTACCCGGATGCGGCGCGACGATGCGCTGCTGCAGACGGCCCCACCACTCCTCCTTCGTCCGCGTGATGCGCGCCGACTGCGCGCCCTGGCCCGGGCGCCGCGTGTCCACCACCATTTCGTAGGCCGGATCGCCGGCGTGCTGCAGCATCGCCCAACCGGGAATCTGGGTGCCCTGCATCGGCATCTCGAAGTCGCCATTGGCCAGCGCCACGTCGGTGATCTTGACGGCCTTCGGGGCCTTGTCCGGCGGGCCAGCCGCCTTCTGGGCATGGGCCGCCGGGGCGACGATCAGCAGGGCGGTGAAAACGAAAAGCTTCATGCGGACCTCAGGGTGCAGCGAGAAAGGAATGGGGGCCGGCCCGCGCGCGGCGGTAGGCGGACTCGCTCGCCCTCGACGGTCGTCATGCCGTCCGGGCGTGCAGGCGGACCGGCCGCCCGCTAGAGCCGGCACTGCGGCGCGCGCCCGGCGGCGCGCGCCTCTTCGTAGACCGGCATCAGTGACGGCGCGCGCGCCGCCAGGCGCTCGGCGCGCCGCGTCGGGTCCGGGTGCGTGGACAGCAGCGCGGGCGGCCGCGAACCGCCGGCATTGGCCTGCATGTTCTCCCACAGCGTCGCCGCCGCGCGCGGATCGAAGCCGGCCGCTGCCATGTAGCGTTGGCCCAGCTCGTCCGCCTCGCTCTCGTGCAGGCGCGAATACGGCAGCAGCACCCCCACCGTCGCGCCGATGCCGAGCAGGGCCAGCGCCTGCGCGTTGTCGTTGCCGCTGGCCGCGCCGGCCACCGCCGCCGCTGCCATCGCACCCTGCGCCGCCATCTGCTGCGACATGCGCTCCGCTCCGTGCTTGGAGACGACATGGCCCAGCTCATGGCCGACCACCGCCGCCACCTGGTCCGGTGTGGTGGCCACCCTCAGCAGCCCGGTGTTGACGCCGACCTTGCCGCCCGGCAGTGCGAACGCGTTGGCGCTGTCGTCCGCCATCAGCGCGACTTCCCACGGCTGGTCGCGCCACGGTGCCGGCAGCTCGGCGATCAGCGCATCGGCGATGCAGCGTACATAGCGCTCGCGCCCGGGATCGTTGGCGACCTTGCCCTCGGACTTGATCTGGTCGAACGCAGCCGCGCCCATGCGCGACATTTCCGCATCGGAGACGATCATCAGCTGCGTGCGCCCGGTCGGCGCCGTCGCGCAGGCCGTCAGCAGCGCCGCCGCGGTCAGGAAGAAGGTCTTGCGCATGGGATCCCGCTCCGTGTTGCCCGGCTGCGAGGATACCGGCCGCTTGCGGCAGGGTCGATACGGCGCCGCATCCTGGCCGCCGGGCGACACCCTGGGTGACACCGGTAGAATAGGGGCCTTGCGTCCGACCGTTCCGGAGTTTTCATGAGCACGCCCGCCCCGCAGGTTCCCGCCAGCGAGCCCTCCCTCGACGCAGCACCGCTGCGCTTCGTCACCGCCGCCAGCCTGTTCGACGGCCACGACGCGGCGATCAACATCATGCGCCGGCTGATCCAGTCGCAGGGCGCCGAGGTGATCCACCTGGGCCACAACCGCTCGGTCGAGGACGTGGTGCGCGCCGCCCTGCAGGAAGACGCCGACGCGATCGCGCTGTCGAGCTACCAGGGCGGCCATGTCGAGTACTTCAAGTACATGGTGGACATGCTCAAGGAGCGCGGCGCCGGCCACATCCGTGTGTTCGGCGGCGGCGGCGGCACCATCACGCCGGAAGAGATCCGCGAACTGCAGGACTACGGCGTCGAGCGCATCTACCACCCCAACGACGGCATGAAGATGGGCCTGGTCGAGATGATCGAGGACGTCGTGCGTCGCGCCGCGCAGGCGCGCGCCGCCGCTGGTCTAGAGGCCGCCGACGGCACGCCCGGCATCGACGACGAGATCGGCATCGGCCACGTGCTCTCCGCGATCGAGGACGGCAGTCACGGCGAGGCCGAGCTGGCCAAGCGGCGCAAGGCCTGGCAGCTCGCCGGCGGCAAGACGCCGGTCATCGGCATCACCGGCACCGGCGGCGCCGGCAAGTCCTCCGTCACCGACGAGCTGCTCAACCGCTTCCTCGCCAGCTTCCCGCAGATGCGCATCGCGGTGATCTCGGTCGACCCCACGCGCCGGCGCACCGGCGGCGCGCTGCTGGGCGACCGCATCCGCATGAACTCCCTGCGCAGCCATCGCGTCTACATGCGCTCCATGGCCACGCGCCGGCAGAACGTGGCCACCAATGCCGTGCTCAAGGACTGCATCGCGTTCCTGAAGAGCCTGACATTCGACCTGGTCATCGTCGAGACCGCCGGCATCGGCCAGAGCGACTCGGAGATCGTGGATCTGGTCGATTTCCCGATGTACGTGATGACCAGCGACTACGGCGCCGCCAGCCAGCTCGAGAAGATCGACATGATCGACTATGCAGAGCTCGTGGTGCTCAACAAGTACGACAAGCGCGGTGCCGAGGACGCCCTGCGCGACGTGCGCAAGCAGTGGAAGCGCAACCGTGTCGCGTTCCAGGTCAAGGACGCCGACGTGCCGGTCTATCCGACCATCGCCAGCCAGTTCAACGACCCCGGCATCAGCTGGATGTTCTCCAACCTGTGCCGGCTGCTGCGCGAGAAGCTGGCCCTGCCGGCCGCCGGGTGGACGCCCGTCCTCGACACCACGCTGAAGGAACCGCGCGCGACGGTGCTGATCCCCGGCAGCCGCGTGCGGTACCTGGCCGAGATCGCCGAGCAGGGCCGTCGCATCAACACCGACATCGGCCGCCAGGCCGAAGCCGCCGACCGCGCGCAGGCGATGTGGCAGGCGCTGGAGGAACTGTCCGACGACCGGCTGCCCAAGGCGCTGGACCTCTACGGCGCCGCCGATCTGCTGCCCGCCGAAGGCGCCGCCCTCGACCGTTCGCTGCTGACGCTGCGCCAGCGCTACAACGACGCGATCCAGGCGCTCTCGTCCGATTCCCTGAAGCTGCTGCGCGACTGGCCGCAGCGCCTCAAATCCATCACCGACGAGTTCACCGAGTACCAGGTGCGCAACAAGGCGATCAAGGTCGACAACTACCGCGATTCCCTCAGCCACCAGAAGATCCCGAAGATCGCCGCACCGACGTACAAGAGCTGGGGCGAGCTGCTGGCCTTCCTCGGCAAGGAGAACCTGCCCGGGTCGTACCCCTACACCGGCGGCGTCTATCCGTACCGCCGCACCGGCGAGGACCCGATCCGCATGTTCGCCGGCGAGGGCACGCCCGAGCGCACCAACCGCCGCTTCCATTACCTGTCCGTCGGCCAGCCCGCCGCACGCCTGTCCACCGCGTTCGACTCGGTGACGCTGTACGGCGAGGACCCGGCACCACGCCCGGACATCTACGGCAAGATCGGCAACTCCGGCGTCAACATCCCGACGCTGGACGACATGAAGAAGCTGTACTCCGGCTTCGACCTGTGCGCGCCGACCACGTCCGTCTCGATGACGATCAACGGCCCCGCGCCGATGATCCTGGCGATGTTCATGAACTGCGCCGTCGACCAGCAGGTGGAAAAGCACCTGAAGGCCGACCCGGCACGCTGGGCAGATGCAGAAGCGAGGATCGCCGCCTTCTTCCAAGGCCGCGAGCGCCCCCGTTACCACGGCGAGTTGCCGCCGACCAACGACGGCCTGGGGCTGGGCCTGCTCGGCGTCGCCGGCGACCAGTTGGTGGATGCCGAAACCTACGCCCGCATCAAGGCCGAGACGCTGGCCACCGTGCGCGGCACCGTGCAGGCGGACATCCTCAAGGAAGACCAGGCGCAGAACACCTGCATCTTCAGCACAGAGTTCGCGCTGCGCATGATGGGCGACATCCAGCAGTACTTCGTCGACCAGAAGGTGCGCAATTTCTACTCGGTCTCGATCAGCGGCTACCACATCGCCGAAGCCGGGGCCAATCCGATCAGCCAGCTCGCCTTCACGTTGTCCAACGGCTTCACGATCGTCGAGTACTACCTCGCGCGTGGCATGCACATTGACGACTTCGCGCCGAACCTGTCGTTCTTCTTCAGCAACGGCATGGACCCCGAGTACACCGTCATTGGCCGCGTCGCCCGCCGCATCTGGGCCCGCGCGATGCGCGAGCGCTACGGCGCCAACGAGCGCAGCCAGATGATGAAGTACCACATCCAGACCAGCGGCCGGTCCCTGCACGCGCAGGAGATCCAGTTCAACGACATCCGCACCACGCTGCAGGCGCTCTACGCGCTGTTCGACAACTGCAACAGCCTGCACACCAACGCCTACGACGAGGCGATCACCACGCCCACGGAAGAATCCGTACGCCGCGCCGTGGCGATCCAGATGATCATCAACAAGGAAATGGGCCTCAACTTCATCGAGAACCCCTGGCAGGGCAGCTTCGCCGTCGATTACCTCACCGACATCGTCGAGGAGGCCGTCTACAAGGAGTTCGAGGCGATCAGCGAGCGCGGTGGCGTTCTGGGTGCCATGGACACGATGTACCAGCGCGGCAAGATCCAGGAAGAGTCGATGTACTACGAGCACAAGAAGCACGACGGCTCGCTGCCGCTGGTCGGCGTCAACACCTTCCTGCCGAAGGAACACGCCGGCGAAGTGGTCACCGAGATCGAGCTGATCCGCTCCACGGAAGAAGAGAAGGGCCAGCAGATCGAGAACGTCCGCAACTGGCAGCGCTCGCGCAACGCGCTGGCGCCGGCCGGCGAGACCTCACACGCGCACCAGGCCGCCGCCGACGAGGAAACCCCGATGGTCCACGACGGCCACGGCCTGGCGTATCTTCAGAACGCCGCGCGCGAGCGCAAGAACGTGTTCGCTGCGCTGATGGAGGCCGTCAAGACGCATTCGCTGGGGCAGATCAGTCATGCGCTCTATGACGTGGGTGGGGAGTATCGGCGGAATATGTAAGGACCGCTGACCGAGATGTCGTTCAATGTCCGCCAGATATTCGCCGCCTTGAACGACGCGCAGGTCGACTACGTCGTCGTCGGCGGCCTCGCCGTGATCCTGCATGGATATCTGAGGGCTACGGCGGATCTGGGAGATATCGAGAAATCGAAGCGGATACGCAACGACGAAAGAGGTGAGTCGTGACCACCAAGTCGAGCGAACCAGCGTTCTCGTTTGAGGATGTTGAGCGTGCGCAACTGCGGGCGTGGGTGAAGCTGAGCACGCGCGCGAAGATCGCTTTCTTCGAGGAGATGATCGAGCTGGCGTACCTCAGTGGAGTTCTATCGCCGGAGCGGTTGGCGCTCCGCGATGCAGAGAGCTTAGAGCCGCGGCGGGACTGTTCGTCGGCGCATCGTTCAAAGATTCGCACCAATGACGCGACCTCGTAGCGAGCAGGAAGTTGTTGTCTTGGTCGCCGAAGCTGGCGTTGAGCACGTTCGGGCGTGCTCGGATGACCCCATCGAAGACTGGATCAACCTGATGGAGGTAGTCGAGGCACTTTGCCCTGAGTGGTTGCAGCGCGAGCCGTTGATCGGTGGGCGATTCGAGCTGTAGCGATGGAAGCGTGGTGCGGCCCCTGATTGGTGTGGTCCAAAACGCCGCATTTCTGAGATCGTCGTGGAGTTTGTCGGAGCCAACGATAAGTTGGCCTGGCCCTGCTACAGACTCCGTTACACAGAGGTTGTTGAGGCGCTGTGTCCGGCATGGCCACAGCGCGAGCCCTCGATTGGAGATCGCTTCGAGCTGTAGTGATATAGGTGAGTAGTGGGTTGTTCGGAGCGATCCCTATTTCTAGGATGCTTTCGACTTTCTTCGGAAATTATTCCGATTTTTCGAGTACTTAAGACGGGCGAAAGTAAAAGTGATTTATAGATCTCTAGCTGGAATGAGTCGTGCAGTTGCGCGCGACGCGACTTCACTTTTCCTGGGTGATGCTATTGATTTAGTAGGGTCCCTGAAAAGCGCCTCTGTCGATCTGATTGTGACCTCCCCCCCGTACTGCATTGGGATGCCATACGAAACGTCAAGAAGCGTTGATGACTTCATTCGTCTGCATGACGTTCTCTTGCCGGAGTGCGCTCGTGTGTTACGGCCGGGTGGCAGTTTATGCTGGCAAGTGGGCTATCATGCAAGTCGCATTGGTATTGAGCCACTCGATTATCATGTGCATTCAATTATGAGGCGCCTGGGGGATATGCACCTCAGGAATAGAATAATCTGGACTTTTGGGCATGGTGCTCATGCTGTGCGTCGTTTTAGCGGGCGTCACGAAACAATCATGTGGTATTCAAAAGGTCGCGATTATATTTTTGATCTAGATTCAGTTAGGGTTCCGCAGAAGTACCCCGGAAAGAAGCACTACAAAGGAGCAAAAAAAGGAGAATACAGCGGAAATCCGCTTGGGAAAAATCCAGGAGATGTATGGGATATACCAAATGTAAAATCAAAGCATATAGAGAAAACTTCCCATCCTTGTCAGTTTCCGGTAGGTTTAGTTCAGCGATTGGTTCGTAGTTTGACTCGCCCAGGAGCATTAGTGCTTGATCCATTTGTTGGTTCTGGGAGCTCAGGTGTGGCTGCGGTACTGGAGGCGAGGCAATTTATCGGTGCGGATATCGCTTCTGAATATCTGAAGGTGGCCGAGAGCCGAATTGTTTCGGCGGAAAAAGGCATAGCACGTTACCGCCCGTTCAATCAGCCTATTCATATACCAGGGGTTGGTGATCCCATTGAGGTCCCGGAGCACTTTAGGTTTAGGCTAGAACTAGCCTAGTTCAATCGTCCCGTTATCTAGCACGCGACCTAATCCAGGAAAGATGTTGCAGATATTAGATGCGTAGCGTTGCGAGGGTATGGGGGCGTTCGAAACGCGAAAAGCTATTGTAATAGTTGTCATTGCCGCATGCCCCTCATTGCCACCGTAGCTAAGCGTTGAGCAATCTATTGCCTCCCAATGATGATCATTTATTTCACACATGATTAGCTTTGGTAAGAAGATGCATAATAATTTAGCGCGATCATCCGGGTCGATGTGATTGAAAGTTAAAGATTGGTATTCCGCAATGATTCGGTTTACCAAATTATCTCCGAGTGTCGCTGCCGCGCTTTCCTTGAAGGTTTGGTGCTCAGAGCAATTATTGGCGAGGAACCTGAAGAAAAATCGAACTGCAGGTTCCGGCCACTCTATAGTGCTGTTTACCGTGACACACAGTGACCACGGTTCCGCAGGTTCGGCATTGGGTCTTTCGCGGTGCAGTTGACTAATCTTTTTAATTATTTTAATTAGAGGGAACGAGACTTCTTCGCCACATTCAGCGCGCAAAGATTTGTCTAGATCGATATTCACAACTTTCGCGCGCATGTCGCGAGAAATATTTTTGTTGGGCCAGGCATATGGTCCTCCGCCATTCATCAAACTTTCTAGAGTATTGTTGTGAATGCGCAGGCCAGGATACTTCCGCTGAAGAGATAGCACTGCTTCGCTATTTGATTCAACCGCAACAACCTTTCCTATATCCTCAGCGGCGATCGCACCAGTCTCTGTAGTTGCAATAACACCTTCATTGATCAAAAGGTCAATGTCCTTCCCTTCTGTTCCTGGAAGCGTTAGGTAGATTGGATTTCCATTGGCGGGGTGGCGCCTAACTTCCCTAAGCCAGAGTTGGCGGATAGCTCTCTTTGCAGGTCGGTCTTGGGACAAGGCAGCGTCGATTGGGCGGTTCACTTGCTGAGTACCTCTCGAACTAATTCGTCCATAAGAAGCTTTCGCTCCTTAGCTGAGAGAGTGCGCTTGGAGACGTCTAAGACAATTTCGATCAGCTCTATAGCTGAATACTTCTTTAGAAGAACTCGATGATTTTGTTCTGCAGACATTTGATCTGCAGTCACTGAGGATACGCTCGTGCGAGCTGCCTCGCTTACTTCTTTGATAATATCTAGTTCTTGTTTGTATCGAATTCGTTTCTTTTTTCGACTGGGCTGCTCATAAAGTTTTTCACGTGCTTCGTTAAGAGCCGCTCTCAGTTGTACGTGAAAAGCATCGACGAGTTCGAGATAAGCGGGATGGGTGACTCGCAGAGTCTTTCTGTCGATATTCATCGCCGATTCAAGTCGATCGTCTGCCCATATTTCCACAGATAACCAGCGTTGAAAAAGAGTCCCGATGCTGCTGGGAAAGCCGAGAAAGCTACGCTCGTACTTGCCCACCGCCGAATTGCGGATCCGTATCAAGACGCCATTTAGATCTTGCGGCTTTAAAACGCCGTGCTGGACGTAAAAGTATGATTCGAAGCTAACATCCTTACCTTCGTATTGAAAAGTTTTTACGAATGATTCGTCGGATTCTTCGAATAGCGTAGGTTTTCTAAGTTCTGTTCCATCAAATACGACTCGGAAATCTAGGGAGTTTGCTCGATTTGTGAAGCTTGATAATACTTCATCGTATTTCTTGGTTGCCCAATGGTCTACATATGGAACCGGCACATTTAGAGCAACTTCGAGCATGGTTTGAGAATAAAAATCGAAGTCTTCCCAGCTTCGTAAATTAGGGTCTCGCAAGCGTTGTGCGATAGTTTTAGGCGACAGTCCATAAAGGGATTTGCTTTCGCCTCGATTGCGTGCTCCAGCAAGTAGCTCTTGCGCAGGCCCTCTCACTTCTTTCAGGAATATATGGGTGTAGTGCTCATCGGGATGCGCTTGGGAGACCGTCCCTTCATAATCCGCCTTTGTGAATGAGTCTCCTGGACGTTTTCTTTCTTCGTCTGGCATTCGCATTGCTTTGAAATTAATTTCAATATCTATCTTCTCTCGGCTGCCTTTTTTAGTCGAAATGATTTGCATAATGTCGCAAATTTCATTGGCGGCAATGAATCCAATGCCAATCTTTCCGATTTTAGGGCGCGAACTTTCAGTGCGATCAGTACTTTCTCGTTTAAACGATTCACTGATCTTGCTGAAGTTGCGCTTGAAATCTTGGCTATCCATGCCCGTTCCATCGTCGGTAACGATAATTCGGTTTGCGTCAGGCTTGACGAACAGTTCGACGAGTTTGGCATCTGCGTCATACGCATTATTGACTAGCTCTTTGAGGCAGGCAGCGGGAGACTCATATAGTCCAGAACTTAAGTAGTCAACGATTCGCGACGCGACGAGAATCTCTCCGGAGAGTCGGTTATCCATGAGCTTGTGCGACCTGTACTTGGTAGGCGGATAAGGTAAGGCAAAACGGCGCACATAGAAACCCGGGTGCGCCATCTACCGGAGAGCTCAGCCTTCTCTAGCGGATAACGGGGTCAGGTTCACTTATCGCGCAGCCATATCGCCGCGGGGTCGATGAGCGGGCCGTATGCCGGCGAAGCGCTGGGTCTTGGCTTCGACCATGGCGCGGAAGTCATCGCGGCCCCATGGGCAGATAAGATAACGGAGTCAGGTTCACTTATCGCGCAGCCGTATCGCTGCGAGGGCGATGAGCGGGCGGGATGCCGGCAAAGCGCTGGGTCTTGGCTTCGACCATGGCGCGGAAGTCATCGCGGCCCCATGGGCAGATAAGATAACGGGGTCAGGTTCACTTATCGTGCAGCCGTATCGCTGCGAGGGCGATGAGCGGGCGGGATGCCGGCAAAGCGCTGGGTCTTGGCTTCGACCATGGCGCGGAAAGCATCTCGGCCCCAAGCACGCTGCTGCTGCAGGTAGTCGCGGATGGCTTTCAGGTCCACGTCCGGCAGCGCCTCGCGGAGTAGCGATCGATAGGCCGCCGCGCGATTGGTGCTCGTGGCGCCGAGCCTAACATAGGCGGGGTGGGGCGAGAGCGGCGGATCCCCGCGCTGGATAACGGGGTCGGGTTCACTTACCGCGCAGCTGTATCGCTGCGGGGCGATGAGCGGGCCGGATGCCGGCGAAGCGCTGGGTCTTGGCTTCGATCATGGCGCGGAAATCATCGCGGCCCCAAGCACGCTGCTGCTG
>Ga0182739_1003113_pt1 | contig 14859 bp, 5 predicted proteins | sample eDN5th30CBELigBY_FD_128873 | JGI IMG/M metagenome (GOLD analysis project Ga0182739, IMG submission 128873) | Enriched backyard soil microbial communities from Emeryville, California, USA - eDNA 5th pass 30_C BE-Lig BY (version 2) (version 2) | ecosystem: Environmental > Terrestrial > Soil >... | reverse complement strand
TTTCAAGAATATACATTTAATCAATCGAAAGTCTTATTCGTTACTTGTGATGCGATGATTGATCAGCAAATGCTATATAACATGGTCATTCCACGAATTGACCAATTTTTTAAAAATAGTAATAACCAAGAAACAGAAAGTAAGAAGGAAATAATTTTACCGGAGTCTCAAAATACAACAAATAAAAATGAAGAGATTTTTGACAAGCTTTTTAAAATAAATAGTAAGAGTAGTCAAGAAAAGGATGCTAAAGAACAAATTATTTTACCTGACTCCCAGAATACATCAGGTAATAAAACCAAATTAAATTTTGACGAATTATTGTTACCTAGTTTAAAACTTATTACAGATCAAAATGAGGCAATGACTCTAGTTTATAGTGGGAATGTTCTGCTCTATTTCGAGGATCAACAAGTACTATATGCGAGCAATATTGCGCATAAACCAAATAGAACCCCAGAAGAAACGAACATGGAAGTAATCATACAAGGGCCAAGAGATAACTTTATTGAAGATCTATCAACGAATATCGCATTAATACGGAAGCGATTACCTACAAATTCATTATGTGTTGAAAAGATGAAGGTCGGGAAAAGATCAAAAACGGATATCGCTATTCTTTACGTTGAAGATGCTGTAAATATGGACATCTTAACTGAAATAAAAAAACAGCTAAATACTGTTGAAAACGATGCGATTTTGAGTGCGCAGTCTTTAATGGAATTTGTAAACAAAAAAAACTGGTTTCTACCCGCTTTTAATAATACTGGTCGCCCGGATTTTGCCGTTCAATCCTTGGTAAGGGGAAGATTTACGATATTAGTTGATGGGGTTTCTTATGGCGTAATCACACCGGTTAACTTAGGATATTTATTAAAATCATCAGAGGATTTTGAAAATACAATCCCCTTCAGTAATTTTGAACGGTTTCTACATTTAGTTGGAATTACTTTAGGAATTATTTTTCCAGCATTTTGGTTGGCATTGACCTATTATCATCAAGATCAATTACCATTAGCCTTGCTTGCTACAGTAGTAGTTACAAATAGGGGACTACCGTTACCAGCACCTGTAGAAATGATTTTATTACTCACTATCTTTGAATTACTTCGGGAGGCTGGCTTACGATTACCTCAAGCCATTGGGGGAACAGTCAGTGTGGTTGGTGGGATTATTATTGGAGACGCTGCGATAAGTGCCGGAATTACCAGTCCCGCAATGATTGTTGTTATCGCAATTTCTACAATTGCTACATTTACACTTCCGAACAAATCTTTATTAACAACTATAAGTGTCATTCGTATCGCATTTGTTATCGTAACAGCTTTCTTTGGATTATTTGGACTTTTAATCTGTGTCTATTTATTAATCCTGTATATTGGCAATATGAGAGTTTTTGGTGTTCCGTACTTAGATATATCAGCTGATTTAAGTTGGAATACGATTAAAAAAGTATTATTCCGTCCAGCAAAATATCATTATCAACAAAGACCCAACATGTTAGATCCTCAAGATGAGTCTCGCGAAAGGCAATGAGGGAGTTTAATAAATGAAGAAGCGTAATCTAATCTACTTGTTAATTTTCACCATATTTCTTTCAGGCTGTTGGGATGCTCAGCAGCCTGAACGGATGTATTATGGATTTGGTTTGGGCGTTGATTATAAAGATGGGAAGTATGAAGTTTATGTTCAACTCATTAGCTTTGCAAACGTTGCAAAATCCCAACAAGAAAATCAAGATGTTAGGCAAGCAGAAATAGGATATGGAACAGGAAAAGATATCGATGAAGCAGTAAATAATTTGTACCACTCTGTCGATGAAGTCATTTATTGGGGACATCTTACGTTTGTCATCTTCGGCGAAAATGTATTAAAAAACGGAAATATAAATTCGGTTATTGATGTTTTAACCCGTTTATCGGAAGCTAGATATAATACTTGGGTTTACGCTACTGATGATCATTTAGAAGAGATACTGATTAGTACCCCCTTACTTGAAAAAGGGATCACGCTTACGAAATTGGGCGATCCTATCAATACTTATAAACAAGATTCATATATAGACCTATATAGTATACGCAAACTAATTACACGTCTACATGAACCCAGTTATACCGCAAATATTCCTTATATTAAAATCGCAAAAAATTGGAGAACTAAAGATGGAATAGATGATGCGACAGATGTTAACGGGATTGCGGTAGTTACACCGACTGGATTTCAGGGCTTTATTAAAGGGAAAAAAGCGGATGGACTTCAATGGCTGTCAAAAAAAACCATAAGAACAAACCTTACTACAAAAGTAAAGGTAGCTTCTGAGGGGAATGACTACTTATCTTTTTCCATGCGCCATATCAGTTCTAAAGTTGTACCTGTTATAAATGGTACTGATGTTAAGTTTGATATTACGATAAGAGCATCTGGAAAACTAGACGGACTTCAAAGTAATATAACTAAAAAAATGATTGAGAAAGAAGTAGCCAAACAAGTAAAAAAAGAAGTAATGGATACGTTTAAAGCCGGCTTAGAAATGGACGTTGATGTATATCGACTATCAGAAGTGTTATATAGAAAGAATGTAAAGTTATGGAAACAAATAAATAAAGATGGGAAAGTACCATTAAATGAGGATTCGATTCAAATCCATTTTATTTTAGAAAAAATCAGTTCTGGGCGAAAAGAATTTGAAGAAACGATCACTAAATAATGCCTTTATTATTCATGAGGCCGGGACATAAGTAGAATATTTAAGGAAAGCCACTATAATCTTTAATAAGATATTGATAATTTTTAGATTGAAAACATAAGTGTTAGCCATTCTCCAGAAAACGCGGCCTACCACTGTAAGCCGCGCCAGTTTCCGGAACATTTAGAAGGACAAATTTTATGTGAGCGGACCTAACACAAAGCACAAAGACAAGTCGTAAAGACACGTACAACGTGGCTTTACGGCTTGTGTGCCTAGTCCGCTCTCACCGGATACTTAATAGGATTCATTATTAGAATTAACAGCAAAAAAACATCAGTTTCCCATTTTTTGAGAAACTGATGTTTTTTGGATTTGTCCCAGCATCTTTTTCTTTAATTAAATGATATTTGAGACTATCACAAATAATGATCGGCAGAAATTCGCATCAGGCTGAGGAATAAAAAATTCAGTACAAGAATTTAAATGACAGGGAAAGTCACCTGCCTAAAGATATTTTCAAAAAAATAATATTATTAAATAATAAGTATGAGTTGAATATCTATATTTCTAAATATAGGGGGGTGATAATTGGAACTAAAGAATGTAACAGATTGAACTAAAGTAGAATTTATTTCTAACGGAAAAATGAACAGTTCAAATTCCTATTGATTCATTACTCCCTTTAAAAATCAAATAATTGTTTAATGTTTTTAAATGAAATACTAACAAATTCCAAACATGACCTTATAAAATGATAATCAAAACATTCAAACAATTACTGATAAAATACTTTATTATAGGTGTGATTCGAAAGTGAAATATTTACCATTAAATAGAATAGTTGAAGTGATAGATGGTTTAATTATAAATAATCAAAATTCTAATCCTATCATTAAAAATGTTGTATTAGGAGATAGTACAACTATTAAGGATTCAACACTAATCTTTTTTCCAGAAAAATCCAAATTAGAAAATTATCGAGACGTTAAATTTTGTGCCATTGTTACGCAAAAGCCAGAACGTTATAATGATTTTGCTCAATCTTTTACGATTATAAAAGTTAAAAATTCAAAAAGATCTTTTGAAAAATTTATTAAGTTTTACAGAAACCTTTTCGAATTACCGGTAGTTGGTATTACTGGTACTTGTGGAAAAACAACAACAAAGGAAATGGTCTCCAGTATTTTAAAAGCAGATATGAATCTAGTTAAGACGATTGCAAGTAAAAATAAACGTAAAAGAAATTTAAGTTATTTGATGAAGATCAATAAAAAAACAGATGTTGCGGTGATTGAGGTTGGTGTAGGAAATCCAGGGGGCATAGTGAAGTTTGACAAATTCTTCAAACCATCAATAGGTGTCATAACCAATATTGGAGTTGACCATGGACTTGGCTTTAAAACTCATCAAGCATATATTAATGAAAAGGCTAAGATGGTACAGATTATCAATAAAAATAAAGGAACAATTATATTAAATATCGATGATGAAAATATAAAAAAATTTGATTTAAGAAAATTCGAAGGACGAATAATATATTTCGGCCTTTCTCAAAGTGCTCATTTTAAAGCAAGTAATATCCATTATGACGTCAATGGCATGAAGTTTTCACTTCATTACGATAACGAAGTATTTGAATGTAAAATTAAATGTTTCGGGACCCATAACGTTTATAATGCATTAGCAGCTCTTGCTATCTCTACTACTTTAGGAGTCCCCATTCTAGATGCCATTCAAAGATTAGGAAATTTCACCCCCCTCAAAAGACACCTCCAAATAAAAACAGGAATTAATCAATGTACTCTAATTGACGATACTTGGAATACAAATTCAAAATCAATAGAAGCCGCTCTTGAAGCTCTTGTGAACCTGTCAAAGGGCAAAAAAACAATTGCTGTACTTGGAGATATTGAAGAACTAGGGGAGCTATCTGAGAGCGAGCATAAGAAAATTGGATCCTTCATTCATAAATATATAATAGATCAACTAGTTACAATTGGAAATGAATCAAAAATTATTGCCCAGCAAGCAATAGAACTAGGCATGAATCAACATAATATTTATATGATTAATAAAAAAGAAGACTTGATTAATGTACTATCAAAAACCGCGGACGCAAATAGTGTAGTTTTAATAAAAGGTTCCATGAGAAATTCATTTAAGTATATTCTTCAAAAACTAATATTTCCTAAACTTCAATAAAGCAACACGCGATCATCGGGATTTCCAGTACACATGCTAAACCTTGACCACTAGTAGCTGTCCAGAAATATTCTGGACAGTTTTTTGTTTTTTCATATTTAAGGGAAATAGGAAATTATTTACTGATTGTACCGTTTTATAAAGATGCTTATAAGTATATGATGGACTACTGTTCCTAAACCCATATATATACCACTACATTCTTTTATCTCTTCCTATTATGAGTACGATAAAAAACTCCTAAATAGGAATGTATTCCTACATAAATGAGAAGGCTAGGTGATATAAGTATTCTGACAATTATTACATAATGATGACAGAAATAGATATGAAATCGACTAGATCAGATAGAACGGAGGTTACAGGTTGACCCAAATGCATAATCAAAGGGATTCACAATTCTTCCAAATCCTTATAGATGCCATACATTCTTTGCAAGATATTATTTATATCATTGCAGTCAAAGAAAATACGTTCACGTATCTGTTTACCAATAGTTTAGGGGCCTCACACTTAAACACAGATGTTGAAATAATCGGAAAAACTTTCAATGACGTTTTACCGAAAGACAAGGCAGATTTTCTTCACCGACAATACTTAAAAGCTGCAAAATATAAAAAAGTTGTTCGCTTTGAAGACACTTCAGATATCGATGGAGAGGACTCCATTTACGAAACAGTACTAACGCCGATGATGAACGATCATCAACAATATATTGTAGCAGTTGTTCGCGACGTGACGGATCGTAGCAAAAAAATGCAAGAACTTCAAAAATCTAAACGACTATTTGAAAAGAGCGAAAAACGCTTGACCTCTTTACTGGATAATAATTCAGATGCCGTTTATATGCTCGATACTGAAGGTTTTTTTTTAGAAGGAAATGAGGCAATGCAACAAGTAATCGGATACTCACCATTTGAACTAATTGGAACAAATTTTGAGCAGTTAATACCTAAAAAAGAGTTAAGTCGTGTAAATGAATTCTTCCAAAGAGCCATCGCTAAAGAGAACGTTAAGTATGAGACAGTTGCATATCACAAAAATGGACAGGAAGTTATTCTTGAAGTGAAAAATATTCCCATTGAGATTGATGAGGAAATCATTGGAATATACGGTATTGCAAAAGATATTACAAAAGAAAGAGAGACACTAGAAGAACTCAATAAAATAAAACAACAGTTTGAATCTTTTTTAGATGACAGTTTTGATGCGATTTCCTTAAGTAATGTGCGCGGTCGTATTCAGTTTGTAAATGAAGCATTTCTGTCTATGTTCGGTTTTACAAAAGAGGAACTGATCAATCAAATAAGTCCAATTGTTCCTGATTGGTTAAAAGAAGAAACGAACGAACTGATGCAATTAGTCAAGCAAGGAAAAAAAGTACAAAACATTCATGTTCAACGCCAAACAAAGTCGGGAGAAATTTTAGATTTAAGCATTACATTATCTCCAATTTATGATGAATTCGACGAAGTAATTGCCTTTTCAAGTATTTTACGTGACATTACAGAACAAAAGAAAGCGTCAATGGAAATTAATCAGATAAAAGAAGAGTTAGAACTTGTTTGGGATTATTCCACTGATGCCATCTTTATGCTTTCCCAAAACGGTTCCATTATAAAAGCAAACCCCGCATTTGTTGAGATGTTTTCCATTTCAAATAATGTGAAAAATATGACGCTGAATGATTTTTATCTTGATGATCAAATCAACCAAAAACATAAGCTTTTAACTTACTTAAGACAAAAGAAACAAATTCTTCAATTTGAAACGAAACGTAGGCGGAAAGACGGTTCAATCATAGATGTTCTAGCAACTTACCGTCCAAGTGATCGTGGCGAAATACTAGCGATTGCAACATACAAGGACATTACAAAGGAAAAGAAAGTCCTTACCGAACTGACTGAAAGTGAAGAAAGAAATCGAAATATTTTAGAAGCTTCACCAGATCCACTCGTCATCCATAACGGAAAAATCATCACGTATGTTAACCAGGCTGGACTTCAATTAGTAAAAGCGAAAAAGATAGATCAGATTGTTGGAAAACCAGTATTAGATTTTGTTCATCCAGATTATAGAAGGCAAGTAATTGAACGGGTAAGGATTGCCCTTGAAGAAGGAAAACGAGGCGAATTAGCAGTTGAAGCTTATCTGAATTTAGAAGGTGAAAAGCTATTATTAGAAACAGCCACTGCAATGTTTAAAGAAGATGGGCAAGATTTAATAGTCGTCATGCTCCGCGATGTTACACAAAAGCAACGGGCGGAAAAAACGTTACGAGAAAGTGAAGAACGCTTCCGTTTGATTGTTGAAAATTCAAAAAGCATCATTAAATTCCTCAACCACAAAGGGAAAATCATCTATGCATCACCATCGATGGAAGTCACATTAGGTTACAAAATTCGCGATGTCATTGGTCAATCAATTAGTTCCACCATTCACCCAGATGACATCGAAAAGGCTATGGGAATATTAGACGAAATCCAACTGTCTAAACAACCTAAAGACGTTGTCATTCAACATCTACATCAGGATGGTTATTCTATATTACTTAACACACGATTCATACCACTTCTAACAGAAGAGGGAGAAATTGAAAAAATCATTGTCATATCAGATGACATAACTGAAATAACTCAAAAAGAAACAAAGCTAAAAAAAATGGCTTATTACGATTATTTAACAGGACTACCAAACCGACGGATGTTCAATCAACAGCTCGAACAAGCGATGATGATGAGTAATCAAACAGGAAAATTAACTGCCTTAATGGTGGTAGATTGCGACAAGTTTAAAACGATTAACGATACACTCGGTCATGACATGGGAGATGAAGTGATAAAGGAATTTTCTCGAAGAATTCAATCCTCATTGAGAGAAAAAGATACCGTAAGTAGGGTAGGAGGAGATGAGTTTACGATTATCATTCCTGAGGCTCTAAATACTTTAGTCATCAGCGACATCGCCAAAAGATTAGTCGATGTCATGCAAGAGCCAATGCATATAAAAGGTCATGAAATAAGACTTACAGCAAGTATTGGGATCGCAACCTATCTATCACCGACGACGAGCGTTGAAGAGCTATTTAAAATAGCAGATGAAAATCTCTATAAATCAAAAGCTCACGGAGGAAACACATATACGATGTAACAGGAAGAAAAGAAATTGGGGGGAGTACAATGAGCTTTTTATTTTTTTCAAAATCAAAAAAAGAAGAGAATGGAGATTCTTCCATTCCTTCTTTTAAAAGTCATACCTTAATGAATAAGACCATTTTCTCGACGTTATTTCAACAACATCCTGAAGCCGTATTTACATTAACATTAAACGGCCGATTAAGTTTATATAATCCATCCTTTATTCGCACTTTTCAATTTAATGAAAATAGAGTTGTCTCGGAATTCTCAAACGTAATTAATCAATCGAAATTTAATTCCCATTTTAAAATGGCTTTAAAGGGACAAACTCAAAATTTTAATGTTTCAGTTCTTCTTCATAACGGGCGTTTAATCCATCTCGATTTAACACTCGTTCCATTATTAGATGAAGAGATGAAAACATTAGCCGTCTATGGAATTGCTATGGACGTTACGCAGTATGTAGAGCATGATCGGAAAATGCAAGAAATAGTAGATAAATTTGAAATGGCGCAAAAGAGCGGAAAGATTGGTTCGTGGGATTACGATATAGAAAGCGATAAAATTTATTGGTCTAAACAACTTTATGAAATAACTGGGAGAAATAGGTATGATTCTTATTCATTAAAACTCAATGAAGGGTTAGAGTATGTTCATCCAGATGATCACGATCGTTATAGTAAATTACTCAATCAATCCATTCAATTAGGGAAAAGCTATGATATTGAATTTCGAATCCTACACAAAGATGATTCTGTAATATATGTATCTGAAAATGTAGAAGTAGAACTAGATGAGTTTGGTAAAGCAGTCCGATTAATCGGAAATACTCAAGACATAACAAAAAGAAAATTAGCAGAAAAAAAACTCCGTGAAACGGAATCGAGAATAAATCATATCTATGATAATTTACCACTGGGAATTCGATCAGTTGATGTTGTAAACAACAAGGTGATTTTTGTTTCACCGGGTATTACCGAAATTACTGGATTCCCAGCTGAGAGCTTCTATCAAAGAGAAGTATGGGATAAGTTGATTGCCCCTGCTGATCAAGAATTTTACCAACAACAATATTCAAACTTACTTGAAGGAAAGAGCTTTAACATTGAATATCGTATTATTCATAAAAATGGTGATATCGTTTGGGTACAAGATAAAACAGTGAATGTTTTTGATAATCAAGGAAAATTAATTCGAACTGATGGAATTCTCACGAACATAACTGAGAAAAAACAGTATGAAGAAAAAATTAATCGATTAGCTTATTATGATGCATTAACTGGCTTACCGAATCGTTCAAGCTTTATTGAAAAGATTGATTCATTAATTGAAGTTAACAAACCTTTTTCTATTTTGTATATCGAAATAGACCGCTTTAGAAATATAAATTCCTCACTAGGTCACATAATAGGTGATCAATTATTGCAACATTTCTCTAATCGAATCGATTCATTAATTAATGGAAACTATTACTTTGCAAGAATAAGTGGAGGTAAATTTGGACTGATTTTACCGAACAACAACGAAATCAATTATGCTGAAATTCTTGCCAAATCAATGATTGATAGTTTCCAAGAATCCTTAACGATAGATGGCTACGAATTGTATCTTAATGTGAGCATCGGTATCAGCGATTACCCTTCAATTGGCGGTACTCGTGAAGAACTGCTTCACAATACAAAAACAGCTTTAAAACGTGCAGAGGCCCTTGGAAAAAATACGTACCATATTTACTCGTCAACGATCAGTATCAATTCATTTAAGCAATATGAATTGGAGAGAGATTTACGCAAATCAATTGAAAATAATGAACTGATCCTATATTTCCAACCACGTGTGGAAACAAGTACGGGCAGAATTGTCGGTGCGGAAGCATTAATCCGTTGGCAGCATCCAGTTTGGGGCCTTGTGTCACCAGGTGAATTTATTCCGATAGCTGAAGAAAGTGGTTTCATTAATGACATTAGTGATTGGGTTTTAGAAAATGTGTGTAAAACAATTTCAAAATGGAAACGTAAAAAACTTCATGTTGTGCCAATCTCAATCAATGTGACGTCTCAAAGATTTTTAAGAAGCAATTGGCTACCAGTACTTCTTAATTCTCTAAATACCCACAATGTAGATCCTTCTTTAATAGAACTTGAAATAACTGAAACGACATTATTACATTATGAAAAGGAAATTGAATTTGCTTTTCAATATTTAAAAGAATTGGGCATTAAATTAGCGCTTGATGATTTTGGGACTGGCTATTCATCATTAACTCACCTCAAAGACTTTTCAATCGATACGATCAAAATTGACAAATCATTTATTCAGCGTATTTCTGAACAAAATATTGAAACCATTATTAAGTCACTCATTTTTATGGGGAAAGGGTTAGAGATGACTGTCGTTGCAGAAGGTGTAGAAACATTAGAGCAGTTTGAATTTTTAAAGAATCAAGAATGCAGCGAAATACAAGGTTATTTATTTAGTGAACCAGTGCCTACTGAAAAGCTAGAAATCTTTCTAAAAAGAGTCATCCTTAAACCTGCATACTTCGGTGGAAATATACAAATGGAAGACAGACGAGAATTTTACCGAATCGATTTATTATTTCCCTTAAGCTCTGATATGACATTAACTTCATTCCAAGGAAAACCAGTAAATTTAGGGAAGACAGAAGTAGTGGTTGAAAATATTAGTGCTGGTGGTTTGAGATTTCTTTCCACGATGCAATTACCTGTACGACCTGATGTCATTTATCAATTTGAAACAACGATTATGGAAAAGTCCATTATTATGAATGGTCATGTAGTATGGAAACAAGAAGTTAAGGATGGCTTTTTCCAATATGGTGTGAAATTCATCATTACTGAAAAAGAACGGGATGAATTAATAAAAATTCTAAATCAGTTAACGCTTCAACTAAAAAACAATGCGTATATTCCAGGTTGCAATTTTATTAATGAAGACAAATATTTCCACTTAAATAAGGTGAATCGTATTGAATAGGGCACTCCTTATCTCAAGTTATGTGATAAGAAAATTTGTTATATTAAGAAATCCAATATGTATTTATCTTTTTAAAGTAAAACAATGATACTTTATACTCATTTCCTCTAAAATTTACCTTAATGTAAATATTACTAAATTACTCCTCATTGAAAATTGAGTATGCTATTATTATAGAACGATAAAATAATAATATTTTTACATAAAGGATGGAGAGCTTTTTGATAGAACATGAGGGGAAGGTAAATATTCTTTTAGTCGATGATCGACCCGAAAATTTACTTGCATTAGAAGCGATTATTGAAAGAGATGAATATCAGTTAATTAAAGCTCAATCTGGGGAAGAAGCCCTTAAACATTTATTAAAATATGATTTTGCTGTTATTTTATTAGACGTTCAAATGCCAGGAATGGATGGTTTTAGCACAGCGAAAATTATTAAGGCGCGGGAAAAAACAAAAAATATTCCCATTTTGTTTATAACGGCAAATAACATGGATTCTGAACATATTTTCATGGGGTATTCTGTAGGAGCTATTGATTATATCTTAAAACCATTTAATCCGATGATTTTAAAATCAAAGGTTGAGAGATTTGTAGAAATGTACCGGTTGCGACAACAGTTACAAGCGCAAACGAATGCTCTCGAAGAAAAAAATAAAGTCATTGAACATATGGCCTTCCATGATGGGTTAACGGGATTACCAAATCGTCGGATGCTAAATGAACAGTTAGTCACAACTATTCATAGAGCAAAAGTTGAAAACAAACCTCTTGGCATTTTATTCATCGACTTAGATCGATTTAAGTATGTAAATGATTCACTTGGACATTTAATGGGTGACCGTATACTGCAAGAGGCAGCTAATAGGTTATCAGCCTCAGTTCGAGAAGGTGACTTTGTAGCCCGAGCAGGTGGGGATGAATTTATCATTTTATTATCCAATACTGATCGTGAAGGTGCTCTAGAAGTGGCTGAGTCCATATTACACGCTTTTAAAGCGCCATTTCTTATTAATCAATATGAGTTTTATATCACGACGAGTATTGGATTAGCCGTCTTCCCATATGATGGGGAAGATTCTAATACAATTATCAAAAATGCCGATGCTGCTCTATATCGTGCGAAAGAACAAGGGAAAAACAAGTATAAAGTGTTCCATACGGGCATGAACATCCAATCATACCGCACATTCCTCATGCAAAATGATTTGCGAAAAGCCATCGAAAGAAACGAATTTTCACTTGTTTATCAACCAAGGGTACATATTGAGAGTGGGGAAGTCATTAGTACTGAAGCATTATTACGTTGGAATCATCCAGAATGGGGACCTGTTTCGCCACAAGAATTTATTCCGATTGCTGAAGAAATGGGCCTTATCCTTGAAATCGACGAATGGGTTCTTAAAAGCGTTTGCGAGCAAATCAATATCTGGAAAGAGAAGGGTTTGCCTTCAATTCGAATCGCCATTAACTTCTCAGCTCAGCATTTCGTACAAAGGAATTTAATTGACCAAATTCACTCGATTTTAAATGAATATCAAACAAATCCCGAACAAATTGAAATTGAAATTACGGAATCGGCCATATTAGGGAATGAAACGATTGTTTCACAAACATTAGCCCAAATCCGACAAATAGGAATCAAGATTAGCCTTGATGATTACGGAACAGGCTATTCATCATTAACTTATTTAAAAAAATTTCCATTCGATACGATTAAAATTGACCATTCCTTTGTTCAAGATCTGGCAAGTAACGAAAACAATAGTCGAGTCATTGTCGAGTCAATCATTTGGCTTGCTCGTCAATTGAACATGAAGGTCATTGCAGAAGGTGTTGAAAGACTTGAACAGCTACAACTTCTAACTGAATTCCGATGTGATGAAGTACAAGGCTATATTTATAGTAAACCATTAAAACCCGAAGACTTTATGAAATTCTTATCAACTTGTGGCGAGCAAAGAGCGACGAAGCAACTAAAAACGCACGCAGCAAAGGAACACAAAAGCAAGCAAAAAGCTGATGTAGAAATCGGGGTAAATAAAGATATTTTAAAGCATGCAATTAACCAAATTAAAACAGAAAATTCACTTTCAAATCGAGAGTTAGATGTTTTTAAATTGATTGTAGATGGTTTAAGCAATAAAGAGATTTCCGAGAACTTAGTCATAAGTGAACATACCGTAAAAAATCATATTACCAATATTCTATCAAAATTAAACGTTTCTGACCGGGTTCATGCAATTGCTCTTGTATACGAAACTTGTATTCATCAAGAAAGTATTAAGAATTAAATGATGAAATGAATCAATAATGTATAGATAAAACGGAGCGTGTTAGCATGAAAGTAAGAACTAAATTTTTACTAGCAATTGGGACTTTACCATTGTTACTACTGCTGCTTTTCTTATTAAGTTGGTTTCAAGTTGATCATATAAGTAAAGCAAATAACGAAATACAAGCAAATTATGATATGTCAATCTTAGCTGGACAGATTCGGGCAGATGTCAAAGACGAGGGGATCTTTTTAAGAAATATTGTCATCTATGATTCTCAGGATTCAATTGACAATCAAATAGCTGAATTAAAACTTGAAGGGCAAAAAGTAAATGATCAAATTGAGCAACTAAATTCAAGTATTGTTTCTGCTGAACAAAAAGACTTAGTTGAAGAGCTAAAGAAAGTTAACATTGAGTTCGAACTATATAGAGATCAAGTAATTGAACTAATTCAGCAAAATAAAAAAGATGATGCCATTCATTTGATGGATGAAAATTCTGCACCAATTCATCAAGAATTTTCCGCATTACTATCTGAAATCACTCAAATTTTTGACAATGACCTAGCTGTAACTTTAGAGGAAAAAGTTAATAACTTCCGTAATTTAATTGTTATTTCGTGTGCAATTTTAGCAATTGTCGTGATCGCTATAATGATTATTTTACTTCGAAATATTATACCATTAACCAAAAGAGTTAGTTCTATGTCAAACTTGATGAATAATATTTCCAATGGTCATGTAGAACTCACAACTAAAGTCGAAATCATTGCAAATAATGAGTTTGATGAAATGGCTAAGGCTTTTAATCAAATGACAGAAACATTAGAAAATCAAATGAACATTGAAAAAGAGTTAACATGGAAAAATTCCAATATAGCAGAAATTTCAACCGCTATTACTGGGACAACCGAATTAGAGTCTCTTGGTCGTGTATTACTGTCAAAAGTAGTTCCATTAGTACAATCTAGTCACGCTGTATTCTATGTAAAAGATTTAGATGATCCAAGTAATGAAACATATAAACTAGTTTCATCTTATGCCTTTAAAGAAAGAAAACGTGTGAAAAATACGTTAACAATTGGTGAAGGCTTAATTGGCCAAGCCGCATTAGAAAAAAAACCTATTATTTTAACGGATGTGCCAGCCGATTATATTTCAGTTTCTTCAGGATTAGGAGAAGCAAAACCATTCAACTTGTATATTTACCCAATATGCTTTGAAGACCATGTAATTGCCCTATTAGAATTAGCTTCATTCCAACCATACACTGAAACACAAAAAAGCTTTTTAGAAGAATTAATGCGTCATTTAGGAATTGTCCTAGATAGTACGATTAGTCGCATTCAACTTGCAAAATTGCTTGAAGAATCACAAACCTTAATGGAAGAAATTCAAGCGCAATCAGAAGAACTTCAAAGTCAACAAGAAGAATTAAAAGCAACAAATGAAGAATTAGAAGAACAAACTCAAGCATTACGTCAATCGGAAGTGAAGCTTCAACAGCAACAAGAAGAGCTAGAACAAACCAATACGGAATTAGAGGAAAAAGC
>Ga0182739_1003112_pt1 | contig 14860 bp, 9 predicted proteins | sample eDN5th30CBELigBY_FD_128873 | JGI IMG/M metagenome (GOLD analysis project Ga0182739, IMG submission 128873) | Enriched backyard soil microbial communities from Emeryville, California, USA - eDNA 5th pass 30_C BE-Lig BY (version 2) (version 2) | ecosystem: Environmental > Terrestrial > Soil >... | reverse complement strand
GCGATCAGGGCGGCGGAGGAGCTGATCGAGACCACGCCCGACGCGCTCCTGCGTATCCAGTCCCCGCCGATGGCCGACTTCATCGAAGGCTATATCGCGATGAAGCAGCACGTGCTGGTGCGCTTCGGCAAGTGGCGCGAGATCATCGCCCAGGAGCTGCCCGCCGATCGCGACGTGTACTGCTCGACCACGGCGTTGATGCTGTACGCCAAGGGCCTGGCGCATTCGGTGCTGGGCGAGATTCCCGAAGCCGAGAAGGTGCGGACCGCCTTCCTCGAGGCCAAGGCGCGTGTCCCGGAGTCGCGACGGGTGCACAACAACACCGTGGTCAGCCTGCTCGAGATTGCCGAGGAGATGCTGAACGGCGAGCTCGAGTATCGCCGCGGCAACTTCGACGTGGCCTTCGCCCATCTGCGGCGCTCGGTCGAGCTCGAGGACGGCCTGGCCTACGACGAGCCGTGGGGCTGGATGCAGCCGACGCGGCATGCGCTGGGCGCGCTCCTGCTGGAGCAGGGCCGGCTCGCCGAGGCCGAGGCGGTCTATCGCGCCGATCTCGGATTCGACAAGACGGTCAGCCGGTCGTGCTGGCATCCCGACAATGTCTGGAGCCTGCACGGCCTGCACGAATGCCTCACGCGCCGCGGCGAGACGCTCGAGGCGCCGCTGATCAAGGCCCGGCTCGATCTGGCGCAGGCGCGGGCCGACACGCCGGTGCGGGCTTCCTGTCTCTGCCGCCGCCACGCGGCATAGTGTTCCGGTCTGCGATGGCGCGCTGGCGCCGCCGCAAGCCTTGGACTAGGGTGGCGACGCTGTAAGTGCGTCCGGGCCGCCACTGCCATCATTCGCTGGCAGGGCTGCCCCTCATAGCGATCAAAAAAATCCGTAAGCGTCAGTCGCGTCAGCAAGCGTTCCTTCAGGGAGGACGATCTATGCCGCAATTGAGCGTTGTTACGCGTCGTCGAGTCATGGCCGGAGGCACTGCCCTCGGCCTGGTCGCTGCGCCCTTCGTGCGCCGCGCAAACGCAGCCGGAAGCCTGTCCATCGGGCTTTGGGACCACTGGGTCCCCGGCGCCAACGATGTCCAGTCCGCGATCATCAAGGAGTGGGCGGACAGGGAGAAGGTCGACGTCAAGGTCGACTACATCACCAGCCAGGGCAACAAGCTGCTGCTCACCTTGGCGGTCGAAGCGCAGGCGCGCTCCGGCCATGACATCATGGAGTTCACCAACTGGGAGTCGGCGCAGTACAACCAGGCGCTCGAGCCGGTCGACGACGTCGTCAAGAACGTCGTCGCCAAGAACGGACCGATCGATCCGGCGGTCGAATATCTCGGCAAGTACCAGGGCAAGTGGCTGGGCGTGCCGATGACGCGCGGTACCCTGCTGCTCGGCTGCTGCGCGCGCTTCGACATGATGAAGCAGTATGCCGGGATCGACATGCAGGCGCTCTATCCGGCCGGCAAGCCGCCCAACGACGCGAGCTGGACCTGGGACACCTTCCTGGCTGCGGCCGAGAAGTGCCAGAAGGCCGGCCACGGCTTCGGCCTGCCGCTCGGCAACACGACCGACACCAACCAGTGGATCGGTGCGCTGTTCCTGGCCTACGGCGCGGAACTGATGGACGCCAAGGGCGAAATCACGGTCAAGAGCGAGGCGGTCAAACAGGTGCTGGAATATGCAAAGCGGCTCGCCGCCTTCTGTCCGGCCGACGCGCAGGCGTGGGACGACGCCTCGAACAACAAGTGGCTGCTCTCCGGCACGGGCGCGCTGATCTTCAATCCGCCGAGCGCCTGGGCGGTCGGCAAGCGCGATGCGCCGCAGGTCGCGGAGAAGTGCTGGTTCGCCGGCTTCCCGAAGGGCCCGGCCGGGCGGTTCAACCCGATCCTGCCGCGCTTCTACGGGCTGTGGAGCTTCTCCAAGAACAAGCCGGCGGCCAAGAGCCTGCTCGAGTTCCTGGCGATGCGGCAGAGCGCCGAGAAGCAGGTCGCTGCCAGCCAGGGATACGACATCCCGCCCTATCCGAAGTTCACCGACTTCAAGACCTGGGAGGACGAGGGTCCGCCCAAGGGCGCGCTGTCGCACTATCCGATCAAGGGCGGCGACCAGAAGGCCGGCGTCACCTGTTCGCCCGCACCGCCGCTGGTCGCCGCCCAGATCTGGGCACAGGCGATCCAGTCGCAAATGGTCGTCCGCTACCACAAGGGCGAGTCGCTGACGAAAGTGTGCGACTGGGCCGCAACGGAGCTCGAAGGCTTCAAGCGGACCTGATCTCGGAATCCTCCCCTTCGCGGAGCCCGCGAAGGGGAGGTGCCCCGCAGGGGCGGAGGCGGCATGGGCACTGGAGCTGCCGCTCATGACCCCGTCGCGTTTACCGCGCCACCTCCCCGCGCTTAGCGCGGGGAAGAGAGCGATGCTAGACTACGGAGGCGAGCCCGGGACCCAGAGGCCGTAGGAGGAACGCCATGAACGATTTCGCGACCGTGTCGCAGCGCGTCGATGCGATGGAAGAGAAGATGTCACGCGAGCTCGACTACCACGTGGTGAAGTCGCGGCTGCACAGCCTGGCCGAAGGCGACCTGAGTGCGCCGCCGAGTGCCTCGTCGCTGATGAAGGGCAATCCGAACGCCCGCATGCTGATGATCGACGATCCGCGCCTGCCGGCGATGCCCGAGAAGCCGACCCTGGTCGACTTCTTCAAGCTGCGCTTCGGCCCCAGCATGCACCTGCTGCAGAGTGCCCGGCATGCCGTGAAGGGCGGTCTGCCCGAGAAGATGGTGCTGGCCTGCCTGCTGCACGATATCGCCGGCGTCGGCTTCATCCGCGGCGACCATGGCTATTGGGGCGCACAGCTCGTCGAGCCCTATGTCGACGAGGAAGTGACCTGGGCGATCCGCGCCCACCAGGTGCTGCGCTTCTATGCCGACGAAGCCGCCGGCTACGAGTACCCGCAATCCTACGTCACGATGTTCGGCCCGGAGTACCGTCCCGACCCGTACATCGAGGAAGACTACAGGCGGATGCGCGCCCACAAGTGGTATATGTACGGCCGCCAGATCACGGTGCACGACATCTACTCGTTCGATCCCGACGTGCATGTCGAGCTCGAGGAGTTCACCGACATCATCGGCCGCAACTTCCGCCAGCCCGAGCAGGGGCTGGGCTACGACAACAGCCCGGTCGCCCACATGTGGCGCGCGATGATCCGCCCGGCGAAGTATCTGTAGTCATCCGGACCGCGCGCATCCTGCGCGCTCATGATCAAGCGCATTCATATGCGCGCGGTCCAAAAGAATATGAATCAGAACGGCAGGCCGACGTAATTCTCGGCGAGCGCGGTCTGCGCGGCGCGTGACGAGGCGAGGTAGTCCAGCTCGGCACGCTGCATCTGGGCCTCGAAGCTGCTGTCCGGGTGCAGCCGATGCAGCAGCGTCGTCATCCACCACGAGAAGCGTTCGGCCTTCCACACCCGGGCGAGCGCGGTGGCGCTGTAGGCGTCGAGCAGGTCGTCGTTGCCCGTGGCGTAGTGCGCGGCCAGCGCGCGGCAGAGGTAGTGCACGTCCGAAACAGCGAGATTGAGGCCCTTGGCGCCGGTCGGCGGCACGATGTGGGCGGCGTCGCCGGCAAGGAAGAGGCGACCATACTGCATCGGCGTCGAAACGAAGCTGCGCAGCGGCGCGACGCTCTTCTCGATCGACGGTCCGGTCGTGATGTCCGGTGTCGGCTCCGAGCCGAGCCGCAACGCGAGCTCTTCCCAGATCCGGTCGTCGGGCCACTCCTCGATCTTCTCGTCGAGGCTGCATTGGATGTAGTAGCGGCTGCGGGTCGGCGAGCGCATCGAGGCGAGGGCGAAGCCGCGCGCATGGCTGGCGTAGATCAGCTCGTCCGAGCACGGCGGCACGTCGGCCAGGATGCCGAGCCAGCCGAACGGATAGGTGCGCTCGAAGGTCCGGCAAAGCGAGGCCGGCAGGGACGGTCGGCTCACCCCATGGAAGCCGTCGCAGCCGGCGACGAAGTCGCATATCAGCGCGCGGTCGGTGCCTGCCACCCGATAGCCGAGCCGCGGTCGGTCGCTCTCGATATCGTGGATCGTGACGTCCGCCGCCTCCCAGACGATCGGCCCGTCACCGGCGAGGCGCGCGGCGATCAGGTCCCGCGTCACCTCGGTCTGGCCGTAGACGGTGACGGTCTTTCCCGTCAGCTCGCGGAAGTCGATGCGCAGGCGCCGGCCGTTGGCCACGATCTCGACGCCGTCATGCACCAGCCCGTCGCGATGCAGCCGCTCGGCGACGCCGGCCTCTTCCAGCAGGCCGACCGTGCCTTGCTCCAGCACGCCGGCCCGGACGCGGGCCTCGACATAGTCGCGCGTCCGGGCTTCCAGGATCACGCTGTCGATGCCGTGCAGCTTCAGCAGGCGGGCGAGCAGAAGCCCTGCCGGTCCGGCGCCGATGATGCCGACTTGAGTCCGTTCCTGCCCTGCCACGCGGGTGTTCTCCCGCCGTCATGCTAGACGGGATCTGTTTGGGGCCAAAACAAAACCTGCTGGCGTCGTCGTCATTGGACCGTGCGCTTCCAGCGCGCTCATGATCATGAGCGCGCTGGAAGCGCGCGGTCCAATGACCAGCTTCCCATGCAACGATGACGGAAGGCTCAGGTGCGAAGTCCGGCCTGGCGCAGCAGCGGCATCACGGCGCTGTCGAAATATTTGAGCTCCTCGTTGTAGTCGAGGAAGCCGAACACCACGCCGTCGATGCCGGCCGCCGAGACCTCGGCGAGCTGGGCGGTCACCTGCTCGGGCGTGCCGACGATCGGGTTCGTGCCCCAGCCGGCGACGATCCGTTCGCGATGCCTGTCGATGCGATCGTTGAAGGACTGGCTCTCGATGCCCAGCACCTTCATGAGATTGCCCGCGGCGACCCAGTCGCCGTGCTCGATGATGCTGCGATAGACCCGCCGCGCTTCGGCCTCGGTCTCGCGGCACACGATGAGAGCGGAGGTGCAGACACCGATATCGCGCTGATGGTCCGTGCGTGCCTTCGCGCGCATCCGGGCGGCCACGGCCTTGACCTGCTCGATGCTGTCGAAGCCCACGAAGCTGAAGTCGACCTCGCGGGCGGAGAAGTCTGTCGCCGCCGGTGAGTGACCGGCGTTGATCAGGACCGGGTAGGGCTTCTGGATCGGCTTGGGATGGGCCTGCGCCTGCCGGATATGGAAGTCCGCCGAATCGAAATCGAACGGTTCCTCTTCGGTCCAGAGCCGCTTGACGACGGACAGCCATTCCGCGCCGTAGCGGTAGCGGTCGTCGTGCGCCCGCTGCGTGCCCTGGAACATCTCCATCTCCGGCGTGAACCAGCCCATCACCAGGTTCAGGGCGAACCGGCCGTTGGAGATATGGTCGATGGTCGCCGCCTGCTTGGCGGCGACGATGGGATGCACCGTCGGCACGTGCGAGGTGGCGGCGACCATGATGTTCCTCGTCGCCTGCGCCAATCCTGCCGCCCAGGTGTAGGTCTCGAACGACTCGCCGTTGAAGTCGGTCGTACCGCCGAAGCCGCGCCAGCGCGCGACGGGCAGGGCCAGCTCGAAGCCCATGGCATCGGCGCGCCTGACGATCTCGGACGTGTGTTCCCAGGTCACCTTGTAGCTGGTGGGCGCGTGGCTGATGTTGACGCCGTAGCTGCAGTTGATGCCGAACACGCCGAGCTTCAGCTTCTGGGCGTTGTACAGCGGCACGTGGGCACGGCGGTACTCTTCCAGCGCGATCGCTTCGGCCTTGGTCATCCTTCTCCTCTTCCGGACCGCGAGCATCCTGCTCGCTCGTACGCGCATATGAATGCGCTCAATCATGAGCGAGCAGGATGCTCGCGGTCCAGAAGAGTTCAGAACGTCCTGTTCGCGTCGGGCCGGTGCCTGTTGCGCAGCACGAAGCCGGAGCGCTCGGCCGTGCGCGGGTTGCGCACCCAGACCTCGCGATTGGGATGCAGCCCGCCGCCGCGCGTGGCCGGCACGGCGCTGAGCCGGGCGCGACGCAGCAGCCGCGTGTCGGCGGCCCCGCAGTTGGGATGGATGCCGCCGTTGTCGGCCACGACCTTGTCCCACGCCGCCTGGCGCCGGGCGCGGACCGCCGGGTCGGAGAGCGCGGTGCAGTTGAGCTCGTCCTTGTTGAGGTCGGCGACGATCTCGTCGCCTTCCTCGATCAGCGCGATCGGGCCGCCGAGGGCGGCCTCGGGGCCGACATGGCCGATCACCAGCCCGACCGATCCGCCCGAGAAGCGCGCATCGGTCATCAGGGCCACGACGATGCCGCGCTCGCGGCACAGCGTCGTGATGCGCGACGTGGGATCGAGCATCTCCGGCATGCCCGGCGCGCCGCTCGGACCCTCGTAGCGCACGATGATCATGTCGTGGTTCTGGAAGGTCTCCGGCGTGCGGTCGAGCGCGTCGAGCAGGCTCTGCTCGCCCTCGAACACGCGCGCCCGGCCACGGAACAGGTTGTTCTCCAGCCCGCCCTCGACGCCGGCGAGCTTGAGGATCGCCGAGAAGTCGGGCGACAGGTTGCCGCCCAGCACGCGCAGGCCGCCGGTCGGCTTGTAGGGCTTGTCGACCGGATAGACGACCTTGCCGTCGGCCCGCCTGGCGCCGAGGCGCTGGACCTGGGCCGCCAGCGTCTCGCCGGTGCAGGTCAGCACGTCGCCGTTGAGCAGGCCCGCGTCGAGCAGCTCGCGCACGATGACCTGGACGCCGCCGACATTGTCGATGTCGACCATCGAGTACTTGCCGTAGGGACGGGCGTCGGTGAGCACCGGCACGACTTTCTGGGAGAGGTAGTTGAACTCCTCCGGCGTCATGATCTCCTTCCAGAAATCGCCGAAGCCGGCCGCGCGCGCGATCTCCGGCGCGTGCAGGGTCACGTTGGTCGAGCCGCCGATCGCCATCGCCACGATCACCGCGTTGCGCAGCGAATCGCGCACCACGATGTCGCGCGGCTTGAGGTCCTTCTCCATCAGGTTGGCGAGATGGTCGACCAGCTCCGCCGCGAACGGCCCGGTGCGGCGCGGATCGTCGGATGGCGGCGCGACCATGTGCAGCGGCTGCATGCCGACCACGCCGATGAAGGTCTGCATGGTGTTGTAGGTGAACATGCCGCCGCAGCTCCCGATGCCGGGACAGGCATGGCAGGCGATGTGGTTGCGATATTCGAGGTCGGGATGGCCGGCGACCTGGTAGGCGCTGACGATATCGAGCGGCTCGCCGGTGTCGGGGTCCTTGCCGGGATGGATCGGTCCGTCCGACATGATGATCGAGGGCCGATTGTGCTCGAGCAGCGCGGCCAGGGTGCCGACGGGCGGCTTGTCGCAGGCGACGACGGCGATCGTGCCGGCGAGCCCGGTGGCGCTCAGGTGCTCGCACAATGCATCGTTCGTCACCTCGCGGCCGATCAGCGAGTAGCGCATCTCGCGCGTGCCGTTGCGGATGCCGTCGGAGGTCGCGATCGTGTACTCGGGCTGGACCAGGCGCAGCTTGAGCTGGCCCTGCCCCTGGCCGATGCGGCCCTTGAGCTGGGCATGGATCGCCTCGACCTTGGCCATGACCCCGAGATAGCACTGGCTGTCGCCCTTGGTGCCGACGACACCGACCGACGGCTCGTGGATCAGGTCCGGATCGGTGCCGATCGCACGGGCCAGCCCGATCGACTGGGTGGAGCGGCCGGGGTGGCGATCGATGAGAACGTCTGTCGGTTTCATTGGGCGGATTCCGCTGGCTGGTTGGCGCCCCGGTTTTTAGGGGACGGCACGCGCCATGACCAGCCCGCTGGAGGGAATGCTGCTACAAGGATTCCTCCCTGCGCGCAGCGCGGGGAGGGAAGGCATGTGCGGAGGAGGCGGCATGGGAGCGCGGACGGGAGCGCAGTTCCTCGAGGGGTTGCGCAGGACGAAGCGCGAGATCTGGGTCGAGGGCGAGCGCATCGGGGACGTCACGGCGCATCCCAAGCTGCGCGGTGGCGCCGAAAGCCTGGCGGCAATCTTCGACCGGCAGCACGAACATGCCGGCGACTGCCTGTTCGCCGGCCCCGAAACCGGCGAGCTCACCAACGTCAGCCACATGATCCCGCGCTCGCGCGAGGACCTCCTGCGGCGCCATGCCGGCCTGGTCCGGCTGTCGGAAGGTTCCATGGGCATCATGGGCCGCACCCCCGACTACATGAACATGAAGTTCTCCGCCTTCGCCTCGGCGCCCGAGGTATGGGCCGGCGCCGACGGCCGCAACGCGCGCGGGGCGCGCAACGTCGTGGCGTTCCAGCGCCGGATTGCGCGGGACGACGTCTCCCTCACGCACACGATCATCCAGCCGACCGTCGACAAGCGGACCGACGCACGGGTCGTCGGCAACAAGGTCACCATCCGCAAGGTCGGTGAAACCGCCGACGGCATCATCGTGCGCGGGGCGCGGGTGCTGGCGACGCTCGCGCCCTACGCCGACGAGACGGCGGTCTATCCCGGCCAGCCAATTCCGACGGACGCCAGGGACTACGCCGTGGCCTTCGCCATCCCGCTCGACACGCCGGGGCTGAAGTTCCTGTGCCGCGATTCGGCGGCGGCGCCGGGCGCCGATCCGTTCGACAAGCCGCTGTCCTCGCGCTTCGACGAGCAGGACGCGTTCTGCATCTTCGACGACGTGCTGGTGCCGTGGGATCGCCTGTTCATCGACGGCGACGTGGCGATCTACAACGCGATGCGTGCGACCGGCTACGCCATCCACATGACGACCCAGTCGACCGTGCGCGCCCTCACCAAGCTGGAGTTCGCCTATGGCCTGGCGACGCGCATGGCGGAGCTGATCGGCGACCATTCGCCCGCGACGACGGAGATGCTGGGCGAGTTGGCCTGCTACGTGCGCATGACCGCCAACGCGCTGGAGCTGTCGCTCGAGCAGGCATGGGAGCGCGCCGACGGGGTGTGGTTTCCGAACGGCGCCACGCTCGAGCCGATGCGCTCGATGCTGCCGGTCTGGATGCCCCGGGTGGCCGAGATCATCACCCTGGTCGGCAGCCACAACCTGCTGACGACGCCGAGCCGGGCGCAGCTCGAGGACCCCGCGCTGCGGCCGCTGATCGACGAGATGCTGCACGGCGCCGACGGCGCGACGGCCGACGCGCGCGCCGCCGTGTTCCGCCTGGCATGGGACTTCGTCGGCTCGACCCTGGGAGGGCGCGGCTTCCTCTACGAGCGCTTCTATCTGACCTCGGCGGCGCGCAACAAGCAGCAGCTCCACACCCGCTTCTTCGACCGCACCCGCTCGCAGGCCCTGCTCGACGACATGCTGTCCCGCGCCGGACGGCGATAGGCCGGTCCATCGAACGGAGAACTGAACCGCTCGACCGTCGTCGTGCGATCGCCGGCCGGCTGGATGATCGCGCCGGCCTTGTCAGAACCGCAGGCTGAGCCGTCCGGTCAGCCAGGTGTCCTGCGTGCCGGCGGCGAATTGGCCGAACCAGGCCACTTCCAGCGCGAGCTGGCGGTTGAAGCGCAGGGCCGCGCCGGCTTCGATCAGGGCGGTGTCGCGGGCGAGCGGCAGGGCCGCCGTCGTGAAGGCGGCACGGTTGCTGGTGAAGGCCAGCGTCGCGGTGGGTGCGACGGTGCCGTAGGCATGCTGCCAGGCGATGGAGACGCGCGGCGTCAGCACCGCGTTTGCGCCCAGGTCGACATTGGTCGCGGCGCGCATGCCCAGGGCGGAGAAGCCGATGGTCGCGCTGCTGCCCGACGAGCTGAGGGCGGCGATGCCGGGCGCTCCCGTCTCGGTGAATCCGCCGGTGTCGAGATGGACGACGCTCATGCCCAGAAACGGCTCGGCGGTCGCCTTGCCGACGGCGACGCCGTAGCCGACCTCGCCCAATAGCTGCGTTGTGGCGGCGGTGTAGGTCGCTCCCAGCCCGTCGACGAAGCCCGGGAAGGCGACCGTGCGGCTCGTCGTGATCGTGCTCAAGCTCGCGGAGGCGGCTGCGCGGAGGCTCCACGGGCCGAAGCTCGCGCCGGTGTAGGCAGCGAGGTGGGTGCTGCCGATCGTTGCGGCGCTCAGGCGGTCGGCCACCGTCACGGCGGAGGTCGTGTAGCCTCCCGCGATGCCGGCGAACCAGTTTGGCGCGAAGCGATGGTCGGCGCCGGCGATGAAGCCGGCGAGCGTCCGGCTCAGCCCGGCTGCGTCGCCGTTGCCCTGCATCGATCCCCAGGCGCCGACGCCCTGGACCCAGAACGCCGTGCGGCCCTCGCTCTCCTCGGGCGTTGCCTGGGCCGTCTCGCCGAAGCCCGGCCCATGATCGGAGCGCCTGTCGCCGAGGCGGGGATCGGCGCCGTCGGCATGGGCCAGTGACGGTCCACCGAAGGCCAGGGCCGAGCCGGCGCCCGATGCGCCGACGAAGGACGCCTGCCGCATCCGGCCGAGCAGCGCCTGGCGCAGATAGAGGCTGTCGCCCAGCATCACCGACTGCGTGCTGGCATGGACCTCGCCGTCGAGCTGCAGCATGGCGGTGCGCAGCTGGCTCGATTCGCCACCGGTGTTCAGCAGGTCGAGCGCGTTGTAGAGACCGTCCATGCCGCTGAATTGTGCCGGATAGGGGCCGCGATCGAGCGCGGCGGCGACCGCGCCGGCATTGCCGCCGCCGAGATGCGGCGCATAGAGAAAGGCGCCGGCGCCGATCGGCTGCCCGTTTAGGAAGGTGCCGGTGAAGCCGGGCACGCCGGAGCTGCAGCCACCGTTCGGGCTGCGGCCGATAAGGTAGGTCTGTACCGCGCCGCCGTTGCCCCACACGGTGGGCGGCGTGAGGATCGACCCGGCCGTGCCGATCAGCAGGCAGGTGCCGGCCGGAAGCTGCACGACGGTCTGCATGGTCGGCAGGACGGGCAGCGCCAGCACGTCGCGGAGCTGGGCCGGGGTGAGGCCGCGCACCTGATTCGAGCCGACGAGGAAGGAGCCGGCCTGGTTCGAGCTGCCAGGCGCATAGAAGCGGACGTACTGCGTCGGCGCGGTGGTGAGGGTCGCGACTGCGGACGAGGCGGCCGAATTGACGAAGGGAAGCGTCGTGGGCGTGATCAGCGGGCCGAGAAAGCTGTTGGCATCGATGCCATTGGCGATCGACGGCACCGTCGTGCCCTGCTGGCCCGCCGAGGCGAAGCTCTGGCCGCGCGCCACCGGGCCGACGACGATCACGCCGGGCGGCAGCGGACCGGTCTGCGCGAGTGCCGGAACGCCGAAGGCGGCCAGCACGCAGAGGCCGGCGAGCGCGCTCGCGACCCTGCGCGTTGCGTTGCCGCGTCTCATGTCCGCGAGCCGGTCTCGGCGAGGCCGGGCAATTGCCCGAAGCGCGGCGGCCGGCCGGAAAACGTGAGCGCGCGGGCTGTCGCGGGCCTGCGTCATGGCTTGGGTCCCCAACGCGGCGTCATGTTCATTGGACCGCGCGCATCCTGCGCGCTCATCGTGCATGTGAACGCGCTGAATCATGAGCGCGCAGGATGCGCGCGGTCCAATGAGCGTCCAGCGCGCCTTCAGCCCTTGTTCGGATTGATCAGGTACTTCTCGCCCGTCGCGCGCTTGTTGTAGACGGCGATATTGGCGAGATCGAGCGCCTCGGGCAGCGAGATCGTCTTCGTGTAGTGGCTGGCGAAGGTGGTCTTGAGCGAGTTGACCACGCGCTCGCGCAGGCGGAGCTGCTCGGGCCGGCCGATCTTCTGCAGGAACGGGGTCAGCAGCCAGCCGCCGACGCCCCACGCCATGCCGTAGTTGCGCGTCAGCTCGACCGCGCCGGTGTTGAGGCTGCCGTAGAGATAGACCTGCTTGTGCGTGGTCGAGCCGTAGCGGCTGTATTCTTTCGCGGTCTTGTTGAGCGCGATCTCCATCGCCGTGAGGATCTGGCTGGCGAGCTTGCCGCCGCCGATCGCGTCGAAGGCGATCGTCGCGCCGGTCTCGACCAGCGCCTGTACCAGGTCGTCCTGGAAGCCGGCGGCCGAGGAGTCGACGACATGCCTGGCGCCGATGTCCTTCAGGATCTTCGCCTGGGCCGGGCTGCGCACGATGTTGACCAGCCCGATGCCGTCCTCGTTGCAGATCTTGTTCAGCATCTGGCCGAGGTTGGAGGCGGCGGCAGTATGGACCAGCGCCTTGTGGCCCTCGCGCTTCATCGTCTCGGTCATGCCGAGCGCGGTCAGCGGATTGACGAACCACGACGCGCCCTCGGCCGCCGTCGTGCCGGCCGGCAAGGGCTGGCAGTCGCGTGCGTTCAGCACCCGGTACTGCGCATACATCGAGCCGCCGACCATCGACACGGTCTTGCCCATCAGCGCCTGCGCGGCGTCGGAGGAGCCTGCCTTGACGACGGTGCCGGCGCCCTCGTTGCCGACCGCCATCGGCTGATCGAGGCGCGCGGCGAGGAAGGGCAGGGCCGCCGCCGAGACCTTGGCCTTCACGACGGTGCTCTCGCCGCTGCCGGACGTGGTGGCGGCAGACATGTCGGCCGGTCCGAGCAGCAGGCCGAGGTCGGACGGGTTGATCGGCGTCGCCTCGACCTTGACCACCACCTGGTCGGGGCCGGGCTCGGGAATCTCGATTCGCGCCAGCGACAGCTCGAGCTCGCCGCTCTTCTTGATCAGGGAACGGAGCTGAAGTCCCGTCGTCATTGTCTCTCTCCTTGGTTCGTTGGACTGTAGATCAGGAACGCCGTCGAGGGCGAGCGTCACGGCGCCCGCCAGGCGGGCCGTGTCGTCGAGAAGGCGAGGACGGCGAAGAAGCAGACGATGCCGAGCGCCACGAAGCCGAACAGCCCGTGCAGGCCCCACCCCATCACGTCGAGGGCCAGCAGGCTGCCGCAGACGACGATCAGGATGCGGCAGAGATTGGCGACCACCGGCCACACCATCTCGCCGGTGCCCTGGCTCGCGAAGTACAGCGCCATGGCGAGGCCGAAGAAGCCGTACACCGGACCGACGATGGTGAGATAGGTGCGGCCCGAGGCGAGCGCGGCGGGATCGTCGGTGAACAGGCGGAGCCAGAGATCGGGCTCGATCGCGACCACGAGGCCGATTGCCGCCGCGATGCTGCCGGCCATCAGTGCGCCCATCCACGCCACGCGCTGCGCCCGGGCAAACTGCTTCGCGCCGATGTTGGTGCCGACCAGCGCGGTCAGGGTCGCGCCGATGCCGAAGCTGATCGGCACCAGCATGTATTCCAGCCGGCTGCCGATGCCGTAGCCCGCGATCGCCGCGTCGCCCGAACGGCCGATCAGGCCGGTGACCAGCAGCACCGTGCCGTTGGTCAGGATCACGACCAGGCAGGCGATCAGGCCGACCTTCAGGATGTCGCGGAACGAACGCCAGCGGAAGCCGTCGAGCGGCCAGTGCAGGCGGATCGGAGCCTTCGGTCCGAGCAGGCGCGACAGCATCCAGAGGGCGGCAAGTGCGAAGGAGATCACGGCCGCTGCGGCAGGTCCGGCGATACCCAGCTCCGGCAGGCCGAGCCAGCCCAGCGTCAATGCGCCGGTCAGCGGGACCTGCAGCGCCGCCGTGGCGACCAGGGCATAGCCGGGGGTCTTCATGTCGCCCGTGCCGCGCAGCACCGAGGCCAGCGTATTGGCAATCCAGTGCGCGCCGCAGCCGAGGAACAGGACCGAGGCGTAGGCGACGGCGCCTTCGAGGGCGCGACCGCTGCCGCCCAGGGCGCCGAAGATCGGCCGTCCGAAGCCGACCAGCACGATCGCGAACAGGGCGGCCATGCCGAGCGCGATCACCAGCGCATGCGCCGCCGCCGCTTCCGCCGCCGCGCGATTGCCCGAGCCGAGCGCGCGCGCCACCGACGACGAGACCCCGCCGCCCATCGCGCCGGCCGACATCTGGCCGAGCGCCATCTGGGTCGGGAACACCAGGGCAAGCGCGGCGAGGTCGACCAGGCCGAGCTGGCTCACGAACCAAGTGTCGGAAATGCTGACCAGGCTCTGCATCGCCACGTTCAGCACGTTGGGCGCGGCCAGCGTCAGGATGGTCGGCACGATCGGGCCGGCCAGCATCATCTGCCGGCGTTCAGCGGGAGTCATGGCCGGGTGTCTATCACGTGCCACTCGCCGGCCGCGCGAGCTTATCTCATGCAGCAATCATTGGACCGCGCGCATCCTGCGCGCTCATGATCTTGAGCGCGCAGATGCGCGCGGTCCAATGAAGATGCCCTAAGCCGCGGCTGCAGGCGGCGCCAGCCACCCGTCGAAATCGCGCAGGGCACGGGCGGCCATTGCCTGCTTGCGCTCCTTGCCGCGGAAGTTGCCCTCGATCGGCGGGAACAGGCCGAAATTGACGTTCATCGGCTGGAACGTGGCGGCGTCCGCACCGCGAGTGATGTGATTGAGGAGGGCGCCCATCGCGGTGGTCGTGGGCGGCAGGCTCGGCGTCTCGCCGCGCAGCTCGGCCGCCGCGAAGCGGCCGGCCAGCAGGCCGACGGCAGCGCTCTCGACATAGCCTTCGCAGCCGGTGATCTGGCCCGCGAAGCGCAGCCGCGGCAGCGCCTTCAGCCGCAAAGTCGCGTCGAGCAGGCGCGGGCTGTTGAGGAAGGTGTTGCGATGCAGGCCGCCCAGCCGCGCGAACTCGGCATTCTGCAGGCCCGGGATGGTGCGGAACAGGCGGACCTGCTCGGCGTGCTTCAGCTTGGTCTGGAAGCCGACGATGTTCCACAGCGTGCCGAGCGCATTGTCCTGGCGGAGCTGCACGACGGCCCACGGCCGCCGCCCGGTGCGCGGATCGCGCAGGCCGACCGGCTTCATCGGCCCGAAGCGCAGGCTCTGCGGCCCCGTCGAGGCGATGACCTCGATCGGCTGGCAGCCCTGGAAGTAG
>Ga0182739_1003109_pt1 | contig 14866 bp, 13 predicted proteins | sample eDN5th30CBELigBY_FD_128873 | JGI IMG/M metagenome (GOLD analysis project Ga0182739, IMG submission 128873) | Enriched backyard soil microbial communities from Emeryville, California, USA - eDNA 5th pass 30_C BE-Lig BY (version 2) (version 2) | ecosystem: Environmental > Terrestrial > Soil >... | reverse complement strand
TTCGGGACTTGCACCCTATAGTTCGTACGCATGCCGGGCGCACATACAAAAAAGCCACCTAAACTCAGGTGGCTTTCGTAAACTGCTCTTCCTACCCAAAATACGTAATGATTGTTTCGAAGCAGTCTTCAGCAATGATTGTTTCCCCATACTCTTCAAGGCGATGCGCTGTAACTTTGGAAGCCTGTAAATATTCAGTACATAAAGCGATGATATTTCTCGCTTCCTGGCTTTCCAAATCTTTTAAATCTACATATAAATAGTAGTAGTCCTCCCATTTATACAACACAGACTCTATTCCTAAAGGTGCTGCGCGTTTTGCAAGAGGTATTAGTTCGTCAATATCTTTAAATCGGAATCGTGCGTTTTCAAGCGATTGTTCTTCCTCTTTTGCCGCTTTGCCAATCGCATTGAAAATCGATTCTTCCATTTCATTTAATTGATCTGATATATGAAGGTCATCTTCAAAGCTGCCGGGCATTGAAGAAGTTTCGGAGTCATTACCTACAGACGCGCGTGTAACAACGACTTCCAATCCACTTTCTGAAGCGTTAATATGAATCCAAATTGGACCATCTAAATCGAAATAATCATCTGTATTTATTTCACCAATGATATCCCAGAAAAGCTCTTCACCTTTTGCGCGATTGTACCAGATTTCTTCGCGTGTATAACCGCGGTCCTCGATATCACTATACGTAATAAATAATTTTAGCGTATTTTCATTAATGCGTTCGATGTCCATTAGACCTCAACTCCCTTCACAGTCATTGTATAGAACGTCGCTTTATTTCCAAGTGGCATACAATATGGCGTTCTATTGCATCGGAACCCAGATACTTTTAATATTAGAAGTATCTATAACTCTATTGTATGATGGATTGGATTAAAATGAAAAGGAAAAACATTATTCATCGTAAATTATTTGAATAATTGAAATTGTATTGCACGAAACACTTTAAATCAAGTCCTTAAGGTCTCTTTCTAATATGTTCTAAAATAAAAAAAAGATGCTACAATTGCACAATATGCATCCGTAACATCATGAGCGATCTATTTAATTAACCATGCGTTGGGCTTCTTGCAACTGGTACGCTCGTACTTTACGAGGCAGGAATCGACGAATTTCGTCTTCGTTATAACCGACTTGCAGACGTTTTTCATCTAAAATAATCGGACGACGTAATAGTCCCGGATATTCCTGAATAAGCTCATATAATCGTTGTAATGGCAATGTTTCAACATCGACATTCAACTTCTGGAAAATTTTCGAACGTGTTGAGATAATTTCATCGGTACCATCTTCTGTCATTCGTAAAATCTCTTTGATTTCACTAATTGTAAGTGGCTCGGAAAAAATGTTGCGTTCTGTATATGGGATATCATGTTCCTCTAACCATGCTTTTGCTTTTCGACATGAAGTACAACTTGGTGAAGTAAATAATGTTACTAACATTGGCTCACTCCCTCTCTAATTGATTTCAATTCAATTGCTAGATGCTGCTCCTGTTAATATGGAAGCATAAATGTATAAGTAAAACTTAATTTAGAATTAATTTAATTTAAGATTCTGTACCCATTATACATGAATAACCCATGTTTGAATATACATTGTCAATAAATAATTCAAGTTACGTAATAAATTTTATTACGCATTTCTCTCTAATAAGCACCATTTCTATAATTTTGTGCCATAACAAATTTTACCCATAAAATAGTAAAATAAAACGTATAGATTTCCGAAGTTTTTTCTCAATTATCAAACCTTAATTGAGAAAAAATGAGATAATATGGCGCGATTTCTTATAATATAATTAACTATTTACTACTATTTCCATTTCCATTTCATTTTATTCCTTTTTCTTTAAATAAAACAATTGCTTTCTTTTCATGAGTTACGTTATAATCCTTTCAAGATTATGAAAAACGATGACGAAGAGTAGTACATTTAATAAGAATGCCTAGAGAGTCTGTGGTTGGTGCAAACAGATCATTCGTTAAATGGAATGGACTTCCGAGTTAGCTTGATGAACGTTTCTATTAGTAGTCCAGCTCGTCGCCTTCACGTTACGAAGCAAAGTGGCCAATTAAGGCAAGCTGGGTGGTACCGCGGATTTTAACATCATTCGTCCCTTCTATTTTCGAATAGAGGACGCATGATGTTTTTTTATTTTCATTTGATTTGAAGGAGGAACACCCAATGAAAACAATCTTTTCAGGTGTACAACCAACAGGAACTATTACATTAGGGAACTATATCGGAGCCATCAAACAATTCCCAGCGCTACAGGAAGACAATAACGCCATTTATTGCATCGTGGATCAGCATGCCATTACTGTGCCACAGGATCGCCTGGAGCTTCGTAAAAACATTCGCTCATTGGCTGCAATGTATATTGCATGTGGCATTGACCCGAAAAAATCGATCTTATTTATACAGTCAGAAGTCCCTGCCCACGCACAAGCCGGCTGGATGTTGCAATGTGTCGCATCAATCGGTGAATTGGAACGTATGACACAGTTCAAAGACAAATCAACAGGTAAAGAATCCGTTTCTGCCGCACTTTTAACATACCCGCCATTAATGGCTGCCGATATTCTTCTGTACAATACAGATATCGTACCGGTTGGCGAAGACCAAAAGCAGCATATTGAGTTAACGCGCGATTTGGCTGAACGATTTAATAAGCGGTACAATGATGTTTTAACGATTCCTGATATTCAATTGCCGAAAGAAGGCGCCCGTATCAAATCATTGCAGGAACCAACGAAAAAAATGTCAAAATCGGATACAAACTCTAAAGCGACGATCCGCCTGCTTGATACAGCTAAAGAAATCGAAAAGAAAATCAAATCGGCTGTAACGGATTCTGAGGGAATCGTTAAGTTCGATATTGAAAACAAACCGGGTGTATCAAACTTACTTATCATTGAATCCGCCTTATCCGGAACAGCAATTGCAGATTTGGAAGCGAAGTATGAAGGCAAAGGCTATGGTGATTTTAAAGCTGGAGTAGCACAGGCTGTTATCGACCACTTAACACCAATTCAGGAACGCTATTATGCACTGATTGACTCACCGGAACTTGATGAAATTTTGGATGAGGGTGCAGTAAAAGCGAATGCCATTGCCTCTAAAACGCTCAAGAAAATGGAGAACGCGATGGGCTTAGGCCGTAAACGACGCTAATCATACCGCCTATCGCAACAAGCAGCATATACAACTCTGCTCCATGTACAATGTACATTAATACAGCATGCCATGAATAACCGAGCGTGCGGTAATTCAAGTACAAAATCATATTACTGATCGACATGACACTGAGCCCATAAAAAAATAAAAAAAGTACGAAACGTGTCAAAACACCATCCTTCGTACAACTATACGAAAAACGAACGTGCGATAGAAGAAGCACGTTCGTTTTTTATTATTATTAATCTGTAAATTTTTTGAATAGTAAACAAGCATTATGCCCGCCGAAACCAAGTGAGTTGCTTAACGCATATTCCACTTCTGCTTTTCTTGCGGCATTTGGTACATAGTCCAGATCACATTCCGGATCCGGTTCATGTAAATTCATAGTTGGCGGTAAAATACCTTCCTTCAATGCCAGTACCGTGAAGATCGCTTCAATACCACCCGCTGCCCCTAATAAATGGCCAGTCATACTTTTCGTTGAGCTCATCGCCAACTTATAGGCATGGTCACCAAACACTGTTTTAACTGCCTGCGTTTCGAATAAGTCATTATATGGTGTACTCGTACCGTGTGCGTTAATATAACCCACTCGGTCAGGTGATACTTGTGCATCATCGATTGCCATTTGCATTGCACGTGCTGCACCTTCACCATTTGGAGCCGGTGCTGTAATATGGTGGGCATCCCCTGTCGAACCATACCCAACTACTTCACCGTAAATTTTTGCACCGCGCGCTTTTGCATGTTCATACTCTTCCAGAATTAAAATCCCTGCACCTTCGCCAATAACGAAGCCGTCACGGTTTTTATCGAATGGACGTGATGCAGTTGCCGTATCCGGATTCAATGATAATGCTGTGTTTGCACAAAAGCCTGCTACCGCCATTGTGACGATTGGCGCCTCTGCTCCACCTGTAATCATGACATCCGCGTCGCCACGCTCAATTACTTTAAATGCGTCACCAATCGAGTTTGTTCCCGATGCACATGCCGTTACGGAACAAGAGTTTACCCCTTTTGCACCAAGATAAATCGAAACTTGTCCAGAAGCCATATCCGGAATCATCATCGGCACGAAAAACGGACTTACACGGCGTACACCGCGTTCCTGGAAAGTTAAAAACTGCTGTTCATGTGTTTCCATTCCGCCGATACCTGAACCGATCCATACACCTACACGCGGCGCCATTTCTTCAGTAATCGTCAAGTTGGCATCTTTTGCGGCCATCATGGAAGCAGCGATCGCATAATGTGTAAAGCGGTCCATTTTGCGTGCTTCTTTCTTCTCGATATAATCTTCTATATTAAAATCTCTTACTTCTGCAGCTACAGAAACTGGAAATTTACTCACATCTACACGTGTTAATGGTCCAATACCAGACTTGCCTGCAATTACATTTTCCCATGCCTGCTCTGCACTGTTTCCTACTGGCGATACTGCACCGATTCCTGTAACAACAACTCTTCTTTTCTCCATTATTTAACACCCTTTTCTAAGTTAAGTTCTTTCCTATTTAAAGGTTTATTTTCAATTCCGTTCGGGGGCAGGACACGAATCCGTTGCCACAGGACGTGACGATTTTAGTATTCGTTCTTTCCCCCACATTCACGTTCTTATTTACCCCACTTTAACGCAAGTGCGCCCCATGTAAGGCCTCCGCCGAAACCTACTAAAACAACGATATCATCATCTTTGATTTTCCCTGATTCCAAATCTTCTACGATTGAAATACCGATTGAAGCGGCAGATGTATTCCCGTATTTCTGGATTGTTTTCGACATTTTTTCCTCTGGTAATTCTAGACGTTCTCTTGCGGCTTCCATAATGCGGATGTTCGCCTGATGCGGTACTAAATAATCGACATCTTCCTTCGTCAGGCCAGCCTTTTCGAGTACATTTACGGCAGATTCGCCCATTTGACGAACAGCAAATTTAAATACTTCACGACCGTTCATTGTAATATGATTTTCAGGATTTAAATAAAGATGCTTTCCACCTGTTCCGTCAGCTCCAAGTTCGAACGATAAAATTCCGCGCCCTTCCGAAACTTTGCCGAGAATCGCCGCACTTGCGCCATCTCCAAATAGAACAGCTGTGTTGCGGTCATCCCAATCCACAATTTTCGACAGTTTTTCAACACCTACTACTAATACATATTCATAGCTATTGCTCTCAATAAATTGTTTTGCAATGGCCGTTCCATAAATAAATCCTGAGCACGCAGCGGACACGTCCATCGCACCACATCCCGAAATTCCAAGTCGCTCTTGAATTTGGCACGCCACACCCGGGAAATTCTGATCCTGTGTAACTGTTGCAACGATGATAAGGCCGATTTGATCCGGTGTAATCCCTGCATTTTCGATCGCTTGCACTGCTGCTTTATATGCTAAATCCGATGTTTCTTCATTCTCGGCGATAAAACGGTTTTCAATTCCTGTACGAGAACGAATCCACTCATCTGATGTATCCAATACTTTTTCAAAATCTTTATTTGCTATAGCTTTTTCCGGAACATATTTCCCCATCCCTATAATACCGGCATTCATATAATAGCCCCCTTGTTTTTCATCACTCAAAAAATATAACTAATTATTAGTAGTTGGTACTAATTATAGAGCATAATTATTTTGAACACAATTAAAATTTCTGGAAAACGAGGGATTAGGGATTTATACATGTTTTTTGTTCGAATAAAATGGCTATACTATTTGTTAACACATCTTCATGAAATTTAATGGCTGATGAAGTTTTTTCGGTTCGTTTCTTACATTTAATGTTAAAGGGCAAATGGACAAAATCGTTCAAATATTAGACATACAGCTTCCAGCTAATTTCCCCATTTTCCTTGTTAAATCCTACTTAAAAAAGCAATAAAAACAAGCATTTATGACAACTTCAAGAATAATTTGATTCGCCCTTTTAATTTGATGAATGCTTGTGGTATGATATTGAAGATGTAATTTCACAATAACGTTATAAATAAGTTCAATGAGGTGAATTTGATGCAATATATCATTACGTTCTTTTGGTCATTCTTATTAGTTTCAATGCTAAACTATGTAGTAAGTTCTGTATTAAGTGTAGATTTTAACTTCATGAATGGCGTAATCGTATCATTAGTATTCAGCGTATTAGTTATTATTATCGCTGCAATCATTCCAAACGAATCAACTCCAGAAACAGAAGCAGAGCATCACTAATAGATAACAAGGGGCTGTCCGGTAAAACTACTGGACAGCCCCTTGTTATTTTCGCCTATTTTGAAGGTGCGCGGATTTTAATAGAAGACTTTTAACTTATTTTAGAAGGTTTGTATATCTTTTTAGACAAATCGACCCGTTTATTTGAACAATTGCACTGCTTATTAGAACAAAGGGCATTTAAATTAGAACTTCCGGCTTTTATTGGAACTTTTTCATTATTATTAGAACATCATTCAGCTTTATTAGAACATCCCACGCAAAAAAAGCTTGTACGCATTCACGTACAAGCTTTCCTCACACTTAATTTGTTTTTATGACTAACTCTTCATTTTCCAGTTTAATCGATAAGCTTCCGCCCGCTGTAACTTCACCTTTTAACAGCTCACGGGCAACAATTGTTTCCAAATGGCGTTGGACGAAGCGTTTAAGCGGACGTGCACCAAACTGCGGATCAATTCCGTGCTTCACAATCCAGTCTACCACTTCCCCATCTACAGACAATGTAATTTCCTGTTCTGCGACCCGATCTTGAAGCTGCTTTACATATTTCCAGGCAATTTTGTGGAAGTGCTCATTCGATAATGCATGGAACATAATAATATCATCCATCCGGTTTAACAACTCCGGCTTAAAGTGCTGGCGCAATGCCGCTTGGACAAGCTGTTCCGCTTCTTCCGATGCTTCCAGTAAAAACTGTGAGCCGATATTGGATGTCAAGATGATAACGGTATTCGTAAAGTTGACGATCCGTCCTTGGCTATCGGTAATACGGCCATCATCAAGTACTTGCAGTAAAATATTCGCAACATCCGGATGTGCCTTTTCGATTTCATCCAGCAGAACAACAGAATATGGATTGCGGCGAACCGCTTCTGTCAGCTGACCGCCTTCTTCATAGCCAATATAGCCTGGAGGAGCTCCGACTAGCCGTGATACAGAATGTTTCTCCATATACTCGCTCATATCAATGCGGATAAAATGGTCTTCTGAATCGAACAGTTGTGCCGCCAATGCTTTTGCCAGTTCCGTTTTTCCGACACCGGTTGGGCCGAGGAACAGGAAGCTTCCGATCGGCTTATTCGGGTCTTTAATACCGGAACGCGCACGCCAAACGGCTTCCGTCACATAAGTTACCGCATCGTCCTGACCGACTACCCGTTCATGCAGCGTATCTTTTAAACGGAGCAGTTTTTCACGTTCACCTTCAACAAGTTTCGTTACCGGAATACCTGTCCAGCGTGAAATTATTTTAGCGATTTCTTCTTCGGTTACCTCTTCACGCAGCATCCGGTTCCCTTCCGACTGTTTCAGCTGCAGTTCCAGTTCGGCGATTTCCTTTTCAAGCTGTGGTATTTTACTGTATTGAAGCTCACTTGCCCGCGCTAAATTACTGCCGGAAATAAATAAGTCATCGCGCTCGGCTTCCATTTTTTTCAGTTCATCTTTTTTGTCACGAACGATTTGCAGGCCGTTTTTCTCGAGTTCCCACTGTTCCTTCATTGACTTGATCGATACTTCCAATGTATCTATTTCATCTGTAATCATTTCCAGACGTTTTTTACTCGCATCGTCTTTTTCTTTTTTCAGTGCCTGCTGCTCAATTTTAAGCTGTGTCAGGCGGCGTGTTAACTGATCCAGTTCCTGCGGCATTGAATCGATTTCAATGCGGATCATTGCACATGCTTCATCGACAAGATCAATTGCTTTATCCGGTAAAAAGCGGTCGGTAATGTAACGGTTTGCCAGTTGAGCCGCTGCAATAATCGCACGGTCATGTATGCGAACACCACGGTGATGTTCTTCAAAACGGTCTTTTATTCCGCGTAAAATAGAAACCGTATCTTCAATAGAAGGTTCTCGCACCATTACTTGCTGGAAGCGGCGTTCCAATGCAGGGTCTTTCTCAATATACATACGGTATTCATCCAATGTTGTTGCTCCAATACAATGCAGTTCACCACGTGCAAGCATTGGTTTCAGCATATTTCCCGCATCCATTGCTCCGTCCGTTTTCCCTGCACCGACAATTGTATGGATTTCATCGATGAATAAAATGATTCGCCCATCGGATTCCTTCACTTGCTTTAATACAGATTTCAGCCGCTCTTCAAACTGCCCGCGATACGATGCCCCTGCAATCAGTGCGCTCATATCCAGTTCATAAAGCTCTGCATCCTTCAATCCTTCCGGAACATCCTGTCTAACAATTCGTTGTGCCAGTCCTTCGACAATTGCTGTTTTACCAACACCCGGCTCACCGATGAGGACAGGGTTGTTTTTTGTTTTACGTGACAGAATACGAATGACGTTCCGGATTTCCTCATCTCGTCCAATAACCGGATCCATCTTACCGTGTTTTACTTGTTCAATTAAGTTGCGTCCAAACTGTTCTAATGGCGGACGATTATCTTGTGTTTGGTTAAATTGCATAGAGTGCACCCTTTCCTTTAGTTTGACCTTTTTTGATTAATTTAATTATAAGTCAAAGATGGTCAAACAACAAATAATTACGCCCTGTTTTCTTCGTAAAAGTTCTAAAAAAAATCGATCACTTTGCCTATATGCAAAATGACCGAATTTCAATTTATTTATTCACTTCTTATTAACGAATGCCTAATGCCATTTTTGCATAGCGGGACATATTGTCTTTAGACCATGCCGGTTGCCATACGATATCAACTTTTACTTCTTTAATTTCCGGTAATTCGCTAAGTGCCGTTGTTACTTGGTCAACGATAACCGGTGCAAGCGGACAGCCCATTGATGTTAATGTCATTGTAACAGTTGCTAAGCCCTCATCTGTTAAATCCACTTCATATACTAAGCCTAAGTTGACGATATCAATGCCTAACTCAGGGTCAATTACGTTTTCCAATGCACCTAACATACTTTCTTTCATATCGTGATCAATTGCCATTTTAAATTTCCCCTTTCGCCTTGGTGTTATTGTTTATCATAGCAGAACGTATCCTTTATGCCAAACAATGCGCCATAAATTGCGTGACTTGCAAAATCCCGTTTCTCGATACCGCATGCCCAGCTTTTCGTTCTGCCAAATAAGTAATATGTTCTGCTTTTTTTTCTTTTTCCAGTTGTTCAATATAATCTCGGCTCATATGATAAGGAACGACCGTATCACGCTCCCCATGCCAGAAAATAATCGGTTTGTTCGCCCATAATTCCTCATGCTGCTCCATATCGAATTTTTGCAGCATTTGAATCAGGCCAGATTGCTGTTCTTCGGATAGCGGGAATGTTACGCCTTTTTGCTTTAAATCCTCTACTTGATGGAGTGCCAGTTTCGTGTAGCTTGTCGTTCCCATGCAAATACCTGCTGTTTCAATCCATGGATAGATCGCTAAACAACCCGATGTTACAATGCCGCCCATTGAAGTTCCGGCAATGCCAACCTTATTTCCTGCCAAGTTTTTCAGCTTCAATTCTTCATAAATAGTATGTACTTCTTCCACTGACTTTAATACAATTTTCCAGAAGTTAAAGTTCATCTGGTCTTCCGTCAATTCATTCGAGCGCTCACCATGCATTAATGCATCCGGCAGTATAACACGTACACCTCGTTGCACAAACTGATAAGCGTAATGTAAATTATGTTCCTTTGCGCTCATAAAACCATGAAGAAAAATAACGACCGGTGTTTGCTCATCCATCGTTTCATCATATACATGCAGTAATGGAATGGACTTCCATTGTTCTTGATCTACTATCAAATTTCTCACCTCTTTGTTTACATTAGCAAAAATTGGTCGATGTTTCAAAACTTTGACGAATGCTATTTTTGCACGTTACAATTATACCCAGGCTAAAGGAGGCTTACTCTTATGAACGAACATTTAATTGTATTAGATTTAGACGGCACTTTATTGACGGACGAGAAAAAGATTTCTGCGCTGACAAAGGAAACTTTGTTGAAAGCAAAAGAAGCTGGTCATCAGGTGATGATTGCGACAGGACGTCCGTATCGTGCGAGTCAGCTTTATTATCAGGAGCTGAGTTTAACAACTCCGATTGTCAATTTCAACGGAGCCCTCATCCACCATCCTAAAAATCCAATGTGGAAACCCATTCATACAACAGTGGATTTGAGTGTAGTCCACGATGTTGTAGAATCCGTTCATAAATATGAATATGATAACTTAATCGCCGAAGTGATGGATGACGTATATCTCCATCGTGAAGACGAAGGTGTGCTTCAGTTGCTGCATATGGGCAACCCGACTATTTTAACCGGCGATCTAAAAGATATATTAAAGGAAGACCCGACAAGTTTGCTTATTCAAGCCGATGATGTAAATACACCGATCATCCGCCAACATTTACAGGATGTTCATGCTGAACTGATTGAGCATCGCCGTTGGGGAGCGCCATTCCCGATTATTGAAATTGTCCATAAAGGGTTGAGTAAAGCAGTAGGCATTGACTATATTGCAAAAGAAATGGGCATTCCGCGCGATCGTATCATTGCATTTGGCGATGAGGACAACGACATGGAAATGATTGAATATGCCGGCGTTGGCGTTGCGATGAGTAACGGTATCGACGATTTAAAATCTATCGCCAATGAAATTACGCTATCGAACAATGAAGACGGCATCGGGAAATTCCTGCAGGACCGCTTAAAACTGTAATAAACTAAAAAAAGCCTGGAAAAGCATAGTGTCTGCTTCTCCAGGCTTTTTTACTATTGTACTGAACTTTCGGCACGGCGTTTTTTTCCGCGCTTCATAATCGCTATCATAAATGCTGTGTACAGCACAACGACTAATCCAAGTGCCACAATGTAAGATGTGTTAATACCACGCGCTTCAATCACCTGGTACACTTCCACCATCTCACGGTCTAAAATAATGGTATAATTGCCATCCTTATTTTCACGGATGATTTCACTGTTAAACATCCCGCGAACTTCTTTTCCCTCACCTAGCTCAGCGACAGGAATATGCACACGTTTTGTTTTACTACTATTATTAATGACAACAATCCATGTTTCCTTATCGGATTTGCGTTCAAATACAACATAGCCGTCTTCATTTTTAAGCCATTTAAATTCCCCGTTACGCAAAGTATCAGAATCATTTCGCAATGACTGTAGCTTTCCGACATAATCGGCTAGTTCCGAGTCCGTTTTAAAATTGTAGTACTGGTGCGCTTCAACACCGGCTTCCCCATTCATTGCAATTTCAGATCCATATTGTACGACCGGCACACCAGGAAGTAATAGCGTGCTCGCAATGGAAATTTTACTGCGTGTCGGCGGATACATACCTTCCTCTGTTGCCGCTAATGTAAAGCGGTCCGACCAGATTGTATCGGTCATCGATAAAACCGGCGTTCCCGATAGCATTTCCTCGATATGAGGCTCCAGTACTGTTGTATTTAAATCAACATTTTTAAATGCATTCGTGAAGTTAGCAGCTGTATCACTATAAAATTTCGCGTCAAAATCAGCGTCACTTTCTGCATTCGCAATTACATAGGCACCTGCTGCTTTTAACTGCTCGATAAAGCGATTTAAAAAAGCAGTATCGGCTTGTTCAATATTCGTCAATCGAACCCCGTCTAGTTTATATGTATCTACAAATTGTACAGCACTGTTGATCAGCTCATTCTGTACTTCTTCATTCGTTAAGTCCCATTGGATTTTCCCATCGTTTTCAGATGCCACAAATCCTTGTTTTTCTGCAAGTTCATGGTTTGGACTCACATTGGAAATCGGGAAATCCACCATCATTTTAACATTGCGTTTTTGATAAGCCTCGACCATTTTTTTAAATTCATCGGCTGTACCAAAACGGTGGTCAAACATTGTATAGCTCGTCGGCATCGAGCCATCATATTTTTCAGTCTCAAATACAGAGCCAATTGACAGCATTGTATAGCCCATATTTGCTACATAATCGATTTTCTTCAGCAATCCATTGAAATCCCCGCCTGCAAACATCGCCGGGTCTTGCGCATTTACTGTATCATCATCATTTTTACCGGTACCATTAAAGAAACGGTCCACTAAAACATCATATATACTTTCATCTGCGATCGTACGCTCTTCCGCATTTGCAACAGCAGCAACTGACAATGAAGTCGAAAGCAGCACACCCGCAGCTAATGTACGAAACCATTTATTAAATCCCATTCATTTCCCTCTCTTTCATATACAGTCCATCGTCATTTTACCAAAAAAGATATAAACGTAGCTACCTTAAATAGTTATTTATAGGAAATTCGACAAATACGTGTCAGAAATGTGTATGAAGGGATTGATTTAGCTAAGAATTGAAGGAGCGTTGTTTTTGAATAGAGGGTTGTATGTAAAACGTGGAGCCGAAAAAGTGGAACTTCCTTGAAATAATGTGGAACGATTCTCCTCATAGGTAGAACAAATCGCGGGGAATGTAGAAACTGCGGGGATAGTAGAACTTTATAGGTGAAATGTGGAACGTTGGGTCAGCAAAGTAGAACACTCACGACCTAATGTAGAACTTTTCTCGTCAAAAGTAGAACGAATACATCTGAATGTAGAACACCCGGAGCTATTAGAACTTTCAGGATAAAATGTGGAAAGAGGAAACGGAAAGGTAGAACCTTTCCTCTATAAAGTAGAACGTCTCTCCCCTAAAGTAGAACAAAACACTACATAAGTAGAACGTTTCCCCGTAAAAGTAGAATCCACCCTTCTCCATACAAAAAAGCGTGTAAAAAGCCACTTCAACTTTTAACACGCTTCAATCTTTATTAGAAGTTTACACCGATACCCATGCTTAAGCCTAAGTATAATGTAATTAATAGAACGATACTGAACAGTACCCAGAACATATTGACAGATTTGCCTTTGCTTTTGCGTACTAATACCATTTCCATAAAGCCGATTACTAAGATACCAAATAATACTTTCATATCATAGTTCATGCCGCTTTCAGGAATTTTATCGCGCCACTCAAGGAATAAAGACAATCCTGTAACGATTACTAAAATATACATTAAACGTAAGATCATGTGTACTGCTTTCAACTTTTTACCGGATAATGCAGCAATAAAGAATAATATTAATGCGATTGCCCAAGTCGTAATGTGCAAATGTGTCGTACTAGTTAAAAAATCCACGAATTTTCCACCTCTTCTATTTTTCTCTACAGGCATATCCTACCATGTAAAGCCCTCTAAATTCAATTGAATCTTCCAAGTTCAATGAGTTGTCATAAAAAAGCTAAATTTCTATGCAAAAAAGGCAGCAGATTTTCTTAACAATGAAAATCTACTGCCTATTAATATCGGAAACTAGTAATCCGTCATTATAAAACTATTAAGCAAATCGGTTTGCTAAAGTCCCGATTCCTTCAATTGCAATTTTCACTTCATCGCCTGCTTTTAAGAATTGAGGCGGGTTCATCCCTTTTCCAACCCCAGCCGGCGTACCTGTTAAAATAACATCGCCCGGCTCAAGCGTTACATATTTTGAAACGATCTCGATAATTTCCGAAACTGAGAACAGCATATCTTTCGTCGATCCATTTTGGCGTACTTCACCATTAACTTTCGTCACAATGGATAATGCATGCGGATCAGGAATTTCATCTTTCGTTACTAAATACGGCCCCATCGGACAGCTGCCTTCCAAACTTTTGCCTAAGAAGAATTGTTTATGTTTCTCCTGTGCATCACGCGCTGTAATGTCATTGGCAATTGTATAACCGAACACATAGTCAAATGCCATTGCTTTCGGAACATTTTTTCCGCGCTTGCCGATTACGACAGCTAACTCCCCTTCATAATCCAGGGAATCCGTTACATCTGCATGCACAGGTAATGTCGATTCATCCGGCGCAATTGCAGTTGGCGACTTCGTAAAGACAACGATATGTTCAGGTGCCTTTTCTGCACCCATTTCACGGGCATGATCACTGTAATTTTTACCAACACATAAAATATTTTTCGGTGTACGAGGAACTGGCGACAGCCATTCAATATCAGAATAAGCCAGTTTAAACTGAGCGCCATCTTCATGATTTTGAGCTGCCTCTACTAATTTACGAACTTGCTCAACAAATTCGTAGCCATGTGCAATCCCGTCAATAATTGTTTTCGGAAAGTCTTTTAGTACATTAAGTTGGTTTTGGATTTCGATTACATCCCAAACTGCCTCTTCTTTTTTCACTTTTGGGCCAAACTTTACTTGTTCGTTTACTTTAAATGATAACAATTTCATAACGTGGAGCACTCCTTCTGTTTTTTTACATCATACATTAAAACATAAACAATTACCTTACTTTTCTGACAAAAAGGGACTTAAATTGTAAAACTAAGCGTTCGGTGCATAAAATTTTGTACAGTACCGCATTCTTTGTTCACGATTCACGTTCCACAGGTTTACCGTAAGTCCATCTTTTCAGCAATGCTTCAATCGGCCCTTGTTTATATTTCGAGAAGTAGATTTCCGCAATTAAT
>Ga0182739_1003108_pt1 | contig 14868 bp, 33 predicted proteins | sample eDN5th30CBELigBY_FD_128873 | JGI IMG/M metagenome (GOLD analysis project Ga0182739, IMG submission 128873) | Enriched backyard soil microbial communities from Emeryville, California, USA - eDNA 5th pass 30_C BE-Lig BY (version 2) (version 2) | ecosystem: Environmental > Terrestrial > Soil >... | reverse complement strand
CTGGATACAGGCTGCCGCTTAGGACTTCTACGAGCGCATCTTCGCTCATGGCCGGATGCTGATCGGCCTGTTTCATGACTGCGGACATTAGAAAACCTCGCGCCAGGCCGGCGCCGTCAGTTGAAAGGGGAAATGCCAGGTCACCCAGGCACGGAGGTACGCTCCAGGCCCTGGCTGCGGTGGATGGTTGCGCGCTCTCGGCCGCTTACGCTCCCGCATGGGGTACGGTTATCCCGAAGGGCCGCCGTGCTCGGCTACGTGATTCAGGAAGTGATGCTGCCGGCTAGGGCGCTGGCGAGCATGAAGAAGGTGCAGGCGAAGAGCATGGAAAAGGAGCCGCGCCAAGCCGCGATGCGGCGGGCCCGCTGGTAGGAGGTCACGCCCGAACCTCGTAGCCGACCGTCCATTCTCCGCAGATACAGGCCCGGCACTTCCAAGCCTGCGGGTTCTCAATGCTGGCCAGCGCCGCCTCATTCACCGCTGCGGCGAACGTCGGGCCCTTGAACAGCATCAGCACCCGGTCGGCCGGCATAGCCTGAGCCTCTGGCAGTTCGGCGATCTGCTCGTCGATGAGCGTGGTGATCAATGGTGTAGTCATGCAGCCTCCTTGCGCCGAACGGCAATACGCCGAATGTGCTCGCAGTAGTGTTTGAACTCGTTGGAGTCGATGGCCAGAAGAGAGAAGTAGGCGACCACCATCGTCTCGGCTTTCGCATCCTCCACCGGACCTGAGCCCGGCAGAAGCATCGTCTCGATGGCGGCCTCGATGGCGCTGGTAGCGATGCTGTGAGGGCTCATAGCCTTGCCTCGTCAGCCTCGTAGCTCAGGCCCTGGTCCACGTAACGCTCAAGCATTGCCTCGGCGATCTCGTACAGCTTGCCGTTTGCGTGATTGCTCTGGCCGACGATGTCCTCGACCATGCTTTTCACCGGGCCCCCGGTCAGCGCCTGTAGAAGAAGCTGGGCAAGGGCGGTGATGTCGTCCTGCTCTGCTTCCTGAAGCGACAGAAGGTGCTCGGCGACCTTGGCCACGAACTGCTCTTGGCGCACGCCCACCGGGCCGCCAAAACGCTGAGGGATCAGAACATCGCAGCCGCCGACCAGCTCCTCGGCCTTGCTCTCGATCCAGTTCTGCGCCGCTTCCTGATACGCCGAGTCGTCTTCCGGCTCAGCATGGTCATACCGCCATTGTGCTGCTCGAAGTGCGGTCATGGTCGCCTCCTTGGGCGCGCCTTCACAGGTGGATATTTGCTGACCTGAATGGCTTCGTGCTCATACAGTCGCCAAAGAGCAGCGCATGTAACCTGGTCGGCATCTTCGCTATCGCAATAGAGATTCACGCGGGCCTTTATCTCGCCAAGCCTGTGGACTCGGTACGCGATATGAGCATCCTCCGCGCTGTCAAAAATCCCGATACTTGTGGTCTTCCCGAAGCTTTTGTACCTAGCCCTGAAGCTCTTCCCATGCATGTGAACACCCATGGGAAGAGTTCTATTTTTCTTCGAGAGATTGGCTAGTAGAGAGTTGATCCACGGCGGTACGAACAGGCACGTTTCAGGGCTGTAGATCTTGTTCCCGATTACCAGCAGGTCTTTATCGAGAACCATCCCATCCCACCGTTGGGAGTCCATCCAGTTCTTGAAGCTGGAGAACCTGAGCCATTCGGGATCAACCGAGCAGCCTAGGTAGGTTGGATGCTGAGCGAGATACCGTGGCGAGTAGCAGCGCTCAAGCATGTGACCCCAGGTCCTGTAACGCTGATCGTCAGTGCAGCCCTGGCCACCCCAATCCCCGTCATTGATTCCTACGCCATGGACTAGAGTTCTCATGTTTTCGCCTGTCCGGTTGGTGGTGGGTTACTCGGTGGGTGGGGCGAGGTGTGGCTGCCAGTGCGTCACGCGGTGCTCGAAGCGCGAGCCATCCGCGTAGCGCCAGTCAATGCCGTTCCAGTAGAGGAAGCGGGCGCCGTTGAAGGCGCTCTGTGCTTTTCGTGCTGGTGTGTAGGCGATAACCCAGGCCTTGCCGCCACCCTTTGGCAGCTCAGGCATGCGCTCAGAGCACTTGATCCAGCCGCTCATGACTTCACCCGGGCGGCGAGCATGGCGTCAGCCAGCTTGTAGGCAGTGCTTGCGGTTTCGTTCTCGCAACCACCCACGCCCAGCAGGCAGGGAGCGCCTGCGGTTGATATGAGCCCCTGCAGCGCTTTGGCCGCGAAGTAATCGCGAATAGTCAAGCCGAAACAGGTGCCGTGGCCGCCGTATTCGCTTGCAACTACAGGGAAGGCCGGCTGTTCGCCCTCCTTAAGAGCGTCGTCGTATCGGTGCTGGGCGCCTTCGATCTGGCGATCCATTTGAGCTGCCATGTAGTCCATTTGGTGATCCTCGGTGGCCAACCGCATTGATCAGGTGCCGGGCACCAGGGACCAAGCTGGGTATGAAAAGCCAGCTCGGCACCTGTCAATGCGGTCGATTTGAAGGGAAGGGGATGCTCAAAGTGAAAGCCCGAGCATTCCCGGGCTTTCTGCATGTCGAGGGTTTTGGGCGGGACTACCGATGCCAGAACAGCAGCAGCCCCTATCTAGTACGCCAGCGCTCTCGATGTGCGCGCAGTGGACCGGTTGGCAGGCCGCTTTCAGGATGAGGTTCTGGCCTCATGTGGCTGAGCGCTGCGCCGATCAGGATCAGAAGGAGCATGTGGTACTCCAGTTGGGATGCGGGATGCATCGGAGGTATGACTTGGCGGGGATTCGAACCCCAAAGACTTACGCCAGCTTCGGCAGCGCTACCTGACTGACTGCACTCCGCACGCAGAGCGCCCCTGATCCGCCGAGGCAAACTACAAGTCACACCACCGATGGATCCTGCGATGGGGAGCAGGGCATCGGGCCGTCTTTCCGGCTGTCAGGGAATCAGCCCAGGTGCAGGGCCAGCATGCCGCGATCCATGATGTGCAGCTCGCCGGTGCTGTTCATGATTTCGCGAAGCTTTTCCACGCCGCCCGCTATGCCGGTGACCGCTGCCACCACCTGCAACTGGCCCCTCCGATCTGCGTTGCGCAGCGCTGAGCGGATTCGGTCGTCCTGTTTTCTGTCGTTCAGGTTCATCCTTTGTTCCTCCAGTGGATTCCCAAAGCACCCGGTCGCCCAGGTGCTTCAGTGAATCGCCGGTCATTTGTGTGCTTCGGGGTCTTTGATGTGCTTGTCGAACAGCTTCTTGTGGCGGCGGGCGAAGCGGGCCACGAACGCAATGGCAAGCAGGGAAACAACGAATAGGGCCAGCGCATAAAGCTTGAAGACCAGGTAAATCGACAGAGGCGTAAAAAGCACCACTAAAAACAAGTCGATGAAGGGGTCCGTTCTTGTCTCCCCCTTCTTGTCTTTCCACCACAGATAAGTGCTTGTAGTGCCCTTGGTTTCGAAGGTGGTCCAGCCGCGCAGTCGAGCTATAAGCTCAAGAACTGGGTTGCGGCCTGGCTCGCTGTCGTCGATCCATCCCCAGGCATGGCGCCAGGCTTTCCCAAGCAGGATGATCAATCCGCAAGCTACCGCTAGGGCAACCCCAGCGACCGCGCAAGCCAAGAGCTGCGCCGTTATTGACTCAAGAAATGGCGGGATACTCATAAGGTGTTCTCCGGTTGATTTCCCAATGCAGCCTGTCGCCAAGCTGCATCAGTGAAATTCGATGCCTGTTTTTACAGGGCCAGGCTCCCTGTTTCCTCGCTTTCCACAGTCGAGGGAAAACCATATGCTCCGATCTCCACAGTCGAGATAAGGAACATCGGAATGCCGGACTACATGGTTAGGGTTGAGATATTCAAAGCCGAAAGCGATGAATACTCGGATATGCACAAGGCGCTTGAGGCGCTTGGCTTGAAAAGGACAGTCCCAGGCGACAACGGGCTATGCAAAATGCCGCCAGGCACTTATTTCGGAACAAGCGGCCTCAGCACCTACGACTTGAGGCAGAAGGTTAAAGCCATCGCGGCCCCGTTCTCCTACCCTGCTGATCCCTCGGTATTTGTTTCTCAGTCGAGCGACTGGTCTGGCTGGCTGCGCCCGGCTTGATCGGACCCGCAGCCTGAGAACTGCCTGCCCTTGGGCATCTCGCTTACCCAGTAAGCCAGGTGATTCGAAGCGATGGCGAAAGCCTCGTCGAAGCTGACTTTCTCGTCGGTCGATATCTCCTGAACGATCTGGCGAATCCGCTCAATCTGCTGTTCGTTCATGTGCTTTACCTGCTCTCCGCGTGGTCCTGAAGTAGGGCCACCTGGAGAGCATCCGGCCCACACTTGGCGGGCCGGTAATCTCTTTCTCTTGCACAGGCCGACGGTCGCTTTCCCGTCAGTAGCTTCCAGCGCGACACGGGATCATGGTCCCAAGGCCAAACGCTTACTCGCCACCACCCAGCCTCTCCAGCTGCGCCCTCCGAATGAGGTGTCCTGTGCCCAGCGCCGACATGAGGTCGAATCGCTGCATACCGTTGCGCGGTACGTCCGCTGGCTATGCATCGGCCAGCTCGGCGTTCATCTGGTTGTTAAAGAGCGGTGAGGCTTGAGGGCCTCCCGAGGGGCTGTGTAGCGCCTCGATGGGTGTAAATATGTACCAGTGGTTCACAATCGTCAAGTACCAAAAGTACACATTTCTCCTGCGCCCACAAAAAAGCCCGCGCTAGGCGGGCTTCATGGATTCGGATGAATCACTCGTCAGGACTGGGCTTGGCGATGTAGTCCTTCGGGATGTACGGCACCTTGGTCACCTTGCCGTCTTTGGTTTCAAACGAAACCGACTTGGCGCCACTGAAGGCCGTGGCATGGCTGTACACCCATATCTGGCCGTCTTCTCTTGAGGTGACCATGTAGGGGTTGCCCATGATCTCGTAGAGCTGATCTTCGGTCATGCCGACCTTGACCTGGCTGGCCTGGCCAAAGGTGAATGGCGTGCCTGCGCATCCAGCCAGGACGATGACTACAGCAGCGAGAAGGAATCGGTGGATGTAGTGAAGCATGGCGACCTCCCTGTGAAATGAGCCGCCATCCTACCACTCTGGCCTTCCGCCATCACGCAGGCATGAGAAAGCCCGCCGAAGCGGGCATGCTTAAGTTTGCAGGGCTGTACCTGGACGAGTAGGGCGCTGGCAGGCATCCATCAGGCAAAAGAAAACCCGCCGGGGCGGGTTCTCGATTTTAAAGTTACAGGCTCTGTTGGACCATTTTTTCAGCTGGCCATATGTTCTGGGCAAACATCAATCGTGGCCGTCCAGACGCATCAACCTCGTACTCTCCCTCAATGCATACCAAGCTACCAAGTAGAGATTTCGCGCTTTCGCCAGTGGTCTCTGGAATTACGCACCTGAGACTCCCGATTGATTCCACACTGCGCAAAAGTACGCGGGACGAGTCCAGATCGATAGCCCGGATCTCTCCGACAAACTTCCCGAACCGTTTGGTCTTGGTCATGGGCTTCAGCAGAGCCTCACGCAATACAACCCTGTCCCGATTAGTAAGAGCGTTCCTCTTGGCGTCAGGTGACGAGATATCGATCGTATGGATCCCGGCCCGGCCCGTCGGAGAAAGACGAAAAACGGCTTCAAGGCTTGCATCTCTCAGGGCTGGATCCGGCATGAGTTCAGATATTCCTACGCTAACCTTCTCATCGTCGATGAATTCAGGAATTGTCGGAAGCTGGCGGATAGCCATGCGCAGCGTCTCAAAAACCACTTCTGGCTCATCGCTCCCCAAAATAGAGCTAATTGGCGAGAGAGAAAATCCAGCATAGATGCTGCCTGGAGCAAATCCCGAAAACCGGAGGTCTAGTTTTTTGGCAAAAAGCTTGGAGTTTATATCGGAGAGGTCAAATATCGATTTGGCCAGAATCCTGATTTGCTTCTCGGCCGCAGTGCACAGCCAGTTGAACGCATGCAGGCCAGGCGTTGTAGTGGCCGTGGACGGGCCTTCTGCATGCATCACAAGGTCAGAAGAATCAAGGATTCTGGCTAAAGGCATTTCTTCCGCATAGAGATCCTCGATCATCTTCCGAAGCCGGGCAATGGCTGGCGATATATCCACTTGGGCCTGGGCCTGAGCTGACTGCCAGGCAAGCATCTGGTCGAGTAGCACGCCAGCCCTTCCATGCACCTGTTCTACCCACGTTCCCATTGGATTACCTCCACAACGCCGCGCGCTGCGCGCTCATCGATCCCCTTGGCAGAGGCTGTCTTCGGACCAACATACTGAAAAAACTTCACGAAATCATTTTGGCCCGGCATTTGTATAGACGGATAAAAGTCTACCTTGTAATCAATTTTGTGCTGGTCATGCATGGCGTAAAGGCCCATCACGGCAGCAAATCGATCTGGCGGCATGGCGGGTAAGTATACCGTCGCTTCGATATCCTCTGGCTGAGGTTTGTCGGAAAAGAAACTCCCTCCAAGAAAAAGCCTTAGCCCAGATCCCGAGCCCTTTAAAGGCCCGTCGATAAACCTGCGTACGTCGCAGTAGAGGTCCGAGCGCTGAGATGTATGGAGAAAAATTTGCTCAATGTCTCTAAAGCTGCAAGCGTGCTCACCTTTCGGCAGCAGTCCTCTATGATCAAGCGATGGCAGAGCCACTGCCGCCTCCTTGCGTTGAAATTCATTGAAGAAATCAGGGCTTCAGCCCTCGTTTCACTTTTTCGTGTCGACAGAACGACCCAGCGATCCGCCCTTCACCTCTTCCCCATACCCCACCAACCGATCAGCGAGCTCATGCAGCTCCCCGACACGCTTCATCGCCTCCATGAACTGGGCTTCCTCGCCGCCTTGAGCCTTGTGGAAGATCTCCAGTGCGGCGCTTTCCAAGGCGAAGGCAGCATCCTTCAGGTCTCGGCGTAGCTGCTGGTTGGGCTTGGTTAGGGGCATGGTTATACCTTCTTCACATCGCCTGAAAACCGGTCGGAGATCTTCTCTGCACCGCCAAGCTTCTCGACGAGCTCGGCCCAGGGCTCCCTTCGGCACTCTTGTTGGATGGCCTCGCAACGCTCATCGGGATCATCAATGCTTTCGGCTAGCTGTCGGACCGAGAGCAGAAACCGGTGAAAGTCGCTTCCGTGTGTCGGCACAGGGCCTATCTCAGACGCCATTGTCGAGAAGGGCATCATGCGGTCAGAAAGCTCTGTTTGAGGGACCCATATTCCCTGCCATTCCTCACTGACGAAGATTGGAGGCGGCGCAGATCGATCCCAATAGGTCTCGCCATGGCGCTCAAGGACGCAGTACGGCGTCCGAAGCTGCATGGTCGCGACAAACATGAAGTTTGTGACGAAGTCGCCAGGCCATGACTGGTCGGCAGCTTTGTATTCCATGGGCTAGAGGACTCCGCCACGCCAAATTACGCGGCCCAGGATTCGGTGCTCATGGATCTCTCCGTCCGGAACCTTGAGATCTGCATAGAGTGCTTTGTCTGGGTTATCGCTGCGAATTATCCATCCCTCCAGGTCGGAGAAGATCAGGCGCTTGACGATGGCACCCTTGTTCTCGCTGAAGAGCGCGAACACCTGGCCGTCTACAGGATCGATCCGTGACTCATCAATCAGTAATACGTCGCGATCACTTATGGTTGGCTCCATGCTTGAGCCCTGCGCGTAAATTACCTTCAGGTTCTTCGGGTTAAGGCCCATGAACCGGATCCACTCGCGCTTGAACGCGAGCGTCCCCCTAACCTCGACGTGGTCATTGGATTGACCTGGCCCCGCAGAAACTAGAGCGGTGTACTGCTTGATGTGGACGTAGGCGTCCTCTTTGTCATCCTCGGTGGGGAAGGCGGGAATGTCGGCAGGTTGCGACGCCAACAGCTTTTCGGCTCCTTGATCGTCGTCCCGCATGTCGCCGCGCCCATATTCAAGCCACTCAACCCGAACCTTAAGCGCGGATGCAAGGGCGAGCATCTTAGCTCCGCCTGGCATCGATTCTCCGTTCAGCCACTTGCTGCTTGCCTTTGGTGTGACCCCGGCGAGTTTCGCCAGGCGAGCGCCGCCGCCCCACGAAGGAATGTCGTTGGCAAGCAGGGCTTCTCTCAAGCGCGCCGCGAAGGACGCTCGTATTTCTTCTATCTGAACCATAGGTTCAATATCGCACGCGCTTGCATGTACTTTCAGTTCCGACATAATATGTACTGACAGTTCATATTTCGTTTGGAGGCCCCATGCAGGAGCTCAAGAAGGCAATCGATGATGCAGGTGGCGTGACCGCCGTTGCGCTCGCTTGCGGGAAAACGCCGCGCGCCGTCTACAAGTGGCTCACCGCTGGCTGCCTCCCGCGCACCGAATACACCGGCGAAACAACCTACGCCGAAAAGATCGCAGCCCTGGCAAAGGCCAATGGAAAGCCGCTCAAGGCTCAGCGCCTTCTGGCTGCCACTGCGCCAACCAAGACCGCCGCCTAATCCATTTCAACCGCAAGGAGCAGTACCCGTATGGCCTATCACGACCAAAGTCACCTGAAAGACCGGGAGATTAAGTCGCGCTACGACGAGGAGACCTATGAGGCGCTTAAGGCCGTAGCTCGGCTGCACAAGCTTCAGCTGGCTGTCTTCGTGCGTATGTGCGTGGAGGAAAAACTGGAAAGCATCATCGAGAGCGATGTTAACGACAAAAGCCAGACGGCCTGAAGGCCCGGAAGGAGGCCTACGTGCCCGAAACCACGATCTGCCACGGGATCGATGGACGCCTCTACGAAAAGCTTGAGCGACTGGCGAAACAGGCAGGCATGTCGCCTGAGCAGTACGCCGCAAAGCTGGGAACAGAGCGCTTCTTCGAAAAGACCAGGCCGAGGGGAGCCGGAAAAATCCGAAACCTCCCGGTACCACAAAGGAATCAGGACTCAATAGGCCCTGAAAAAGGAGGGACTGATGAAGGCCCAGATTAGCGAATCCGCTGAATCGCGGACACAAAAAAGCCGCCTGGCGGGGCGGCTCCTTCTAAGCACAGTGGTAACTCATCTGTAGGGTGAATCATGACGGAATCGAAACTCCCAGGCAAGGGGCTAATCAAGCCCGCGCCACAAATTGAAGATAATGAAAACGTGGCGCGGCAAACCATGAGTTCGCGAGAGATTGCCGAGCTCACCGGGAAACGCCATCCCGACGTGAAGCGCGACATTCATGTAATGGCTTCCGATCTGAAAGTCGATGTGAGCAGTTTTGCTCACATTTATCTTGATGGTCGCAATCGCAGGCAAACCGAATACCTCCTTGATCGCGAGCACACGGAGTGCCTGCTGACTGGCTACAGCGCCATGCTGCGTATGCGCGTAATTCGCCGTTGGCGGGAGCTGGAAAAGATAGTTCTTGATCCAGCCAAGAAGGTGAACGGCGCCAAGGTCAACGGCGAGATCGCGATCTTTGAATGCTACACGCGCCTCCTCAAGCCTTCGCCTTCCAGCCAGATGGCCATGCTGAACAGAATCGCCGCCAACAACGGCCTGGAATCCAGCTTCTTGCCTAGTTACGCCATTGATGCCGCTCCAGATGCTACTGGAGGCTCATCCATGCAAACCCTGCCTCTGACCGATCTGCTGAAAGATCGTGGCATTCGCAGCACTGCCAGGGTGTTCAATCGGTACCTAGCCGAAAAGGGGTTAATCAAGAAATGCCAGCGGAACAGCACCAGGCGCGGCGTCGTGGAGTTCTGGGCGATCACTGAAAAGGGGCTGCATTTCGGCAAGAACCTGACCAGCCCTAACAGCCCACGCGAAACCCAGCCTCATTGGTATGTCGAGCGGTTCGATGAACTGGTGGAGCTTGTAGGGAAGGGCCGCCTATGAAGCTCGTGACGATCGTTGTAGCAAATCCTGTCGATCCGATTCGCCTGGGCATGCAAATCGTTGGTGGCCGGGTCACTGCCGCTGGGGTTGGTGACTACTGCGCCTACACCGAACTCATGGAGGCCGCTCAGGAGCTAGTGCTACTGCTCGAAAACGGAATCCCGCCAGGCCATGAGCAGCTCGACGCTGCAGTGCGCACTGCTCGCGAGATCATCACCAAGCTGGAGGCCCAATGATGGCCCGCATTCGCACTATCAAGCCAGAATTCTGGTCGAGCGAGCAGGTGATGTCTTGCCGGCCACTTGCACGCCTGCTGTTCATCGGCCTGTGGAACTTCTGTGATGACGGCGGCAACCACCCGCTGGCAGCCCGCACGATCAAGGCTCTGGTGTTTCCCGGTGACGACATCACCACAGAAGAGGTGAGCGCGCTCCTTGTCGAACTGGAAGGCGCCGAACTGACTCGCAGCTACTGGGTGGCCGGGAAGAACTACCTGCACATCTGTGGCTGGAAGCACCAGAAGATCGAGAAAAAGAACTTCAAATACCCAGCCCCTCCCGCAGAAATCGAAGATGAGTCGGAGAGTGGTCGCCGACAATTCGCCGAGGAGTCGCCGACTGGTCGTCGACCGGTTGACCCCGGAAGGGAAGGGAATGGAAGGGAAGAACACAACACACAACGCGCGGGCGAGGAATCCGGCGTTGATCCAAAGCTGCCGACCGAGATGGACCTTGAGTGGAAGCCTGACGACAAGCTGCTGAAGGCCTATGCCAAGCGCATGGGTATCCCTGTCGACCTGTTCACCGATGAAGCGACCGCCGCGTTCGTTTGTCACTACTCGGCATCTGGACGCTGCGAGACGCAAGCCTCGTGGGTGAGTCTGCTGGTCAAGTGGGTGAAGCGTGACATGGCCAGCGCGAGCAACGTTCGTCCATTCCCGCTGAAGCGCCAGGCGAATGGCCCTGACTTCAACGACACCAGCTGGGCTGATGACCTGGGGGGCTTATGAGCGCACAACCGAAACTGCGCAGCGTCACGCAGATCATGGCGGCGACCAAGAACGTGCCTGACGAGGTGCAGGTCCCGGCCAAGCAGCTGGATCCAGGCACTACCGAAGTGGTCAACGCCCTGTTCAAGGAGCTGCAGGCCATCTTCCCGGCGTGGAAGCAGGCCTGGCCGGATGACGATGCCCTGAAGGCTGCCAAGCGCAGCTGGATCAAGTCCTTCGTCGCCGCGGGCATCAACACGCTCGAGCAGATCCGTTTCGGCATCCAGAAGTGCCGGGTGCTGGGTACCGACTTCGCCCCGAGCAGCGGCAAGTTCATCAAGCTGTGCCAGCCAACCCCGGAAGAGATGGGCATTCCGCCGCTTGCGCGGGCCCTGGCAGAGGCGCTGGAGAACTTCCACCCCAGCAGGGCAGGGTCACGCGTTTGGACGCACGCAGCGGTGCGCCACGCGGCCCTGGAATGCGAAGCGCAGAACCTGGGCCAGATGGAGCCGGAGCGGGCCGAGAAGGTGTTCGCCCGGGCCTACGACATCACGATCCGCATGTTGGTCGCCGGCGAGCCACTGGGCGACATCGCCACCGGCATCGGCCACGACAGCCAGAAAGGTGCTGCGCAGCTTGCCGACGAGTACGCCAGCCAACGCCAGGCCCGGTTGCTCGAAGTCCAGCAAATTCCCAGTGGTGCTGCCGCGTGCCGTGCACACCTGCTGGCCAAGTTGAACATCAAGCGCGCCGGGCAGCCAGCCGGGGAGGGGGTGTGATGAATCTCACCATCAAGCAGTTCGAGGAAGAAACCCGCGCCGCAGCGCAAGAGATCCAGCGCCGGGTCCGCGCCCTGGTAGGCCGGAAAATCAAGGTGCTCAGCGACTACAACGGCCAGTGCTACGGGTCCAGCAAGCCGTCGCAGAAGGGCAAGACGCTGACCATCGCCTCTGCTTCCGTGAATGACAGTGGGTATCTGACCGTCCGCCCAGTTGAGTTCAACGTCTACATGCGCGCCGACGAGTTCGAGTTGGTTGGCGACCAGGCGGTGATCGAGGAGAAGCACTGATGGACACCAACAAGATGCGCGACATCAGCCGCGATCAGTTCGAGAGCTTCGCTCGCGATGTTCTGGATTGGTCAGACGATGAGTTTCGTCTGGCATCGGATGGGAAATCCTACTACTGGGGCTCCACGGGTGAAGCCTGGGTGTTCTGGCAGGCCAGCCGCGAGGCCGTGGTCATCCAGGCGCCCGACATGAAACACAAACGGTACTGGGAACAGTTTGAGGATGTAGAGGGCGAGTCCTTCATCTACGGAAGGTACATCGGGCACTTCATTGCAGCCATTGAGGCCCAGGGCCTGAAGGTGGCGCCATGACAATCGACATATTCCGGAAAGACCTGATCGTTGAAGTGCTGCACATGGGGGAGGGCGACGAGACCTTCATCACGGCAGTCAGCGGCCGCATCACTGTGGAGCGTCTGCAGGAGATCGAAAAGCAAATGGCTGACGGCGAGGGGTTCGATAAGGGCGCCGGATCGTACGTGTTCGACTGCGCTTACTTCCCAGGCCAGTACGGCGAGTTCGGCTATTGCGAACTGCCGCCGTGCTGGGAACTGACTCCCGTCGGTTTCGTATCCCTTGAGCAACTGGTCCTTGAAACGGCCGCGGAGGACGACGATGACTGACTTCGTGATGCACAGCATGGCCGACGCCAATCGTCTCTTCGGGATCCTGCAAGCCCAGGACTTCACACGACCCAAGAAGATCGTCATCAGGGACCAAGACCGCAGCGGCGAGCAGAACAAGAAGCTCCACGCCTGCCTGTCCGATATCGCCAAGCAGGTCGAGCACGCCGGCAAGAAGTGGGACGTGCTGATCTGGAAGCGCCTCCTGACGGCCGCCTGGCTGCGTGAGAGCGGCGAACAGCCCCAACTGATACCGGCGGTCGACGGCAAAGGCTTCGACGTCGTTTACGAGCGCACAAGCCAGCTCAGCGTGAAGCAGTGCGCGAGCCTGCTGGAGTGGATTCAGGCGTTTGGCGCCGAGCACCAGGTTCGCTGGAGCCAGAAGGATCTGTGGGAAGGGAGGTACTGATGAGCCATCAATTCAAGCCGGGCGATCTGGCGCTGGTGATCAACTGCGGGCAAGAAGAACGGATTGGCACGACCGTTGAGGTTCTTGAGGTCCTGCTCGACGACCAGAAGGAGTACCAGGCGTACGGGTTTACGCACGAAGGCCACGCCGACGGCTCTCCATCTGCTTTCGTAGATTTCGGCGGCACTGGTGACGTCTGGTTTTTCTCCCAGAAGAATCTCATGCCGCTGCGCGGAGACTTCGCCCCCGAGCAGCAGAAAGCCAAGGAGGCCGAGCCATGCGCGTAGTCAGCAAGAAGGTGCGCGAGAGCGCCCGCGGCCAGGACTGCACCGTGCGCATCCCTGGCATCTGCAACTTCAACCCCGACACCACCGTGCTGGCGCACCTGCCGTGCGGGCAGAAGGGAATGGGCATGAAGGGCTTCGACACCGTGGCGGTTTACGCCTGCAGCGCCTGCCACGACGTGCTCGATGGCCGGGGGAAAGGTGAGGTGGACTGGTCCGACATGCCTCGGGCAATTGCTGAGACTCATGAGGCCCTGATCCGGGCCGGCATTCTGACCATCAAGGGGGCCGCATGACGGAACTGACACTACCGTGGCCGCCGGCCGCATGCAGCCCGAACGCAAGGGTGCACTGGACCAGGAAGAGCAAGGCGGCGAAGTCCTACCGGGCAGCCTGTCACCTGCTGACCAAGCAGGCCGGCATCAAGGCGCCCAAGGGTGAAGCGCTGCTCATGCTCGAGTTCGTTCCGCCAGATCGCCGCCGGCGCGACGACGACAACCTGCTGGCGATGTTCAAAGCGGGCCGTGACGGCCTGGCAGACGCGCTGGGAATCGACGACAACGTGTTCGCCACCCAGATCAGGGTGAGCAAGGAAACGATCAAGGGCGGCGCTGTGCGCGTCCGTATCCAGGCACAGGAGCAAGCAGCATGACACCAGCATGGGGATTCCTGATTCTGGCCACCCTCATGGTGGTGGGTGGTGCGGCGCTGTCCTGGGCTGGGGCAGTGCGCCGCAAGCGCTGCTACGAAGAATTTCTGCTGAAGAAGACCAATCGCATCCAGGGAGAACGACCATGAAAGTAATCAGCGCTCGCCAAGTTTGGCACGACGCACTGCACGAGAATCGCGCATCCGCCCTGGCGGTGGCCGCAGAGCAGGCAGCCCTGGGCAAGAAGGGTGGCTCCGCCGACGTGAAGATCATGGTCATGCTCGAGAATCACGACGGTCAGGAGGTCTGCAAGGTGTACGAGGTTCGAAAGGAGGGGGTGCAGGAAACTCGACCAGGTCGCCGCCTCACCAACGACCGCTGCGCGCACATGCTGACCGCCGGCCTGGTGTTGCAGGCGATCGACTCTCTGCCGAAGTCACTGCGTCACCTCGGGCACTTCCTGTACTCCCCAGTGGCCAGCGGGAACGACCTCAGCATATCCCATGGCTTGGTATGGCTCGGGAGCGGCCTGGAAGCGCTCACAGATCGCAAGAAGCAGCGAGCCTACTGGATGGCCATGGCTGCTCTCCAATCGCACAAAATCCTCGTGCACGGCGGCGAGGCGATGGGGCCGGGGGCGGTATGCATGTTCGTCGAGGATCGCACCGGCGAGAAGATGAACCCGCAGAACTGGGCCAGGGATTGGCAGGAGGTGTGGGATGCGCTCTGCGCCCAGGTCGACAAGCTCGACAAGCAGGCGCTCAAGCCTGTTGCACGGGTGGTGGAAAGGCTTCGTGAGCGCAATGACGAGGAGCAGGAAATAGCCGCTTGACAGTTTGAGGAGTGTTTTGGCACTATTTCGCCATCGTCATAATTTCGCCTTTGGCGAAAACATTCAAAGCCCGGCCCACAAAGCCGGGTTTTTTATTGCCCGAATAGGCCCTCAAGAGGCCCTGAATTCCCAAGGACAACCAATGGCCGAACCAACAAGTACCGCCGCTGGCGTCCTGCTGGTGAAGTACGGCGTGATCATTGGCGGCTTCGCAGGAGCGAT
>Ga0182739_1003107_pt1 | contig 14868 bp, 17 predicted proteins | sample eDN5th30CBELigBY_FD_128873 | JGI IMG/M metagenome (GOLD analysis project Ga0182739, IMG submission 128873) | Enriched backyard soil microbial communities from Emeryville, California, USA - eDNA 5th pass 30_C BE-Lig BY (version 2) (version 2) | ecosystem: Environmental > Terrestrial > Soil >... | reverse complement strand
TGGCGCGTCCTATCCAACAAGCAAAAGACGGTTGCCCCGATCAATGGCGACGTGCTGCGCGCCAGTCCCAAGCCGGCACGCAATCGTGGTGGTGAATGCCGAGGCCGGCAGCGGCAGCGGCTTTCTGGTCGGCAATGTAGTCGTCGCTGTAGCGGACGAAGGCCCATGCCATCCCGAGGCGGACCATAGCCCGTCCAAGGTCGCGGCCATCGGCCCGGCAGATCGCCACCGTCCGGCCGTAGCGGTCTGTTGCCTTGGCCTCACAGGTCACGCTACCCGCGCCCTCGACCAGCTTTACCAGGGCGCCGGATGCGATGGCGCCGGCAGGATAGTCGCCGCACCATTGTTTTGCCTCGGGGGCGTCTATGCCCCACAGGCGATAGATTGCGCCGTTGAATTTGATCGTGTCGCCGTCCGTCACCGTGACGGGCTGCGATGCAGCGGGAAGCGCGACCAGGGCGAGCCCAGCGGCAAGAGCGGCAATCGATCGAGGGACCATCGGGCACAGTATCGTGGTGAATTGGCCTTTACCGTGGCGTGTATAGGGCTGGCGGAACACACTACGGCGGGTCAATTCCAACTCTCCGCATAAACCCCTCGACGTGAACGGCGCGAGGATCTGCAGCACGTCGCAGGCGATTCAGCCACCGCCCAAGGGATAGCGAGCCCTTGTCTGTATTGCAGCGCCTGCAGACTATGGCGCGGTTCTCCGCGGTGAGCGTGTAGCCCTTGGACCGCGGGCGGATATGGTCGCGGGATGGATACCGGGGCGGATGCGCCATCAACTCGCTGCAGTAAGGGCAACTCGAGTTGAGCGCATCCACCAGCACCCGCCGACGTGGCAGGATAGGCAAGTTAGCGCCTCGCGTTGATGGCGCCGACTATCAACTCGACCTTGGCCCACTGGCTGCGATCGAGGGTTTCAGGCTGGCGAGACTCGTCGAGTCTCCGCACATGCCATGCCGTAGCGGTGGCCTTCACCAGCCGCCGGACCATGGTCGCACGTCGACCACTGCCCATGTCACGGGATAGCAGCACGTCATCGCCGGCACGGGGCCGCACGTCGGGATTGACCAACATGCGCTCGCCTAGACGGTAGCGCGGGCTCATGTCGTCATCGGTCACGGGCAGCTCATAGGCCCCGCTAATCAGGTCGCGGCGGGGCATCATCGGCCCCCTCGCGGTATCAGTGACCGCCGCTTGAACGGTCGCCCTGTGATCGTGTCAGCGACATACGCGCCGACGACTGCAGCGACCTTGGACTGCATGGACGGGGGTAGGGCACCCGGCCAGATCAACAGCACGTCTAGCAGCTCGCCCATGTCACCACGGGTCCGGGGCGTCACCTCGACCAACAGCGAGAGGGCGGCACGGTAGCAGTAGAACGCAATATCGCGGTCTTGCATCCTGCCGCTACCGTCAACGGCGGCATGTCCGGCAGACGCCGCACGGGTCCCAAGGTCCATCACCAGCCGCATAAGCCGCGGGGGCGACAGATCGAGGCCGGCGATATACCCCCGCACCTGTGAGTGCGAGCGCGGTCCGAACGGCATGGAAAACCGCATGCGGCCCTCAGCAATGATCGCGTCGGCACGCTTTGCCATGTCAGAGCGGCCAATGCCCTTGGGGGAGAACGTCGGCCGCGCGTCCATGTCGTCGGGGTCGTAGTAGAGGCGGGAAGGATCGGTCATGCTGCACCTGCCTGCATCGCGGCTTCCAGCACGTCGACTGCCTCACGCAACAGCCGCACGTCGGCCGTCAACAAGCGGTCTGCCGTGTAGCGGGCTGCCTCCCTTTCGAGAGGGCTGCTGCCGATACCCTCGACGGCAGCCGACGCAATGGCGGCGGAGCCTTCAAGGTGGGCCGCTGCCTGCAGGACCGCAGCAAGGGCCGCATGCGGAGACAGGGCCTTATTGCGGCGGGTCTTGGGAGCGCTCATGCAGCACCCCCAAGCGATGCGGGCTCGACCGTCTCGACGCGGTGCCCGTTGTCGACGACCAGCCGCAGGGGACCGAATGCCGGCGGCGGCTGCACTGCCTCGGCTGCCTTGGCCTTGCGCGCCTCGAATGAGGCACGGCCGGGCCATACTTCGGTCGCCCGCTCATAGTGCGGTAGCATCGCCTGCAGGGCATCCCACTGCTGTTCCGGGGTGCCGTGCCGCAACAGCGTGCCGTAATGGCCGACCAAGAAATGAAACTCGCCGTCGAGTTTCCGACGTAGGCCACGAGTGCCCGGACGGTCGAGGGCTTTGACTGCAGCCACGACCAGCGGCGCAAGGTCCCGGAGGGCATCGCCCATCAGGTCGAGAGTGTAGCGGGCACTCATGCTGCACCCCCGTCTTTCGGCGCCATGAGCAGCGCGAAGCCGTTGGCGTGGTCGACCGTGATTGACCATTGCCCGCCGTGAAGCTGGCCCAGCGCCTCGGCCAACTCGGCCGCTGCAGCGTCGACACGGGACACGGTGGACGGCGCAGCGGTGGCGACCTTGGGAACGGTGAGGGCGGCAATCGCGCCCATCAGGAGGCCACGACGGGCCGCGGTGGGATGCTGGGCGGCAGTCATCGTGCCGTCCTCCCTTTGCGAGAGGCCCAGCCGCGCAACAGCTCGCCAGCCAGGTCTAGAACGCGCTGGGCTTCGGCGCCGTGCGGCAGATCGGAAACCACCCGGCAGGCCCAGCGACGAAGCCGTTGCTCCGTTGCGGGGTCGGGGGTTGCGGCCTTTTGGCCTCGTGTCAGTTGTGGTGTAGAGTTGGCCTTAGCCATGGTCCGGGTCCCTTCAAAGTGTCCGGTTTCTGGTCAGGCCCGGCATGGTGTTGGTAGCACCCTGCCGGGCCGCTTTTACGCTGGGATACACTGCAGCGGGCAATCCTCGATTGCCGAGCCGCTACTTACGTTGTACCTTTAGTGCCCGACGGTCAACACAATTAGGTTGCACAAATGTCACAAAAGCCCGCGGCCCCCGTGCGCATGGGAAGGCCCGCAACTGTGAACGCGACCACAGGCATTATGGTCAAGATGTCTGCAGACATGCGGGCATCGATCGAACGTCACTCTAAGGTGCTGGGCGTCACCATGTCGGAATCGGCGCGGCGATTGATCGCCCTTGGCTTGAAGCATTGGAAGCCGGCGGGAACTGTCCGGCGACCTGTAGTCAGGAAGCCGTGAGGTCATCCAACTCATTGTCGAGTTGAGCGAGCGTCGGCCGGATCGCAGATCGCACGCGCTGCAGCCGGACCAAATACTCGCCCGCCAAGGCAGGATGGAACTGCCGCAGATACTTGCCGCGCCCTTCGTTCAGCCATGCCGTGCAACGCGCGCACTCCGGGCCACTGTGCCGGTATTCGCCATGGTAGTATTTCGCAATCGGCAGGCCCTCGCGCTGCAACAAGGCGAACACCTGTTTCGTGCTCCAATTGGCAAGCGGCATCCAGTAGCAGGCAGGCCCGTCGGCGAACGTATCAGACGACACCGCATTGCCGGCCATTTCCAGCCAGCCCCATGCACTGTCCTCGCGGCGGGTGCCTCGAATAACGAGCGTTGCCCCCAGCTCCGCGACAGTCTCAGCCATAGGCCCGCCCAGATTCGCAAAGCAACAATCCGAGCGGCTGGACAACTGGCGACTGCCGGCCTCGCCGTGCAACAGCGCCATACCCAAGGCGGTACAATCATGCGTCACAACGTCAGACGCCATCCCGAATTTTTCCTGCCAGCCAATCGAGTTGGTTCTGACATGCCGCCAGCCCTGCACTTGGCCCTTCGTCATGTGAAAGGCATGCGCCACAACCTCGCGGGTTTCCGGCAGTAGGTCGCCCGTGTCGATATGGACCACGATGAGCCGGGACCAGTGCGGGCGAAGTACCGCCAGTGTCGCGAGGCTATCCTTGCCGCCTGAGAACGCGAGAACGATGCGCTCGTGCTGGTCGAGGATGGAAGCATCGGGGGGCTCGGGAATCTCGACATCGTCCAGGGGGCCGCAGCCTAGTAGCCCCTGATTGTCCAGCTTCGTTGCCGGACGATGCTCGAATGCCAGCACGACGAAATTGCCCGTAGGCATCGGTCCCTTGAGCGATGGCGGGTCACCCGGTTTGGCGGGTCCGCCGGGCTCGTGAACGATGGCGCCACGATGAACGACGACGACATGGCCTTGCCCGCCTGCACCCGCGCGGGCGGATGCTCGATACTCGGGGGGGACCTGTGAGATATCGTCATAGGTGGCGCGGAAATTCGGATCGCCTATGCCGGTCACTTCCTTTGCGACCCTCACGCCCGCATCAATGCCACGCCGCAGGTTTTGCGGTCCGCCAATCGGTTCGAGATTTTCGGTCTGGCTGTAGGCACGGCGCCGCAGCTCACGAGCGGCAGGGCTTAACGTCGCGTCGAGGGCTGCAGTAGTTGGACTCGAATCGGCACCGAACGCGCCCAGAGCCCAATCAACCAAGCCAACCGGCCCGCCGAAGGTGCCGGCAATGCCGACGTTGACGCCCTGCGAACCGTAGGCGAGCGAACGCCCTACACCTGCCCCGCCCTTCGGCTCCGGTCGGCCGAATGGATCATGGTCGACGGGCGTCAAGCGTATGCCGGTGCCATCGCCCTTGTTGTCGTCTTTGCGCGCGAACGGATCGAAGTCGACCGGGGTCAGGTCGGCCATTAATCGACCCTCAGATATTTGCCGGGGCGGTTCTGGTCCGGCACGTAATACCGGCCGTCCGGGGCCTGCCTCGCGTTGGGCGGCATCCCCTGCGGCGCACCGCTGGGCTGCGACTGTTGCGGCTGGGCACCCTGCGCAATGCTGTTCGTAATCTCGCCCAGCTTCATGCGGTACTGCGCAATGGATTGCATCGATTCCGCGGCCTTGGCCTTGTCGTTTCGGCTGTAGCCAGGCGCGTTGAGGATGGCATTACCGCGGGCAAGCGCTGCGTCGAGCTCGTCCTGTACCGCCGACAGTTGCTTGTGCGCCATCGAGGGGCCGGTAAACCCGCCGGGCTCCGGCAGGAGTTTTGAGATACGGTCGACCAGGGCCTTTGACTCTCGGCCGGGCATGCCCTCGCTGAGGGATTTGAGCAGGCCATTCCGCAGGACGTTGTAATCGGCCGATGCACTCGCGGCGCCAGCATTGTCGGAGGTCATGCGGCCCTGAAACAAATCCTGCACCCTGCCCGCGCCGGCGCGATACATGCCGGGCAGGCCCCATATTCCGGAGTAGTCGAGCCCTCCCCCTTGTGCGGGCTGCGGGGCTCCAGGAGTGTTGCCGGCATCCGTGCCGGGTTGAACGGAAGGCATGCCGGGAACTGGCATATTGCCAGCGGCGGGCATCGAGCGGCCGGGCTGCGACTGAGCGGCATCGAAAAGCCGCTGCTGCTGGGGGTTCAGCACGCCTACACCAAATCGATCCTGCTGACTGCCGCCGGCAGGCTGCATTAATGGCGTAACGGCGCCGGTCGCCTTGTTGATAACGATTGGTGCGCCGTTCTCGTCTTTCGAGATGTCGACCAGGCCCGCCGTGATGGCGCTTGCGAGTTCGCGATTGCCGCCCGTGGCATTGAGCACATGGTTAAACCGGACTTCCGACTCAGTCGGCCGGCGGTTCGAGGCTTCAAGCGCGGCCTGTGCCTGCATCTTGCCGAACGTGAGCGGGTCGGATCGAGCGAAGTTGCGCACGCCCTCGGGCAACTTATCGACGTTCGCTAAAACAGCTTGTGCCGCCTCGTTCTCGCGCGCCCATGTCGAGGCCATGCGATCCATCTGCAGTTGCCGCAGCTTGCGGGCCTGCAGCCGGTCGACCGCACTCTCGTTCGCGTCTGGAACATTTCCGAAGGCGCCGAGCGCCGACAATAGGTAGGGGAGCCGTTGGGAGTCCTGCATCGGCGAGCCCGCCACCATCAAGGCGTTGCCTGCCTGCGATAGTGCGCCCCAAAGGTTTTGCTGCCGGATGCTGGACAGCTCGTCTTCGGTGGGGTTTAGGAGCCCCTGCACTGGAAAAGGACCGCTCATGTAGCCTGCCGCCTTCCGCTTACTGCGGACGCTGAATGATTAGGACTCGGGGTCGCTATTGCTGCGAGGCGAGTCCGGATCCGGCGAGGCGGGATGCGGGTTGCTCGAAGGCTGCACACGGGCCGGGGAATGCCTTGCGGCTGGTTCCTGCGGATCACCATGGCGATTTTTTAATCGTATCACAAAAGCCAGCGGCGACGAATCGAAAAGCCATATGGGCTAATGTTTTATCGATTCGACTGCGGCCAAAATGTAACGGGTCGGCCGTTACTGTAGCGCCCTCAGTGGAAAGTCATGGGCTCCGACGGCGGCTCGTTCGTGTGAACGGCAACGATATTGTCGAGGGCGCGAAGGATCACGGCGCATGCCCCTTCAAGGTGCCTGCCCAGCGTCTCCCGATCGATTGGACCGTTGCCGCGAATAGCCCGCGCGGCGTCCTCGATAGCGGACGAGGCAATGACCGCCTGAGACATCGCAACGAAAAGCTGCAGGCTCTTTTTGTCCTTGTCGTCGGCAGTGGCGTCGAGGTCCGCAATGCGTTCGGCAGTGTTCATGTCGGAGCGTCCTTGCCGCGGCGCATGCGGGCGTTGGATTGGCTGAAAGTGTACCACGAGAGCCCTTGCGGGTCTTGAATCACGCTACTTTGTTGCGTTGTTAATCGAGCCCCATTTACTCGAGGGCTGCGTCGATAGATCGGCCAATGTCGAGCGAAGCCGGAACGCAACATCGGGCGACAGTCTCGCACGTCCTGCCAGGGCGTCGGCAAACTGCAGTGCCGGCACGTCGAGGAAGCGCGCCAATCGATCCGACGAAAACCCGCGTTCGCGCTGCGTCGATAGCACTGCAGCCACAAGGTCGGCCGGCATGAGCCCGCCAACGTAATCCGGCCAGAGGTCCGGCTTGCCCAGCAAGGCGCTCGCCATGGCACGGACTCGACGCTCTGCAGCTCCCGAGGGGACGAAAACCGGCTCCCTTGGTTTTACGGCGTCCGGAAACTCCTGCAGCTCGTCGAGGTCGGCCGACACAGGGGCAGACTCGGCCACCTGGGCGGGTTGAGCGTTCGGCGTGTCGTCCGGTGCCTCGGGACCGTCATAGGCTGCCAGCGGGCCTAATCGGGCCTCCAGCCAGGCGCGAGGCTCCGGGATGCGGTCAAGGTCGACCAGAGCCACGGCCGGACGCTGGCGCTCACCCGCCAAGCGATACTGAATCCTTGCCGTACCAGAGAGGGACATTCCCTTAAGATAGTCTCTATAAGGAAATGTCCCCGTCTGGTCTGGCGCACGTTGGAGGGCCTTCTTTGTGGCCTCAATCGACGGCCAGAGCGTCGGGTAAACCCGGAAAGCTGCAGGAGCCGAGAGCAAAGCCACACCGCCGGCAGCCAACATTTCGTCGGCTGGTGTTGGCGGCTGCCATACCTCGACAGCGTCGACCCTCAACTCGTCCGGGATTGGACACCCGGCAAGGTGCCAGTCGGCGGGAGTGTCGGCGGTGCGATCCGCAGGCCGCAGGCGCCCCCCCGTCTGCAAAATCTCACCCTCACAAACGGACCAGCGCACCGCCTCTGCAACGGGGTCGGGATGGCGCACACCCTCGACCACCGCCACAACGCGCCCCTTGACCACAAGCGGCTTTGCCGTCCGTTCGTACCAATCGCCGGCAGGCTCGATAGCTCGGCCGAGGATGGCACCTGCGATCACCTCGACGGCGCGAGGCGACGGCAACGGGCGACCAAGCGTCTTGGCGAACCGGACCGTGCGCCAATCGTCACGCCCCCGCAGGGCGTTGAAATGCGCCGTGCCGATATTGTCGGGCAGGTGTGTCCGCAGTGCCTCGGCCATCGCCTTGTTGGTCATCACAACGCCAGATCCGCCCAAGTCTCGAGCCAGCTTTACCGCCCGCGCCGCCTCTTCGCGTGCCCGCCGGCCGAGCAGCTGCCCGCCTTCCTTGCGCTGCATCCTCGTCGCGCCCATGGCCTGCATGCTCATGCTGCGGCCCGTTTCGACTGTTACCCGCAGGTGCGGGGTGGATGCTTTCACCTCGCCGCCGAGGTCGTCGCGTAGCCCTGGGAACACCTGCCGCAGGATCACCCGGTAATCAGGTCGCGCGGTGGCGTCGAGTAGAACAGCCGGTGCCCGCCACCCTGTTTTGATCGAAGCCAAGTAGGTCAACCGCCATACTTCATGCTGATTGCCGCGTGTGTCTTTGTAGGTCGCCAGAGAGATATGCCCGCTCACTGGCGCTTGGTCGGGACGGTCGAGGAAGTCGGCCAACAGCTCATAGAGCTTTGCTTCCCGCAGGCGCGCCCGGTTGCCGGCCGCTGACTTCAACAGCTCACGTCGCTGCGTCGGCGCCATGCCGGGCTCCACGTCCGGGCGTTGGATCAGCGTTTTTGCCTGCCCTGCCGCATGTCGCAGAATCTCGGCCGATTGATCGCCCAGCGACTCGCGGCGCACCGAACCTAGACCGTTGATGCGGTGGACCGTGTCGAGCCATCGGCGCACTGCGACGAGTTCGGGATAATCGGCTTCAAGGTCTGCAGATCGGATTTTATCGACGACACCGGCCGAGGTCGTGACGTAGGGCGCAACATCGCCCAAGCCAACGGTTATCCATTCACCCGGTAAATCGCCTGCGCCTCGCAACATCGCCCCGACCGGGTTTTCATCAATGAACAGCAAGGCAGGCTGTGCGATATGTCCCGGCTTCGTATGACCAAGCGCGGCATGCGACACAAGCCAGAGGTCGGCTGACTTGGCTGCCTGGGCTTGGAAGGGGCAGCTATCGAAAAACTGGCAGCGCCGGGTTTCATAAACCGGCTTCCCGTCGTCGCCGCGGCCTACTTCTATGCGCCGCTCGCAGACGGTGCTTTGAGCATCAAGCCCGGCCTCGGTCACATCGCGCACGGCATCGAGGTCGAGGCACATCTTGCCGGGGGCGTCGGGATTGTTGGCCTCGCGGCCGAGGCGCATTTCGATTCGCGCCGTGCTGCCTGTGTCGGCGGCTTTTGCCCGCGCCCGGTCGCGTAACTGGTGGTTCAATTCATGGTCGGGAGCCGGTATGATGATGGGGCCGACTCCGCGCGCTATCAGCGGCAAGGCAAGCCCGATTGCCAATTCCGTCTTTCCCAACCCAACAGACGCGGCCAACAAGGCGGCCGGCGGCGGTGTGTCGGAATCAGGTGACCACCCGGAATTAACCAGCGTTTCAACGGCCGAGTGCATCAGCGTCTTAAGGTGCTCCCGTGCCTCCGCAATCGGCAGGCCAGGGGGCGGCGGCTGGTGAGGGGTGACCAACGCGGCGAACCGGGCTCGCACATCGTCGAGACCGTGCGGGCCGCAGACGATCTCTCCGGCATGGTCACGCTTGCCATGGGCGTGATCGTTCCAGTCAGTGCCCTTGATCGGCGGACAGAGCGCCAACCCCTCAACTCCGGAAGCGGCCTCGCGTGCGGCGTTCTGGCCCGTGCCAGAGGCATCGTTGTCGCCAGCGAAGATCAACACCGCGTCGGGAAATGCCGCTCGCAGCATCTTGGCGATACGCTTCACGCCTTCAGCGTCGAAAGCCACGACCACAGGCAGGCCGGTCGCTTCGTGGATGGTCGCGCCGGTCGCGTAGCCCTCGACCACTGCAATGATAGCAGTGCCGGCTTTCAGGTCGCCGATGGTGAATTGAAGGGCGGTGCTGCGGTCAGTGCCGAAGGGCCATAGCTTCTTGCCGTCGGCGCCGATCGATTGCCGGGATCGCAGGTTCCCCGACATATCGGACACCGGGACCAACAGATTGCCTGCACCGTCGATTCGCAGGCCGTGCGATTGCACGTTTTTGGCGGACAGATATGGGTGCGCGTTGCATGGCTTGGCGACACCCCACAGGCGCGCGGTTCCCCGCTCGACTTCACGGGCTTGTCGGCCGCGTTCGGCTTCTGCGCGTTGGCGTTGATCGGCTATGGCCTTCCGATCTGCAGCCGATAGACGCGCCACAGCTTCACCGCGGCTATTCCATTTCGTCGAGCGACCATCGAACCATGAGCCGAAGGAAGCGACCACCAGCCCGCTATCCAGCACATGCGCGACATACCAGCCGCTATCATTGCGCGCGCGATGGTGTTGGCCATCCGGGCAACGATGGATTTTCCCATCGGGGCGGACACCGCCTCGGGGCAGGACCAGGCCGAAAGACTGCAGTTCACTCGCGAGAGCGTCGAGCCCTTCCCGGCTCACAGTCCGCGCCCTCGGTCAGCGGCTTTTGTCCGGATCTGCTCAAACACAATCCGTTGTTTGTCGCTGAGTTCCCGATAGGTGACGACACCATGCAGGAACGACTTTTCGAACGGAGTCAGCACGTCGGCCGCACGCGCAAGCAGCTTGGCCGCATCCCGCTTGTGATCGAAGAAACCGCCTTGTCCCTTGTCGGCCTTCTGTTTCGGTTTGTGCGTCGGCTTCGGTTCGGAAGCCGTGTCGTTGAAGCCTAGGAAAAAATCCTCGGGCGTCGATCCGACAGCATGCAGTGCCCGCAGGAATGCTGAGGCGGCTGCAGCTCGCTCCCCCTCAACGGGGGACGAAAACAGATTGGCGATTTTGGCAAGACGGTCCCGATTAAGCCGCTTCGCGGCGGCCATTGCGGGCGCGCTCGGCACATTCAGCGCCGATCCGGGCGGCTTCGGCCAGGGGGACGCCCCGTGCGATGGCTTCGCGGGCTTCACCGAACATGAAGTGCCGCCCGCCGATGGTCAGACCAAGGCCGGGGTGCTTCTGCAGCCAACGGCACACGGTCGCCCTGCTGCGAGCCGGGGTGATGTTCCTGCCGGCATCGGCCGGCGTCTCGAGATACGGCGTTGCGCTCATTGCCTGAGCTTTCCTTTCAGTCAGTTCCGGCAGGGGGTGCCGGTCGCTACGACTGTCCGAAAGCTGGGCAAGGGCTAGTTACATTCTGAAACCGCTGTTGCGTAAGCGATTATCCGGATGTAGTCTCGACCTTGTCCTAGGAGGGAACCTTCGGACACGCGAATCAAAGGGGCTGCCGATTGTGAGTCGGTGGCCCCTTTTCCATTCAGGGGCCGGGCGCCAGTGATCGCTGACGGACATTAAACCCGAAATGACCAAACCCCGCAAGGTGTGTTGGGTATTGGGGAAACTTCCTTTCGCGGCAAAAAACCAAGCCAATTCAATCGGCTATCATCGCATCCTGTGTTTCGCGACAGACTCGCCACAAAGGATAGCGGGGAACATTAGGCGGCCATCCGACGGCCCGGCAGAAAATTACCCACTGCCCTGCAGCTCCGAATTCCGCCTCGGATTTGCCATGCGGGGCCTACGCGATCACCCTACGCGCCATGACGGACACTACCACCCCGCCTCCGGATGAATGGCTGACATACACACAGGCAGCCCAACGTTTGGGCCTACGCACGTCGGAAGCCGCCGCAGCTCGTGCCCGCCGCGGGAAATGGCCCAAGCGTATCAGGAACACTGACGGCACCGCGGAAGTGCTGGTTCCCGGTGCCATGCTGACCGAGGTCCGGAAGGCCGTCCCGGATCGCATCGAGCCTACGTTGCCCCCAACGGAGCCCCCTGCCCTCGTCGAGGCCCTGCAGGTCGCCTTAAGCCCGCTCGTGGCAGCTCTCGACCAGGAACGCGCCACCGTGTCGGCCCTGCGCGCCGAATTGGATCAAGCGCACCGCGAACGCGAGGGATTGTCGGTCAAGGTGGCAGGGCTTGAAGGCCAGGTGCACCAGGCGCGGCACGAGGCCGTGATTTCCGCCGGACAAGCTGCCCAGCTTCGCGAGGGTCTGGACCGAGAGACACAGGACAGGCGCACGCTGCAGGGCCAGGCCGACCAACTCCGGGCCGATCTCGGGGCCGCCCAGCTCGAGGCCGCCACCGCCAGTGGCGAAGCCAAAGCCGAGGCTGCACGACGCGAGGCGGCAGAGGCACAGGCGCGGGACCTGCAAACCCGTCTCGACCAATTACAGGCCCGCCCCCGCCGTCGCTGGTGGCCCTTCGGCTAAATCGATCGGCTGGACGCCATTCACGGCACGGGGCCGCTGTTAGCCCCTGCTGGGCGATGCTGTTACCCGCCGCCGCAGGGCGTCACGGCGCATGCCCTACGCACCCCCTCGATAGGTCGATTTCCCCACAAAACCGGGCTTTTGCCGGGCTACGGTCGACCCTACATGCGCGCAACGTGCTGTTTCAGCGCTGATAGCAGCCGCAGAGCGCGTGAATGGCCATCATCATGACCATAATGGTTAGCGCCTGTAACGGGTAATGGATCAAGGGGGCCGAAGCTGGCCTATCCCCTACAGTGGGCAGTGACTACCCGGCTTGTTCGATGTCAGTGCCGCCGACAATGGCGAGTTTGTCGCGGGAGCGGTCCCCCATGCGATCCTGTAGCGCCTGCAGGTGCTGGGCATTGAGGTCGCCGTTCGTGACCTTCACGTCGCTGGGGGTGATCGCCTTGCCGAAGGCCCTGTCCATGATCATCGCCGCTGCCTGCAGCTTGACCTTCTCGTCGCTCGACTTGAGCGCGGCTTCCAGCACGTCGACTGCATCCTTGGTCGCCAGCTTGGAGATACGCTTTTTCAGCGCGTCCGGCATCTTCGGCCGACCGTTCGGATTACCCGATTCGCCGGGCTTAAAGGGCCTTCCGCGAGGTGCCTTGCTCATGGCGCCATCATACTACAGGTAGGCCCCTACTCCAACCGCCAAGCCTTTGTGCAGCAACGACTTTCCCGCCGCGTAGGGGGTTACGGTCGAGGGCGTCTATCGCTGGAATTTTCCCAAATTTTTTTGACGGGGGTGGCTGTAGTCGAAGGCATGGGGAGGGGGTGTATCGCGAGTGGATGCCCAACATTGTTGACGCCCGCCGGGGTTCCTATGGGGGGTGGGGGGGGTCTTAGCCCTTTCCAGCCGGGGGAACGGCGCGAACAGGCCCGCATTTGGCGTAGGAGCGGCAACCGCGCCCCGTTGGTACGCCTACACCTGCCCAAGCCTTGATTGCGTCCTACGGGCAGATATGGGCGCCTATCCGCATTGTGCCTCGTCGAGGTATCGGATCCTACCCGGACAATCGCCCCGACATGCAGGGGGAATCGATCGAGCGTAGGTCCCAACGCGCAACCCCCAACGCAAGGCCAACGGGTCTAGACCGTAGGGCTACCAAGGCAGGGCGCCTGTATCGAGGGGCATGGCGTACCAGGGCGAAGCGTCGAGGGGCTACAGGCAGGCAGGGAGGGCGGCACAGTAGCCGGCTACGTCGTGGCCTACAGCCCTACGCGATCACCCGGCAGGGCTGGCACGTCCGGCAGGCGGTGGCCTTGCAGCTCGTGGAAATGCTGGACTGTGCGGCAGGTGATCGAGCGGGAGGGCTACCCTACACGATGGCAACAGGGGTGGGGCAACGTAGGTCCCGTCAAAGCCCTACGTCGCCCCGGCTGTTGCGAGGCCGCTACCACACGGCCGACGGCATTCTACCCGCTCACGCGTCGAGGGGCGATGCAGAAATGACACAGGTGAGTTGCCGAACGTCACCCCCAACGAAGGGGATTGCGTACCCCCAACATAGGGGTTACATTCTCAATCGTCCGGTTCAGAATGTAACAACCCCCTACCACGGGTCCCCAAATGACTACTCCCGTCCGCTATGTGACCTATTTGCGAGTGTCGACAGTCCGCCAGGGCGAAAGCGGCCTCGGCCTCGACGCCCAGCGACACACGGTCGAGACATTCGCCCGGCAGAACGGTGGCGAGATTGTCGGCCAGTTCGTCGAGGTCGAGAGCGGCAAGCGGTCCGACCGTCCCGAACTGGCGCGCGCGATGGCTGCAGCTCGGAAGGGCAAGGCCACGCTGCTGATCGCGAAACTCGATCGCCTCGCCCGCAACGTCGCCTTTATCGCCGGCCTGATGGATGGTGGCGTCGATTTCGTAGCCTGTGACCAGCCCTTTGCCTCACGTCTCACGCTGCACATTCTGAGCGCTGTTGCCGAGGATGAGGCCCGCCGCATATCGGAGCGGACCAAGGCAGCCCTGCAGGCCGCGCGCCGTCGTGGTGTGAAGCTGGGCAGCCCCGTGGCTGCTGAGACTGCCGCCATGGCACGGGCCGCACGCTCGGCCTATGCCGCCAAGGCGAACGAGACAACGCGCGCCGTGATCCGTGACATACAGCGGGCAGGGGTCTCGACCCTCGCCGGGATCGCATCTGCCCTGCAGGCTCGTGGCGTCAAAACCCCTCGGGGTGAGGCGGCTTGGCAAAAGACACAGGTGGCCCGGCTGTTGCGGGAGCCGGCCGTAGTCGCCCTCGACGTAGCGGCCTAGGTGGCTACAGCTCGACGCAACGCCCCTGATAGAGCAGCCCGCCCTTGGGGCCTGTCAGAATGTAGATCATGGTCACCGTATCGCCCTCGGTTTTCACGATCAATGACGTGGCGCCGCCGCCGGGAGCAGGGACGGCAGCCAGCAAGCGCCAGCCCTCGCGCCTGGACGTGATCGGCATCGATTCGGTGGGGCGTCCCGATACCGTGACCTGCACCGTTTCGTGTGAGTCGATGATGCGGACCACCGCGCCATCTATCGGCTCGGCTTTGCTGTATGCCTCGACCGGCTGCACAGTCTCGACCTTGCAGGCAATGGCAGGCTCACGCCATGCCGCGGCAGGGGAGGGGAGCGACAGGGCGAGGCCGGCGGCAATCAGGGACGCAAGGGCAAAGCGGCGCATGGGCACTCCGGGTGCGATTGTGGGCAGATATGGCGATTCCCGCATGGCGCGTCCTATCCAACAAGCAAAAGACGGTTGCCCCGATCAATGGCGACGTGCTGCGCGCCAGTCCCAAGCCGGCACGCAATCGTGGTGGTGAATGCCGAGGCCGGCAGCGGCAGCGGCTT
>Ga0182739_1003105_pt1 | contig 14875 bp, 13 predicted proteins | sample eDN5th30CBELigBY_FD_128873 | JGI IMG/M metagenome (GOLD analysis project Ga0182739, IMG submission 128873) | Enriched backyard soil microbial communities from Emeryville, California, USA - eDNA 5th pass 30_C BE-Lig BY (version 2) (version 2) | ecosystem: Environmental > Terrestrial > Soil >... | reverse complement strand
TGCGTTCTGAACTTCGTCAGCCTGCATCGACGAATCTTTGGGATTCGCCTGCTTCGGCTTCCTTGTCAGAACGCAAATCGCTCGATCTCGACTGACAAAGCACCTTTCCGGACAGACTCTTAGTGAATCATGCGTGATCGCTCTGGAGAGAATTTGTGTTCGGCTGGTATTTGGCTGCGTACCGGGCATGAGGGGGGGCGGGAGCGCATTCACCCCGCATTGTCCGGGTTCTGCCACGCGGCATTCAGTACAAACTTTGCTGCACAAACTTTATTGCGTTCCCTGTTCTTCCTCACCAATTTTTTCTCCACCCGGAATCGTCTTGCCCTGTGGATCGACATCCGGAGAATCCAGTTCCGCATCCAATTGACTTTGAAGTTCCTGGTCCAGAAAGTGTTCGACTCGATCTGCGGATTCGTGATGCGAACCACCATCCAGCTGGAAATGCTTATGCAAATACGACTCCCAGAGCCGATGTGACCGGACCAGATCGGCCGCCCGTTCCATGCCAGCCGGGGTCAGCACCAGCTTTTTCTTTCCCTGCACCAGCCCCCGCGACTTCAGTTGCCATAACACGATCATCCAGGTGAGTGGATTGATCCATGAAGCCCGTTGGTGTACTTCCCGGGGAGTGGCCCCCTGATGATGCAAAGATTCTTCGAAACGGTACAGCGCCGCCAGCACGTCATCCGTCGCCATTCTGAAGATTAATGACAACCGTGACGCCCACCGGCCAAGAATCCCGTGTTGGGGAGCAAAAAAGAGAAACATCACAAAAAACAGGCCGCAGGCGACCGCCATCATGCCCGGAGTTCCAGCATCCTGCACATCGGGAAAACCCAATGCGGGAAAGATCAGCCCCGGCAATGTTTTCGCCAGCAAGTGCCCGGCTGCCGCACTGGCGGCCGCCACTCCCAGACTGACGGCCACCATGCTGGACAGACGGTCACAAATCAGCTGGCTGCAGGCGGCGGGAACGATCAGAATAGCCACCACCAGAATACTCCCCACCGATGTGAATGCAGTGACCACCGTGGCCGCAGTCGCCCCCATCAGGAGATAATGAATCCAGCCGGCGTGAATTCCCAATGAGGTCGCCAGGTTGGGATCAAATGTGGCCAGACGCAGCTCCTTGAAAAACAGCATCAACAGCGCTCCATTGAACAACAGCAACGCTCCATTGGTCAGGGCTGCGGATGGAACCTGCCAGCCGAAAACCGGCACCGTTTCCCAGACTGTCAGCTCCAGCTGACCAAACAGCACGCAGTCCGGATCCAGATGAATATCATCCGCCAGTAACCGGACCAGCAGCAGACCCAGGGCAAAGAGAGATGTGAAGACCACTCCCAGGGCGGCATTCCCTTCCACGTGCCCCAGCTTCTGCACGCTTTCAGTCAGCACTGCGGTGAGGAGACCGATCAGCATGGCCCCCCCGACCAGCAAGAGTGGTTCCACAGCTGTGAGTCCTTCTGCCGAAACCCAGCCGGAAGAACGCAGCCATTCGCCAAACAGGAACGCCAGCACGACCCCGGGCAATGCGGTATGGCTTAAGGCATCCCCCATCATGCTTTGTTGTCGCAACACCAGCCAGATTCCCGGCAATGTGCAGGACATGGCAGCGAGCATGGCCGTCACCACGATCCATGTGTCCCAAATATGCCATTCCAATGCCAGAACCGGCGGGAAGAAAGGCTGGGAAGACAGGACGGACATGCACATGGCTGTATCGTGGTAGGCGGGAATGGAGCGCGTCAACCCTGTGGCGTCTGCACTGCAAACAGGATTTCTTTTTCCCGTTCTGATCCGTATTCATCCATGGGGAACCCGCATCAGCGGATTTATTTTTGTGTCTCGATCACGTCCCCCAGCACCAGGATCTGGCTGAAGCGGACATTGGTTCCCTGATATTTGGGCTCTTTCAATTCCTTTTCCGGGTCTTTCAAACGAAAGGCGACGCTGTTGCGGTCGGGCTGATCCGGGTGAACTTCGATCACAATGGAATGGATTTCATTCGGGTCGAGTTTTGTGGAGACAGGCAGAGTGGCAATTCGATGGTATGTACAATAAGAATCAAATCTTGGAACAGGCTTGGGGGACGTCTTCCCATCGATTGTGACTGTCACCTGTCCGCCATCGGGCCCCAGCAGGTCATAAATCTTGACAATTGAACCTCTTACCTGAAAACTGAGCTTGCTGCCCGGTTGCCGGGCTTCCCAGAGTCTTCCCATTCGACCGGAAAAACTTCTGGACAAAGGGGCATCCGGCGGCAATGCGTGCCAGTCTCCAGAAAACATTGTTGCATTGACGGGAACCATCTTGGCAGCTTCCCAATGGTCCTGAACAAACGGGACTGCCAGCTTTGCTTTGTGATCGACTGGTTGTCGATCCTGATCCATTTGCTGCATGGCCCGGGCCACGATGTCTGTATAAATCTGGTGTCCTTCATCCAGTGGATGAACCCCATCGGCGGAGAAGCGAATGACTCCTGCCGGGGCGGGGGTTGCGGATTGATAAATCAATTTTCCTGCCTGCTCCATTTCGACCACTTCCTTGGCGAAATCGATAGAGGGAATGCCATAGTGATCGGCCAGCAGGTCCATGGCCGAGGCGGCCCGGGGAGCATGGCCGGTTGCATAATCCTTTTCATAACCGACTCGGAACGTATACACAAAACAGAGATCCGTGGCCGGATTGTTTGCCCAGGTTTGCCGCACAATGCCTTCCATGGTTCGCCAGATTTCTTCGGGGGCTCGTCCGCCATCATTCACCGCGAATTCCACAAACAACAGGTCGGGTTGCTGGCTGAGAGCATCGTGTTGAACACGAAAGACTCCCAGATCACTCCCGGTCCCTCCAATGGCGGCATTGATTTCACTCACCTGGGCTTGGGGATACTGAGCTGCAAACCAGTCGCGAGTTTTGACACGCCAGCCTTGTGCAGCGGTAATCGATCCCCCCAGGTATCCAATTTTGACAGGCCCTCCACGATGGAGTTTGGCCAGAACGTTTCCCAGTCCCTGCCGGGGGCGAATGAGTTCCGCCTGGACGGGGGCATAAACCGGCTTGCGGGCGCCCGAGGCGGAAACAGCGGGAGAAGTAGAGGCCGCGGCAGCATGTTTTTCTATGAATGCTACGATAGGAGTGGAATCATCCAATCCATGCGGATGGTGCTTCACTCCGGGCTTGCGGATCAATGTGATTTCTCCACCGAGTTCTTTGTAGCGTTCGGCCAGCAGTCCGGTGTTCTCTTCCCAGGGGACCACTTCATCGGCATCACCAAAAACATGCAATAAAGGAACCTTGGCAGCGGCGAGAGGCTTCAGCTGATCGACGGGGTTGTTCGGATAGGCCAGCGCTTCCGCTTCATTCTTGAAGCCGTACTGCTCCAAGACCAGTTGCCAGTCTTTCGAGCTTCCCGGTCCAGTCCCTTTTCCTCCCGGCCAGCTTTTGAAATCACAAACGGGGGCATCGCCATAAATGCAGGCCACTTTGTCGGGATTGGCAATGGCCCAGTTGTAGCAGTACAGCCCTCCCCGGCTCAGACCAACCAGTGCCACCTTTCTGGAAAAACCGTACCGGCCAGTGAGCTCAGCATAAAACTTGTTCCAGTAATCCACCGCCGCAGGACATCCCAGCATGTTTGGAACCTGCATATAAACAATGTGGAAGCCTTTCCCCAGCAGGGCGATGTCCGGAGCGGGCCGATGTCCAAAGAACTCACCATGCCAGACCCACGGGCGACCAGGCGCGGGTGATTTCGGCGCCACCACCAGAACCGGTTTTCCAGCCACTTCGAAATCATAACGGTCGAAGCCGTTCCAGTTCGATTTTCGCCCCGCGAAAGATTCCGGTTCTGCCGCGAAGAGCACTCCCGTCAGGCCCCAGAGCAGACAGAGACTGCCGGCGATGAAAAATGAAATGATCGCTCTCTTTTTCGTTTGCATGGGACGACAGCCAGTCAGAGTTCAGAATACGGGATCTTGGAACCATGAATATTACTGATTCTCGCTGCGAACGGGATTCACTTTCCGTATTTCTCCCACCCGAATGAGAATCAGGCGTTCGATTCCGGAAGAAACGTCGCTGCGAAAAAAACAGGCGGCCAGTCCATCCGGCTGGGTTGGGTTGAGACCCAGCACGACCACTTCTCCCGAATTCAATTCGGCGGAAAGGCGATGCTGATAAAAGGGGAGCACCTGTTGACCTTCATGATACTGCCAGTTCTGATCCGTGGCGACTGGTCGCAATGTGGAAGCTCCATGGCGAATCTCCGGCGTAATGGTCAAACGGGTCCAACTGTCATCCATGCACTGGGTGTTTACTCTTAACAGACACTGGGCCTGGTTGAGTTCTGTTGTTTTGACTCCGTCGTCACTTTTACGCACCAAAGGAGTTCCATCCGGAACTTTTGAGATGACCAGAAGCGTTTCCTGCCCGGAAGGAACGGTATAGCGATGAGGGACAACACGCCGGGTGGGGTCTTGTTCGTCCGATAACCGCAGCAGAGACTGCAGTGCCCGGGGAGGTCTCGAAGAGGCCATTCCGAATCGAAAACCATCTTCTGCCAGGTGAGCCCGGTTTTCTGAAGTGACAGCAGTAATCGAAGAGAGTGAGGACCAGAGACTTTCACCAATCAGCGGATCTCCAATTCGCCGGTCGACAAAATAAACTTCCAGTTCAACGGTCTCGCGCGACTCGACAATCGCGGGTAGTGGATTTTTCTTGACCACCAACTCCGTGGAACGGGGAAGCATCAACGTACAACTGCTCAAAACCAGCATGCTGAACACGCTGGCCAGTCGGCAGAACGCGATTGATCCCCAGTTCAGTGATTCCATTGAGAAGCTGAGACGCCATGGTTGTCAGGGGGGTCCGATCGGCGGGCCCCTTCGGGGAACGCGTCGACCTGGAATTGATCGTGTCAGCGACACTACGCAGCCCCCGGAAGGGGGTCAAGCCCGGGAAATGGCCCGCGGTTTCGAATTCACCGATTCGGCAATCATTGCCGCTATGGAGATTTTGCTCCCAAAGAATCCATGCGTTCCCGGAACAACCGATTTGTTCCCACGGACACTGAATATACAATTCGAAGAGGAAACTTTATCACACGATTCTGCCCTTCACCTCGGACAAGCAGGCTGGAGTCATCCGCATGTCTTTGCCACTGATGTATCGAATCCGCCAGGAATTCACCGGCCCGCAACTCACTGATGTCGAAAAGGCGACATTTCAGGCGCTGTGCGGGTTGCAACTTGAGAAGACGCTCCAATCGGGCGAAACGGTCGCCATTACGGTCGGGAGCCGTGGGATTGCTCACATCGTGGAAATTACGCGGGGAATCGTTAATGCGGTCCGAAAAGCGGGAGGAATTCCCTTTATTGTGCCCGCCATGGGGAGTCATGGCGGAGCCACTGCCGCGGGCCAGGTTGCCTTGCTGGCCGGCCTGGGTGTCACGATGGAATCGGTGGGGGCGGAAATCCGTTCGTCAATGGAGACCGTTATTGTCGCCACCACACCGCAAGGAATTCCCGTTCATTTCGACCGGAACGCGTTTGAAGCTCAGCATGTGATCATCGCGGGACGCATCAAACCGCATACCATGTTTACCGGAGAGATCGAGTCCGGACTGCACAAGATGATGCTGATCGGCCTGGGAAAGCAGGTGGGAGCCCAGATTTATCATCGGGCCATTACCAATTACTCCTTCGAAACCATAGTACAATCGGTCGCGGAAGAGGTCTTGCAGAGATGTCATATCCTGGCAGGAGTGGCCATTCTCGAAAACGCTCGGGATGAAACCGCACTGATCGCCGCTGTTCACCCCGCGGAGTTTTTGACCAGAGAAAAAGAGCTGCTCAAACTCGCCCAGGACTGGCTGCCACGACTGCCGTTTCACACAGCAGACCTCTTAATCGTCGATCGCATCGGCAAGAACATCAGCGGGTCCGGAATGGACACGAATGTGATTGGTCGAAAATACAACGATCATGTTGCCATGCCCGGTGATCAGGCGAACTGCAAACGGATTTTTGTCCGCTGCCTCACTCCGGAAACAAACGGCAATGCACTGGGGATCGGACTGGCGGAATTCACCACCCAGCACGCTGTGGATCAGATCAATGCGGAATATACCCGCATCAACTGTATTACTTCGGGCCATCCGACAGCCGGCATGATCCCCCTGATCTATCCCACGGACCGGGCCGCCATTGAAGATGCTTTACAGACGATTGGTCTGACGGAACCAGCCGACGCCCGGGTGATTCAGATTTCCGATACGCTGCACTTGTCTGAAGTACTGGTAAGCGATGCCTATCAGAAGAGCGGCGAACTTCAAATGGAACAAGTCGTCAGCGGCCCGGCTCCACTCTCGTTCGATGCTGCGGGACGTTTACAAGATGTGTCTTATCAGGAATAGGAGTTGGAGCGGATTCATTCTGCACGTATCGTCATTCCGCACGTGTCGTCATGCGGCGTCATTCATATTGAGAACCACCCGCTTGAAGTGGACTTTTCGCAGAAGTAGATGGCTCAACTCTCACCGTCAGCTTCCATGCGGTCTATGCCATGGCTGAATTTCCGGGAATGGATTTCGCAGGTTGATCCAGTCCACTTGCTGCAATCTTCCGGCATAATCTGGAAAGCAGGCATCCACCAGTTTGAGATCCGCAGCCATTTGTAACGACGGAACAGGTGTCGGCAGGTCGACGGACTTTGCCAGCAGGAGCCTGCCCGAACCAAAACGGTCCGCGATCCAGGCTGCAATAGAATCACTGGTCAGATCCCAACTTGCGGGGAGAGTTTCCACTTCGTCCCAGTTGGCGATATCGATCACTTTGATGCGCTGGGGTTGAAGACGGCATTTCGCCTGAGATTGGACCAGGTCAAATTGCGAATGGCTCGCAGCGATCATCCGGGCGGTGAGAGACATGGCTGAGAGAGCTAGCCGGTGTGACACCTGTACCGGCCAGTTGTGAATGGCATCCAACCGACGAATTTCCTCGACGAAGCCCCCTCCACCGGGCACAATCCAAAGAGGGGAACCCCTGCCGTTCGAAAGCGTCTCGATTTTTCGAGAGAGCCCCGGAACATCAAACAGGCTTCCCCCCAGCTTTAAGACGAGAATGGAACTTACAGATGGTTGCATCTTGGACTTTTTCTCACGAACCCGCAAAGATGCGTCTGTGGCTGGGTCACGATGAATTCCGGGAGACGAAACTCCCCATCACTCACTCGAAATGTTCTCAGGAGACGCCATGAACGCCATTCAAGCAATCCAACTGACCGTTACCTCGGGAGAAATGGTCTGCACGGGGTATCTGAATGATCTTACCGACACGGAGATGATGCAGCGGCCAGCCACCGGTTGCAACCATATCAACTGGCAGGTGGGCCATCTGATTGCCAGTGAGCACCAGATGATGGAACACATCCTGCCCGGGTCCATGCCGCCACTCCCCACGGGGTTCGTCACCCAATACAGTAAAGAGACCGCAACATCCGACGACCCCGCGACGTTTCTTAACAAAGAACAACTGTTACAGGTGTTCAAAGAGCAGCGGGCCGGCACCCTGGCCAATCTACAAAAACAGACGCCCGAAGATTTTGATCGACCGACCGGCGTCGATTATGCCCCCAATGTGGCTGCAATGTTTTCCATGCAGGGGCTGCACTGGTTAATGCACGCCGGTCAATGGGCTGTCGTGCGGCGCCAGCTGGGGCGGCCCCCGTTGTTTTAAAGCAAATTGCTTTCCGCAGCTGCAAAATGGTTCCGAAAGAGTATCGGGAAAAATATGTCGATTGAAGAGAAATTTCCACGTGGTTTTCAGGCAGCGGGCATCACCTGCGGAATCAAAGAGTCCGGCAAGCTCGACCTGGCGTTTTTCGTTTCTAACAGGCCCGCCACTGCCGCCGGCGTGTTCACACGAAATCGTATTGTTGGCGCACCGGTGATTGTTTCCCGGGAACGGGTGCCTGCCGCGAACACGCGGGCCGTCGTGATCAATTCTGGAAACTCCAACGCCTGCACGGGGGAACGTGGCATCAGCGATGCCCGGCAGATGACTGCCCTGGCGGCAGAACTGATCGGCGCTCACGAAGAAAACGTACTCGTCTGCTCCACCGGAGTCATCGGCAGGTTTTTGCCATTGGACAAGATTGAAAGTGGGATTCGAGAAGCGGCGGCCAGTCTCGGTAAGGACTCGCAGCATCTGCAACTGGCTGCACAGTCCATGATGACCACGGACACCGTTGAAAAAATCGTGACTCGCACCTGCGAAATTGAAGGGATCACCGTCACATTGACCGGAGTCTGCAAAGGGGCGGCCATGATTGCCCCGAATATGGCCACCATGCTGGCCCTGATTATGACTGATGCACTTTTGCCGCATGACGCCGCGACAGAAATGCTGCGGACAGCCGTGAATCTCAGTTTCAATAACATCACCGTAGAAGGACATACCAGCACCAGTGATACCGTTTTGCTGCTGGCGAATGGGGCAGCGGGAGTCAGTTGTGGTTCCGCGCACAGTCTGGAACGCTTTCAGTCCACCTTGAATGAAGTCTGCATGGAACTGGCGAAAAAGATTATCCGGGATGCTGAAGGAGCCGCCCATTTTGTGACTGTGAATGTGCAGGGCCTGCCCAGGGACGCGGATGCCCGACAAATTGCCAAAGCGGTCTGTGAAAGTCCCCTAGTGAAAACAGCAATCACGGGCAACGATCCGAACTGGGGACGGATTGTTTCCGCAGCGGGATATGCGGGAGTCCCGTTTCAGGAGCAGGATGTCTCGCTGATTCTGAATGGCGTTGTGATTTACGAAGCGGGGCGGCCGGCCGCCTTCGATGAAGTGGCCCTGTCTCAATCGATGAAAAGCGGAACCGTCACCATCGATCTGCAGTTTCGCCTGGGAAAAGCACAGATCAGCTTCTGGACCTGCGATCTGACCGCGGAATACGTTCGTCTGAATGCAGACTACACAACGTGAGGATCAGGGGAGCAATGCATCTCTCATCGATATTTCTATTCTCTATTCCCTATTTCTGAGATGCTGGCCACAGGCACGTCGCGGCTGGCGATTGCGGGTTTCCCAGCAGAGGCATCGTTGAGACGCTCGCGAGCCAGTTCCTGCAACTCTTCATTAAAGACCTTCACCAGCGCATGCAGACAGCAGGCCACAATGGGACCAATGAAGACACCCCACAATCCCATCACCTGAATCCCACCCAGCACGCTGACGAGCGCCAGCAAAGGATGCAGCTTTGTGCTGGAATTGAGGACATAGGTGCGAATGAAATTATCGATAAGTCCCACGAAGATCATGCAGTACAAGGCCAGTCCCGTGGCCTGCATGGGATGATCATGAGCAAACAGCCAGATCGTGCAGGGCAACCAGACCAGCCATGTTCCCGCGACGGGAATCAGTGCGGCAAAGGTGGCCAGTGCAAACAGTGCCATCAGGTGATGAAAGCCTAAGACTCCAATGGCGATTGTTGTCGCCAGCCCTTGAGCCAGCGCTGCCAGAAACGTGGCAATGACGACGGAACGAACCGCTTTGCAGAACTCTTCCAGAAGCTCACGCTGATAGTTGATGCTCACGGGAATCATCGTTTCTCCAGCCTGGATAAGACGATTTCCATCGGCGAAAAAGTAAAACAGGGCGATGGAAAACATCACCAGCCCAATGATCATTTTCAATATGAACCCGGCCGCTCCCCGCAACATCCCCAGGGTTGTTCCCGCGGCATTGCCTAGAGATTTATCACCCAGAGCTGTGAGTGAATGTCGCAGCCAGTTCGAGAAATCGGCTGTGACCCGACTCGCATCCAACTGGTTCTCCGCAGGGAGATACGGGTTGGCCTGCCCCACTCCCCAGTCCACGACACTCTTCAGGACAGGTTCGACCGATTCCCGACCCAGGTCCGAAGCAAAGCTATACAACTGCAGGGAGGACAGCAGAATTGCCACGAGAATCGGTACCAGTCCTGCGGAAAGAATTGCCCCGGTGGCCAGCCCGGCCGCAATGGTGGAACGGTTTCCCGTATGTTTCAAGCAATAGCGATAAATCGGCTGGCAGACGATCGCTGCCATGGCTGCCAGGAATAATGGCAGAAAAAAGGGGGCCAGGACCCGAAAAAAAGTCCCTCCCAGCAACACGATCAAGACCAGCAGGACGGCCAGAGAAACAATACGGGGCATATTGCGCATCAGGCCACTCCAGACGGAAGACGAAGGATACAGGCAGAGGATAGGTAGTCTGACGGTGGAACGACAAGGTCCCCCAAGAAGATCAAAATGTTTCCTGACCTCGACTTGATTTTTTTCAAGGTGCGTTGCCGGGTGCCATGTTCGCATCGCGTTCGCAGGGCGAACAGGAATCCCCGCCCCTTGCCAACCAGCATGCTCATGCTGCTGGCGCGACATGAGCATGCCACCCATTTTCAATTTTTAACAATGCCACCCCGCCCAGCAGGCTCACGACTCGCATGCCGGTCATTTTGACTCGGCAATGCACCGCGAGACCTCCATGTCAAACTCTTCGCGGGTGCGGATCACTTCCCCAAAATGCCTCAGCAGATCTGGTAAGCTAGACATGTTCCCCGTTCCCAGCCGATCAGAATTGACGCTCCAGGGCTCCAGCGCCTGTGGAAACGATTCCCGGGCCAGCCCCAGCGCTGCCGGAAGCAATGTCTGACACCAGCGTGCTGACACTGTGTCACACCGGGATTGAAAGAGATGCCGCGTGACACGCAGATAGATTTCGGAGAGTTCTTTCGACCAGGGTGCTTCCAGACCGGTCAGCCAGACATCGAATGGGAGAGAGCCCGGATCAGCCGTCTGCTGCAGATCTTCACACAGCAATCTATCGAGCACTTCCCGGGGCAGGACTTGAGCCAGGCGGGTCAGAGATTGTTGCAGGTTCGGCTCCGGAATAGACATTCGAGCTAGCCGACGCACACCGCTTTTCCAGAGAGGCTGAAACCAGGCCGATGTGCCAGGATCGATTGCGCCAAATGTTGCAGCTGCATCCAGCCAGCCCTGTCGAATGTCGTCAGCGTCATCACTGAATTCCAGTCCTTGCAGCAGTTCAGCAGGTGTTTGCTGAAAGTGTTGTTCCCAGAATGCAAGGGGAACTCTGCGCAGCAGTTCCCGGCTCCCCCAGGCCCGGACACCAATCCCCTCCGGCGGTTGAACAATGATTCCATCTTTCTCCCAGTCTTCGGGAATCTCTGTGGGAAGATGACATTCCAGCCGGGCTGGTCCGGTTTCTGTGGAAACGAGCCGCAACACTTCAAAAGCCCTGTCGCACAGACGCTGGGAAAGTTGAGAGTCGGGAATTTGTGCCAATAAATGGCAGGCTGCATCTCGAACTTTCTTTGACCGTTCATGTCGTAAAGATTCCAGAAACTCTTCGTCAGACTGTGACAGGCTGATGGCCATCGCATCCAGTAACTTGAGTTTTCGTTCTCCTTTTTCACTGCGAATGAGTGTCTGCAGAGCATTTCGACCCGCATTGGGATCGAGCCGGCGTAACCGTTTGAGTGCGGCGATGCGTTCGGCAGAAGTTCCTTCTTCCAGGATCGTCTGCAGACGCGCCACGTCATCTGCCGTCAAGGCGGAGGAATCCTCTTCCAGCACCCAGTTCCAATGGGGGTTGAACTGGGCCAGCCAACGACCGCGAGCTCCCAGAATCTGCCGCAATTGCTCTCGCCTCGCAGGTTCTTCACAGTTCAGTGCGACAGGCAGGAGCTGTGGAGGAAAAGTCATTCCGGAACGCTGAAGGATTCGCAAAAATTCCGGCAAAAGTGGGATTGCCTGTGCAGAAAAGACTGCTGCCAGTAAAGAAACAAGACGTGGACTGGCAGCAACCCCGGTGTCCGTCGGCGCAGGATCGACCTGGGGAACCGGTTGTGAAACAGCCCCGGCAGCCCGAAAGATCGACTGCATCCCTCCTCGCAGGAGAAGCTGTTGTTCGGGGGAATCCTGAGTTCGCCGGCTGACAATTCGATCCACTGGATCTTCCGACCGGCAGGGGAAGTGGTGTTTGCCGGTCCCCATCAGTGCGGCACCAAGAAGAGGAGTATCATTCATGACGGTTCTCGATAATAGGACGAGAGAGAGAGCAGCAGAGAGATCGATGACGGGATTGGCTGTGGTTCAATCACGCCTGTTGTAACGTTTTTATCGCTTTCGCGGACATCCCGAAAGAATCGTCCCAGCACGACCGCTGTATTCAGATCTTTTTGCCCGGTCTAGGTCCGTTTCCAGACCGGCTTCGACGGCCTTTCCGATCCCGGAACGAAAAAAAACTGTCCTGGCGATGGGCTTCTTTGAGCATCTCGTTTTTCCAGTGCTAGAGTTGCAGATCACTTTCATCGCGGGCCTGATGCAGCGCACATTTGCTTTGCATCGTCGCAACTGACGTAAGACACTGGAGCCGCCCATGGGCAATTTAAAAGGTCATCGCCGGAACACATTTCGTGATGGTGTCGCAACGAAAGGCTCGAGCAGTTTTGTCGGACTCTCCGATGCTCAACTGGAAGAGCACCTGAATGTCGCACGATATGGCAGCTTCATGCTGACAGATGCCGTGCGGCCGGCCTTTGATCTGGCCGTGGTGCCCAGTGCCGGATGGCGTCGCGATACATACCGTGACAAGGAAACCGGCATCGACGTTCCCGTTATCATGGCGGCCCAGACGCGAACCCGGTTGTTTGACCTGTTCATCGAGCTTCTCGATCCGCTGGGAGATGAAGTGGACGTGGTGCTGGAGACCAGCCACTCCACTGGAAACAACGGGCATCATGATCTGTATCGCGAACAAATTGATCTGCCAATCCTGAAAAGCCTGCTGTACGACTTCGAAGATTCCATTCTGAATGATGGTTGTGTGGGAATTGCCGTTTTGAATCCGCGCATTCCCATGGAAGTACAGTTCGATGAACACAAACTCCTGATCATGTACGGACATGATCTGGAGCCGTTCGAGGAGATCCTGAACCAGAACAAACTCTTTCAAAGCGAAACACTCAAATTCATCACCGAAGCCGAACATATTCATTCCTCCACCGATGAAATGACAGAGAGCTTTGATGAACTGCGTTATCGCCTGGGAGTCGAAGGCGAGCTTGACTGATTGGAACAGGAAATCCACCCGGGCAAGGGACTCTCGCCCGGGGCCGTAGCGAAAGTATTTTACTTGATGAAATACTGAATGCCGCGAGGCGATACCCGGCCCAGACGAGATCTCTGCGCTCGAAACCATCCCCTCTCACCTCCAACCCTCATGACGACATCATGGCAATGAAGAGTTTTTATCGCTGTCACGTATTATTCGCCCTGTGTTGGGGATGGTCTTTCTGGACTCTGCCGACTGCCAGTGCCGCGGAGGCGCCCTGGGTCAGTACGGTGCGCAGCTCGGGTCAGCATCCAATCGAGGTGGCTCGATTTGGACAAGGAACTCAGAACGTTCTGATCGTGGGATCGTTATTCGGGAATGAGCCCGAAAGCCTCGAACTTCTGGATGCGGCCAGCATTCTCTCCCGTGAGTATCCTCCTCCTGAACCAATCACTTTGCTGTTTGTCCGGACACTGAATCCCGATGGCGTTGCTGAACATGTGCATACAAACTCCAACGGAGTGGATCTGAATCGAAACTTTCCGTCCCGGTATTTCACGACAGTTCCCAATCGGCTGACCGGTCCGAAACCTGCCAGCGAAGTTGAGACCCAATACATGCTGCGCATTTTTCAGGAATACCAGCCAGTCCGCGTGGTGCATGTGCGGAGTGGTTTTGGAGAACATCCGTTCGTCACCGTAAATCGCTCCTGGGTGGCCAACGGCGAAGCCCCGCAATTGCCGGAGCGAATCGGCGCGGGATTCTTCGATCAATCATATAAAGCGGGCTCGCTGGAAGAATATGCGGACCATGAATTGAAAACTTCGGTCGCCACCATCGTTCTGGCGGCTCGTGGAGGAAAGCAAATGAACGCCGGCGAGTTACTGCGGTTTGTCACCGGAAATCTGACCACAACCGCGCAGGAAAAGTCGTTAGCGCGTCAAAATTCATCGACGGGTTCCGCACGAACGTCTTCCGGACCGGGATCGACTCACGGGGTTGAAGCACGACCAGCGACGGATGGAGCCCACAAAGAGGTGGAATTTCTTCCCACTCCACCGGAATACAAGACAACCTCACAGCCCGGCCGAGCGAACGATCCCCGCTATTTCGAACTCCCCGCACCACCCCATTAGACCAGTTTGGTCTCTCCTGTCCCTGCGTCGACAGGGACTCACGTGATGAAAGACGGAATGCCGCACATCATTCCAGATGAAAATCGAACTTGTTCGTGCCGGGTTTGACCTCTCTACGAAGTTCGGTTTCCTCATTAAAGCGGGCCGGAATCGATTGTACGGTCTCATCAATCAGGTTCCCGTCTGGTGCACGAACTTTCTTTCCGGTCTCGATCATCGCCATAATCTGGACATCGTTTTCACCGATCACAATTCCACGCCGATCTTTTTCGTCGGTCTTTGAACTGAAATGCCCATCCTTGATGTTGAGCTGCACAGGGGCGCCCTGGATGCCGGGAATCGGAACGAACAAAATGACGCCATCAGCGATGGGCTTGCTTTCGAAAGTCACGGTCCCTTCCACTTCGGCCCGCGGGATCCCTTTTTGTCCACATCCACAGAGAACCATCAGAGACAATACCAACCAGAATCGCTGTTGAATCATGGACACCTCGAACGGCCCCTTTACTGTTTATGTCTGCAGTGAAAATCGACCTGCGATCGATCACCTGCTCATAGATCCTATTGACAGCTGCCGATGAAACGATATCATCGAGGTTACATCAATACAACCCGATTTCT
>Ga0182739_1003104_pt1 | contig 14880 bp, 11 predicted proteins | sample eDN5th30CBELigBY_FD_128873 | JGI IMG/M metagenome (GOLD analysis project Ga0182739, IMG submission 128873) | Enriched backyard soil microbial communities from Emeryville, California, USA - eDNA 5th pass 30_C BE-Lig BY (version 2) (version 2) | ecosystem: Environmental > Terrestrial > Soil >... | reverse complement strand
AGGCGATGCTCGACCAGATCGCCGGGGCCGAGGAGCGGGCTCTGCGCCGGGATCCCGACGTCACCCAGGCCCGAGCCGAGGTCGTCGAAGATCACCCCGACGGGCTCGACGCCGCCACCGTGGGCCGGGCCCAGCGTGCGCTGGGGATCTCGACGCTGCCGCAAATTCCCGGTTTGCCGAAGGCGATGGCCGTCAAGCGGGCGGGTGAGTTCGCCCGGTTCGTCGATCCGCTGCTCCAGCAACGCTGCGCCAAGTGCCATGACGAGCAATACGACGGGACGTTCCAGCTCATCCGATACAAGACCCGAGGGGATCATACGGCGGAGGCCCGGAACACCAATCTCGACGCGGTCCTGGCCCTGATCGACATGGAGAACCCGGCCAAGAGCGAGTTGCTCTCGTCGACGCTCCGAGTCCACGGCAAGGGAAACCACGCCCGTCCGATCTTCCGGGGGGCGAACGACCCCGAGTACAAGATCCTCGCGACCTGGGTCGGGCGACTTCGCATGACTCCGACGACCGAGGTGGCGGCCCAACCCTCGCGGTTTGGGGCATCTCCTCCCGCGTCGTCCGAAGGAGACACCTTCGCTGCCGCCCGCAATCGCTCGGTGCCGTTGCCGCCGCTGTCGCCGACACCAGGGCCGGCCCCCGCGCCGCGGCCGGCGGGACAACTCGACCCCGCGGTGCCGGCCAGCATGCCGCCAGCCATGGCTCCGCCCTCGAATGCGGCGGAGAACAACAACCCGATCAGCCCCCCGGACCTGGTCGATAGCGGGGTGATCCCGAGCAACGTACGCGTGACGAAGCACGAAGGGACGATGCAACATCCGACCGTGCCGCCGGGTTCGGCGTTCCCGACCCCGTTCAGCGTGACCGGGGTTCCCCCCAAGGCGAACGCGGCACCTGAGGCGGCACTTCCCCCCCTTCCTTCGCCTGGGGCCGCACCGGGAGTTCCCGCCGGCGCCGGAGTTGGGACGGTTCCGGGAGCCGTGCCCGTTGCCGCCCCTGTCGCTGCACCTGCCCGTGCCCCTGCACCTGCCGCCGCCCCGGTGGCCCAAGGACTGCCCCCGGCGGACGACTTGCCTCCGGCCGCGGCCGCGGCCGCGACGGGCACGTCGAGGAAGCCGCTCAAAATCGATCCTGCCAAGCTTGAGAAGGCGTTGATGAATCGCTACGCTCCGCAGTGAGACGGCTCGGAGTCGAGGCTCGCCAGGAGAGTGCTTCGGAGACCGACTCTCCGCGGTTCCTCTGCCTCTTCGTTTCCATGGGTGTGGGCCGTCCGGGTTGCCATTGAGGTGACTCGGATGGCCCATTTTTATGTCAATGGTTTCGTGTGATGATTGATACGGTGGCTCACTGCCGAGGTGGGAGCCATTGAGGCCATCGTTGGGTATTCCGATGCTCTGGGGATCAGGACGCTGAGCATCGCACCAGGGGGGGGCCAGGAGCCGAACCGCAACGGAGACGGCCCAGACTTTCGAGGCAGCGAGCGACTGGACGGGGGTGGCCGGGCCGTCGCGGATCTCTTATGCTCGGAGAAGAGGGAGGCTCGAGGGGGCACACGGGGCGGTTGTGCCGTGTGTGGCGGCTTCCCTTTGGAGAAGGTCGCGGACAGAAAGTAGGCCGCAGCGGTGAACGCACGATTCCTTCTCGCGGTTTTCGACTCGGCGTATGTGCTTGCGTTGACGGCCTGGGTGGGGAACAGCCTCGTCTACCTGTTCGAGGTCGCGCCGATCCTGACGCAGGAACTCGGGGCCGAGCCGGGGGCGAAGTTCCTCCGGGCGTTCTTGCCACGTTACTACACCTGGGGAGCGATCGCCGGCGCCATCGCGTTGCCAGCCTATCTGGGCGTTCCCTTGAGCTTCCAGGAGTACCGAGGACCGGTGGTCGCGGTCCAGTCGGGTTTGATCCTGGCGGGCACACTGCTGATGTTGTATGCGGCCAACTCGCTCACGCCGGCGATGCAGACAGCACGCGCCGGGGGGACCGAGTCGAAGCCTCGGCTGGACCGTCTGGAGCGGCGGTCGAACTGGCTCAATGGCGTGGTCCTTGTTCTGGGACTCGTGCTTCTGGTGGCCTTTGCCACTCGCCCTGCACCCACGACGGCGGGGATCATCGAGCTTTCGCCGCAGGAGCGGGCGCGCTCGGCTTATGAACAGATCCAGGCCCGGGAGTCCGCGGCACCGGTTCCCACTCGGCAGGCGCGATAGAGGTCCGGGCGTTCCCGGGAGCCGTGGCGGCGGGGGACGTGGCTGAGACGGGCTGGCAGCGCAGGCTCGGCATGTCGTAAACTCGACGTTTTGATTCAACGGTTGACGAATCTGGCCGCACTTATCCGCCGCCGGAGACGCGACAGCCGACTCAAGGGTGCGACCGCGATGACGGCCGAAACCGAATTAGGAGTGACTCGCACGCGGCAGTATCGTTCCGAGCGTCTGCTGGCCACGCTGGCTCCCTTCTCGCGGGTGGTCGTGGTGTCGCACGTGAACCCCGACCCCGATGCCCTGGCGAGCATGCTGGGACTCCGGGCGTTGGTGGAGCACGCTCAGCCGGGGAAGCCGTTCATCATGACGGTCGACGGCATGATCGCCCGCGCTGAGAATCGGACGATGGCCGAGTGCGTGCCGATTCCGCTCACTCCGGTCTCCGACGTGGTGATCGACTCCGGGACGGCCTTGGTGATGGTGGACAGCCAGCCCTACACCGGCCGGCGGGCGAGCGAGGCGGCCATGCCGCATGTGGTGATCGACCACCACGAAACCGGGGGCGTGCTCACCGGAGTGCTCTTCCGCGACCTCCGCCCCAACGTGGGCGCCACCAGTACGATCATCACCGGCTACCTGCTCGAGCAGAATGTGACGATCACGCCACCGGTGGCCACCGCGCTGTTATATGGCATCGAGTCGGAGGTGGCCGGCTACCCACGCGAGGCCGGCCCGCTGGACGACGGGGCGCTGGTCTGGCTCTATCCTCGGGCCGATAAGGATCTTCTGGCCAAGATCCGGAACCCGAAGTTGCCCCAGAGCCACTTTGCGACTTTTCAGCACGCGTTATCCAACGCGTTTCTCTATCGCGACGTGGCGGTGAGCTGGTGCGGTGTGGTGACCCAGCCCGACATCATCGCCGAGCTGGCCGACTTCTTCGTCCGGTTCGACCAGGTGAACTGGGCGATCGCGATCGGACAGTTCGAGTCGTTGCTCAAGCTCTCGGTCCGCGTCAGTTTGCTGGGGGGGCACTCGGGGGAGATTCTCCGCGAGGTGGTTGAGGGGCTGGGGACGGCGGGAGGCCATGACAAACGCGCCGGGGGTGCGATTCCGTTGCCTGATACACGTCCTGAAACGATCGACCTGTTGCTTCGCACGATTCGGCACCGCCTGTTGACCCGGCTGGGGATCGACGAACAGCAGGGCCGCCGCCTGCTCGAGGCCAGTCCCGTGATCCAGGCCCCTTGAGCCGGAGCCGCCGGATCCCAGGGGGCCGGTCCGTCGGCTGGCCCAGGTCGAGCGCCGATCGACCTTGTCCGCCGGTTTGGGGACACGGTACAGTGAGGAGGTGGCGGGACGTAGCTGATGGTCCTGGGTGCTTCGAGGTTTTCAACGGCCGGGGGAAAGTCGCGCGATGAAGGATTCCCCCCAGGCCCCTTCACTCGAAGTTTACTTGCTGGGATTGGTCGATTTCGAAGAGACCCAGCAGCTCCAACGCCGGCTGGTGTACGAGCAGGGCGAGCGTGGCGGGGCCTCGCTCATCCTTTGTGAACATCCGCCGACGATCAGCGTCGGTCGGTCCGGCAGCCGGTCGCACCTGGTCCCCGACGACGACGAGCTTCGCGCCCTGGCGATCAAGGTCCACTGGGTCAACCGGGGCGGAGGCTGTGTCTTCCACCTGCCCGGCCAACTGGTCGCCTACAGCATCCTCTCGCTGGACTCGCTCGGGCTCGACCTCAATCGGTACCTCGAACAATTGCATGCCACCGTGCTCGATGTACTCGACGAGTTTGAGCTTCGAGGGCGAACCGTTCCGGGGGTGGATGGGGTCTTCCTCGACAACGCTCGGGTCGCCAGCGTGGGCATTGCGGTCAACCGTTGGATCGCCTACCACGGCCTGACCCTGAACGTCGGGGCCTTTCTCCAGCCGTTCGACCTGATCGATGAGCCCGGGATCGGCCCGTATCCGCTCCGGCAAACCTCCATCGAGTCGCGACGGCAGCGTCCGGCTCCGATGTCGAAGGTCCGAGAAGCCCTGATCCGCCGTTTCGAGGCCCGGTTCGAGCTCGAACGGCATCATGTCTATACGCAACATCCCTTGGTCCGCCAGAAGGTTCGCTCTCATGTCTACGCGGAAAGCTCGTGATGATCGTCAGGGCCTGCCGATTCTGCCGATCGTGACGGCTGATGCCCCGGTTGCTGCCCCCCCCAGCGCCTCTCGACGGCGGCTGCCCGACTGGCTCAAGCGGCCGATCCCCGAGGCGGGAGGAACCTACTTCACCAAGGACCTCGTCCGCGAGCTGGGCCTGGAGACGATCTGCGAGAGCGGACGGTGCCCGAACCGCTCGGAGTGCTGGACGCGGCGGACGGCGACCTTCATGGTGCTCGGCGAGGTCTGCACGCGACCTTGCGGGTTTTGCGCTGTGCCTCGGGGCCGGCCCGAACCGGTTGCGCTCGACGAACCCGACCGTCTGGCCGAAGCCTGCGCCCGACTTGGCTTGAAGCACGTCGTCATCACCTCGGTGACTCGTGATGACCTGCCTGACGGCGGCGCCGAGCACTTCCGACGCTGCATCCTGGCCGTCCGCGAACGGACCGGGGCGACGATCGAGGTGCTCACCCCTGACTTCGACGGCCGGACCGAATCCATCGACGTGGTCCTCTCGGCCGACCCCGAGGTCTTCAACCACAACATGGAAACGGTGGCTCGGCTGCAGCAGTATGTCCGACGCAAGAGCCAGTACGCCGTGAGCCTGAAGGTGCTCGAGCACGCTTCCAAGTCGCGCCCCGACATCCGCACCAAGAGCGGCCTGATGCTCGGTCTGGGAGAGACGACCGAGGAGATCTTCGAAACCCTGGCCGACCTCCGCGCCGTTGGTTGCGACTTCCTGACCCTGGGCCAGTACCTGCAACCTTCTCCCCGCCACCTGCCCGTCGTCCGCTACCTTCCTCCTGAAGAGTTCGACGAGCTTGGCCGCCAGGCCCGGTTGCTCGGCTTCGCCGAAGTCGCCAGCGGACCCTTCGTCCGGTCAAGCTACCACGCCGACGAGATGGCCAAGATGGCGCCACGGGCCTGACTCTCGCTCCCATTCGGCAAGCGGCCGGGCAGAACGAAAATCGAGTCGAAGGCCGGCCCTTGTTTGAAGATGAACACGATTGCAGACCGTTGAATTGAAAGTGTGAAGGTGCTTGGAGCGGTTGCCTTGCGGCCCTGGTGAGAGCCGGGCCGCATTTGAGCCTCCCCCCTGCCCTCATCTCCTGGATGAGCGCCGACGACGTGGTCAGGCAGGGTTTTCGCCGAGTCTTGGGCCGCTTTCATTTGGCCTCGCGCGGGCACAACCCAACGGCTAATCGCGACCGCGCCGCTTGGGCGTCTCGGGCTTCCCTGCTGAAACGCCGGGCGCTTCATCGGTATCATGAGAGCCGCTGTGTGATGCGGGGTGACCGGATGGGGCGACCGAGATGCCAAGGATCCTGCTCGTCGAGGACGAAGACAAGCTGCGCCGGGCCTTGCAACGCGGGCTGACGGATGAAGGCTACGAGGTCACGGCGGTGGAGGATGGTGAAATCGGCCTGGCATTCGCAGTCGAGGAGCCGTTCGACTGCCTGATCCTCGACCTGATGCTTCCGAGCCGCGATGGCATCCAGATCCTGAGCGAGCTTCGCGCCCGTGGCTTTCCGACTCCGATCCTGATCCTCTCGGCGCGGGGGACGCTCGAGGACCGGGTTCGTGGTCTCGACTTCGGAGCTGACGACTATCTCGTCAAGCCATTCGCGTGGGCCGAGCTGCTGGCGCGGCTGCGTTCTTGCCTGCGCCGCAAGGCGGCCGGCGAAGCGACCATGCTGCGGGCCGGCCGTATTGACCTGGATCGCGTGCATCGACGCTTGATCTGCGGGACTCAGCAGGTCGAGCTCACCATCCGCGAATGCGAGCTTCTGGAATACCTCATCCGTCGTGTCGATCAGGTCATCAGTCGCGACCAGTTGGCGCGCGAAGTCTGGCGCGACCCGGAAGCGGTCCGAACCAACATCATCGACGTGTTCATCACTTACCTTCGCAAGAAGCTGGATCGGGTCGGATCGCCGGGCGTGATCCGGACGGTCCGCGGGGTCGGCTACGTGCTTCGGGGATGAGCCATTGACGTCAGCGAGCATTCGCATCCGCCTCACCGCCTGGTATGGCGTCCTGTTGGTCGTGACGATCGCCGGGCTGGGGTTCGCTGTCTACGCAGTCATGGCTCAGTCGCTGCTGAAGCGGGTCGACGCGATGCTCGACTTCGAGCTCGAGGAGGCGGCGGAGCGGCTGGCGGCGGGTCAGCCCGCCGAGGGGTTGGCGAAGGCTCCCGCCGCTTTCCACGAGGCCTATCTGCTGCGAATCCTGGCTCTCGACGGGACAACGCTGGCCCAGAGTCCCGGCCTGGATGCACGCCCGCTTCCCGCCTTGCGCCCTGGGGCGGTTGACGAACCAACGAGTCATGTCAGTATCCGGCTCGGAACGCTGGGAGCGTGCCGGGTGGTGACCAGGGCCGTCGATTCGAGTCGAGGGCGACGCATCGTCCAGATCGCCACCCCGCTTCGTGCCTATGAACGCGAGCTCGCCGACTTGCGTGCCGTCCTGTGGACGATTCTGCCGGCGGGCCTGGCTGTTGCGACGACCGGCGGATATTGGCTGGTGGGACGCGCCCTCGCTCCCGTTGGGCGCATGACCGAAGCGGCACGACGGATCTCGGCCGCGAACCTCGGTGATCGCATCGAGGTCGCGAACGCCGGGGACGAGCTGGGCCGCCTGGGCGAGACGCTCAACGCGATGCTCGATCGTCTCGACCGGGCGTTCATCGCGACGCGGCGCTTCACGGCCGACGCCGCGCACGAACTGAAAACCCCGCTCGCCTCCATTCGCGCCGAGGCCGAGGTCTCGTTGCTGGCCCTGCGAACGAGCGACGACTATCAGGAAACGCTCCGGAGCATCGTCGAGGAGACCGAGCGTCTCACCAGGCTCGCGGAGCGGCTCCTGGTGCTCTCACGCGAGGACTCGGGCTCGAACCTGCCACGACTCAAGTTCAGGCTGGGCGAAGCCGTGCAAGCCGCGGCCGACAAGGCCGGCGAGTCCGCCTCAAGGGCGGGTTTGTCGCTTCGCGTGGAGTCCTTACCCATCATCGCGGTCGAGGGTGACCAGGATCTGCTACGGCAGGTCTTCGAGAACTTGCTGGAGAACGCGGTCAAGTATACGGCCGCCGGCGGCACCGTCATCGTGCGTGGAGACTGTGTTGACGGCCGGGCGCTTGTCGAGGTGCGCGATACCGGGATCGGAATTCCCGGCGATGCGCTTCCCCACGTCTTCGACCGCTTCTTCCGCGTCGACGTGTCCCGCAGCCGCCAAACGGGGGGGACGGGCCTGGGCCTGAGCATCGTGAAGGCCGTGGTCGAGCGCCACGGCGGGACGACCGAGGCGTTGAGCGTACCGGGCCGGGGCAGTACGTTCCGTGTCATCCTGCCCACGAGCCGGGACAGTACCCAGCCAGCGTGATCAGCCACCGTAAGCCGTGTTGTCTCAGCCTCGTCCCTGGGCCGTGCTTTGATGAGTGGGAATCCACCGTTGGGGCTCGACCGGTCTATGTAGACCCGGACAACTTGTTGGCTGCGGTCGCGAAGTCGTGCATCCGTCAAGTTTCGTGATATCCGCTCTTGGTGGCCATCTTGTCGGGTGGGCCCGGCCCACCAAGTCATTGGCTTCGGGACAAGCGGAAAGCTGGTGGGCCGTGCCTGCCCTGCAAGGCTAAGATAAAGCCATTGCGGGGTTTACGCCAAGACGGAGCCGGGAACTTCGGGCTAAGCGACACGAGACGCCCCGCAAGCCGAGGCAGTCAGGTGAAGCCTCGGCCTCCGCGCCGCCTCTTGTGCCTTCGGCACCAGGACAACAAGTTGTCCGGGCTCACCAAAACACTTGTGCGTATACAAAGTTCATTTGCGAATAGAAAACAAAAAGAGTTAAAGTTGGCGTGTGCGGATAGGTGTGTCTATTGAATTGTAAGCATGCAGATGCGAGTAATGCTACGAATTAAGCCGTGTTTGGGTGGCTGGGGTCTCGTCTTCGAGACCCCGGTTCGCGGGCCTGGGAGCTGGGAACCCGAAGACGGGGCTCCCGCCGCCTAAATAATAAAAATGTCAAACGTTATGGCGAGTGTCCGTTTGGGGCTTGGCGGCCGCACCCCCGTCAGACCGTTAGAAAGAACTAATCAAACTGCTCGTCCCCCGAGGCGGTCCTGTGATTACTCTTGACCTTCGACGTCGCACTTGTGGCGGCGTCGATGGAGTGAATTCGCATGGATGCGTTGAGCTCGCCGCGAGGCGGCCGCATCGTTCGAGCCTGGAGGACGAAAGCATGACTCGCATTCATTGGGGACGTTCTCGCACGCGTTCAGGGTTCACGCTGATCGAACTGCTGGTGGTGATCGCGATCATCGCCGTGCTGATTGGGCTGCTCCTGCCGGCGGTCCAGGCGGCCCGAGAGGCTGCACGACGGGCCCAGTGCACGAACAACCTGAAGCAGGTGGGGCTGGCATTGCACAACTATCTCTCGACGCACAACACATTTCCGCCGGTCGTGGTTCTCCCCCGCGACCGCACCACTCAGCCCTGGTCGGGACTGACGCGGCTGCTGCCCCACCTCGAGCAGGCCAACCTGTACAACGCGGTGAACTGGGGTCGAGACTTCGAGTTCACCACGAACGCCACGCTCGCTGCGACGAAGGTGGCGGCGTTTATCTGCCCCAGTGAGGTCAATGATCGGGCCCGGCCCACCCCCACGTTGACCTACTATCCGAGCAACTACAGCTTCAACCAGGGGACGTGGTTCATCTATGACCCCGCGACCGACCAGGTGGGCGACGGAGTTTTCGTGCCCAACCGGGCCTATAGCCCCGCCGCGATCAACGATGGCCTGAGCAACACGCTCGGCCTGTCCGAGACGAAGGCGTATCAGCCGAATTACTGGGACAGCCAGAACCCCAGCACCGTGGGCGTCGCACCGCCGGCCAATCCTGCTGGTCTCATGACGTACGTTGGCGGCACGTTTGACAGCAACGGCCACACCGAATGGGTCGAGGGTGACGTGCACGAGGTCGGCTTCACGACCACGTTTGCCCCGAACACGCCGGTGAAGACGATGGTTAACGGTCAGCCCACCGACATCGACCTGACCTCGATGCGTGACGGCGAATCGACCACGCTCCCCACCTACGCCGCTGTCACGGCACGCAGCTACCATCCCGGAGGAGTGTCGATACTCATGATGGATGGGTCCGTCCGGTTTGCCAAGAATACGATCAACCTCCAGGTCTGGCGGAATCTGGGTACCCGGGCCGGTGGCGAGACGATCAGCGCCGATGCTTACTGAATGGAGGAATCATGGGGAATCACTCGAGCCGTCGATTGCGGCGAGCCGGTGTCTCCGCAACCCTGGCTGTCCTGACCGCCTTGATGACGGCCGGTTGCGGGCGGTCGGGAAGCGCGGCTGATGACGAGACTCGAGCGGTGGCCGTCCAGTTTCTCGACGCGCTGCGTGCCGGCAAGATTCAGCCGGCCTGGGCGTCCTCCTCCACCGAGTTCAAGTCGCTGATGGGGGTCGAGAACCTGCGGGACTACGTGAAGACGCACCCTGCCCTCAAGGGGGCCGCCGAGTTCGCCGAGACCCGAACGATCGATCGCAACGGTCGCACTCTGGCCGAATGCGTTTTCCAGGCGACGCCGCCTCCCAATAGCAAGAGCAAAGGCAAAACCAAGGGGAAGGGTAAGCCGCGGCCTTCGACGATCAAAGTCCTTCTGGCTCCCGGTGCGGAGGGCTGGAAAGTCGAGCAACTCGTCGTCGAATGACGGCCTGCCCAGCCGGCTGGGCTTCGCTCCCAGGGCGGTCGGAACAGGCCCGGTTCTCGGACGGCGGGCTCGACAGGCTTGCCAAGGGAATTAGTTACCAACCCCTTGTTGTCAGGGAGACACCGATGGGTTGGGCGCTCCTCCTTGAAGCTCGATGAGGCGGTCGAGCTTTCGCTCGAGATGATCGAGCCGTCGCGCCAGGGCCGGGAGGTCTGTCGGGGCAGGGACCGACTCAGGTCTCTCGTCGCGGGCGGCTTCCGCTTTCATGGCGAGAGGGACGACCTGGCCGGGAACGGGCTTCTCGTGGGATGTCTTCGCGTTCTTGTCGCGGAAAACGATCAGGCGATCGCCGGGCAGGAGTTGGTAGTTGGTCGTGGGATCACCTCGGTAGACGATGGCCGGGTAGTCGACTCGCAGCACCTGGGACTTCGTGGTGCCGGGCGCTGGCGGGCGGACCAGGCGGATGTTCTCAGGATCGGCGTTTGGAAGCAGGCCGCCACCGTAGTTGATCGCATCGAGGACCGTATCGTTACCGGTGACCGGGATCCGGCCTGGCTCAGCGATTTCACCCACCACATAGTAAACCTTGCTGTTGTAGGCCGTCACCTCAACGGAGACCCGCAACGAGTCGACTTCGGGCGCCGTCCTGGACCGACCTGCGTGAGTGGGGTGGGGTGTGGCCAGGCCCAGCTTCTCGTCTTTCAGGTAGTTGCGGAGGTGGTGGGTGACCTTCTCATTGATCTCCATGGGAGTCAATCCGGCGACGTAAAGTTCGCCGTAGTAGCCGAGCGAGATCCTGCCGTCGGGACGGACCAGTCGCTCGCCCGCGATTGGCCGGCCGGCCAGCGCATTGTCCACCTCGATATTGATCAAGTCGGGAGGTTCGACGACGTAGTCTGGCAACGAGACCTTCATCTGCTCGCGAGGGGCGGCGGGATCGTGCTTGTGCGCGGGCTGGCGAGCCACGACGCTCGCGCCGGCGGTGGCGAGGCCAAGGACAAGGATGAACAACCCCATTTTTTTTAATCGGATCAGCGACATCATTTTCAGGGTTCCTTCCATGAGTTCGACGGCCGACGCCGAGACCGCCCCGGCGCCTGCGGCTTTCCCGATCGCGAACGCCGGGCCGACAGCGGCCCGGGTCGCCAGTTCGACGAAGGTGTGAGGCAGAGGTGACGCGGCGGCCTCGCGAGCCAGGATTGCGCCGAGGGGGCCGGCGAGGAGGGCGAAGCCGCGACGGGCCAGCCGGCCTCGGAGCTGTTGCCGGCCCCGAGCCAGCCGGCTCTGGAGCGTTCCGAGCGGCCATCCCAGTTGTCGGGCCGCTTGCTCGTGGGTCAGGCCCTGGAGGCCGCAGAGAACAATCGCGGCCCGGTAGGGCTCGGGCAGCCGGCCGATCTCCTCGTGGAGGGTTGACGCCAGGTCGCAGTCGACCGCGCCAGCAGCCGGACGCACCGTCGACTCAGCCGCTCGACGTTCGAGACGACGGCGCCTGGTGGCGGCCGAGCGGGCGCACGAGGCCACGCGGCACGCCACCTCGTGGAGCCAGGGCCCCAGCGAGTCACGCACCCAGAGTTGGCCGGCCCGGCGGACCAGCACCAGGAACGTCGCCTGGAAAGCGTCTTGAGCTTCATGCTCGTCCAGGACGAGCGACCGGCAGACGCGGAGCACCATCGGGCCGTGCCGTTCCACCAGCGCCGAGAACGCCAGTTCCGCGGCTTCGCCGCCCCGACCGGTGTACCACTCCAGCAACTGACTGTCCGACATCCCTCCGACCGTCCCCACGTTGAAGAGCGTGTGGACGTGACCCAGGGAGCTGCCTTGCCGTTCCTTCGCCATCGAATGCGTTCCCGCAAACTTGGGGACGACCGTTATGCTTGACCGATCCATTAATGTAACAAGGGGGGCTGGCTATTCCGGGTTTTTTGGTCGTCCGGGAGATTTTGACGTCAAGGAACGCTCTGCCCACTCCCGCGGTTTGCTTTGGCGTCGACCACAGGTCGACGGACCTGGGTGGCTGAGTGGTGCCTCCGGCCAGTTCCGAACTACGGCCGAGCCAGTCGTGCCACCGACTTCGGTCTTGCCTCGTGCGAAACGGGGGGCGCTGCCCGGCCGGCCGAGTGTCTTACGGCCTGCCGGATGCATCACTGAGGCCCGTTCTCGGACTGCGGTCTTCCGTGCTGTCCGCCCGGGGCCGAAGAACGACCCCGGCCGCCCAGACGGAGGCCCTTCGATCGTGAAGCGCGGTAAGGCGTCTGTGCCCGGGGTCTTCCGGCGGGCGGGGAGAATCGGTTCGCAACGATCTCACGCGGAGAGTCGAAGCCTTGGACGTTGAAGGCTTACTTCTCGATGGCACTTGGCGAAGGCCGGCGGAGAGTTGGGCGAGGCGGATGACGTCCCATGCTGGTGATCGGCGGTCCGGCTCATGAACGCATCCGCCAAGGGTAGGATTGCTGGCCGGAGGTCATGGGACGGACGGACCGGCCGAGAGTCAAGGCGTTCGGTGGGTGCACCATCTAGATAATGAATGCGCATAGAAGTAGAAAGTAACAGAAAAATGGAGAATTGTTATTTCAAGCCCTCGATCGCTTGAATGAGGCGATCGAGCTTGGTTTCGATGGCGCCGAGTCTTCGATCGTGTTCTTCCAGACGGTTGGCCATCGCGGGCTCGGGCCGGCCGCGAGGAGGTGTGGGACGGTTGAGTTCGCCGAGCGATTGGAGGATTCGGTCGAGTTTCTCGCCGGTCCGTTCTGAGGTCAGGCGATGCGGTTCGTTTCCTGGATTGGGTGACGCGGTGACAAAGATCTGGTCCGACTCGGTTGGCTCAACTTCGATTGTTTTGCCGGATTTGGCCTCCTTGCGTGTCAGGCCGAGGTGCTCCTTGGAGAGAAATCGGCCAAGGTGGGCAATGAGCCGTTGCTTGATCGTCTGGTGGTTCAGCCCCGCCACCTTGAGGTCGCCGTAGAAGCCGAGCGAGATCGTCCCATCAGGTCGGACGGAATGGATGCCGGAGATGGGACGGCCTGGGAGTGGCTTGAGCACTTCGATCATCACTTGGTCCCCGGGCTGAATCCTGGTGGCCTCGTCGTTCGAGGTACGGGGAGTCGCGGTTCGGCGCGGGGCGTAATTCAACGTGTCATCGACAAAGAGGCGGTCCGAATCCTTGGGATCGACGGGAACCTGCCTATCGTCATTGGGGTCGTCGAGATCACCCGGGTCCGTTCTCGAGAGTCCGAGATAGTCATCGGAGATGAACTGGCGCAAGTGTTCAACGAGTCGCGACTTGATTTCCATGCGATTCAGTCCCGCCACCATGAGATCGCCGTAGAACCCCAAGGAGATGGTGCCGTCGGGGCGGACGAGCCGCTCGCCCGAGATGGGACGCCCCGGTAGGGCTTCGAGAACCTCGATCACCAAGGTGTCCCCCGGCTTGATCCGAGCCGGAGGCGCGAGTTGCCATTCCGGTTCCAACTTCGGCCGTTCCAGGGTGGCGCCGGGTCGTTCCCGTGGTTTCGCCGCGTCATGGTCGGCCTTCACTGGCGGGGCCACGGCGATCCCCAGGCCGCAAGCGACTGTGAATGCCCCGAGACCGAACACCGTGGTCAGCGCTTTTCTCATCGCTAGCTCCTTCATCGTCGCGTCGAACAGGGTGGAGATCGCCGTCGAGGCCGTCGCGCTCCGCTGCGCGACTTCGACGGTGGAACGAGCCAACGAATCCGGGACGCCCCGCAGACACAGCCCCTCGAACCCCCCGGTCATCGGAGCCAGGCCGCGTCGCGAGAGCCTCTCACGCAACAGCCGTCGGCCCCTGGAGAGCCGACTCTCGATGGTCCCGACCGCGCAGCCGAGCTGCCGGGCGGCGGTCGCGTGGGCTAACCCCCCGAGGTCGCAGAGCACGACCGCGGCGCGGTACGGCCCGGGGAGCTTCTCGACCTCCTCGTCGATCGCCTCGAGTAACTCACGATGACCGGCATCCGGGCGCCGATCCTTGTCGGCCGGCTCGGCTCCCGATCCGCTTTCCTCGCGAGCCGCCCGTTGCGCTTTCGCAGCTTTGGACTTCGCGGCGACGCGCCGGCTGACTCCGTAGAGCCAGCGTCCGAGAGAGTCGTCGACTCGGACCGATCTCGCCTTCCGCACCAGGACCAGGAACGTGGCCTGAAACGCATCGGCCGCATCGTTGGGATCGGCCAACGTCCGTCGGCACACGCCCAGGACCATCGGTCCGTGCCGTGCGACCAAAACGGCGAAGGCCAGCTCGGCCTCCGGCTCACCGTAATGAACATGGAATCGTTCCAGCAGTTGAGCGTCGCTTGCGCTCCCCGCCGACCCGGAACCGAGCAAGGCACGAATATCCTGGATCACGGCCGATGACTCCTTTGTGGTCATGGGGCCAGCCTCCCAGACTCGTTGTCTTCATACTCCATGCCGGGTCGAGTCGGAATCCTTCCCCAGTTTCCCACGCATTTTTGCGGGAACGCTCGATGGAGTTGGGGATTCGAACGAAGTGCATCCGGCCTGAGAAGCTCAGGGAATGGATCGAGCGGGGTGGCCGGGATCTCGTCCTCCAGGCTTCTGTGCCCACGCAGGAGCCGGGTCAAAGAACCTTTTGATGAGGGCCGTTGGCCCGGCTTGCCTTGAGCGTTCGCGAGACTCAGATCGCGTCGAGATTACCGACGGGAATCCGATGGAACCGGCCCGGTGCGACGAGGCCCGGCGCGGTGAAACGGGCTGGCGGTGGCCCCCTCGACTTTCAGCCAGGTGCGGTAGGGGGAGCCATCTCCGCCGGCACTGGCGAAGTCGCAGAGCT
>Ga0182739_1003103_pt1 | contig 14880 bp, 10 predicted proteins | sample eDN5th30CBELigBY_FD_128873 | JGI IMG/M metagenome (GOLD analysis project Ga0182739, IMG submission 128873) | Enriched backyard soil microbial communities from Emeryville, California, USA - eDNA 5th pass 30_C BE-Lig BY (version 2) (version 2) | ecosystem: Environmental > Terrestrial > Soil >... | reverse complement strand
CCCGTTTCGTATTCGCCGAATTCGGCGTTGTTCGAAATCGAGTAGTTCATGTTGGCGATGCCGCCTTCATAGATCAGGTCGACGATCAGCTTGAGCTCGTGCAGGCACTCGAAGTAGGCCATTTCGGGCGCATAGCCGGCTTCCACCAGCGTGTCGAAACCAGCCTTGATCAGTTCGACGGTACCGCCGCACAGCACGGCCTGTTCGCCAAACAGGTCGGTTTCGGTTTCTTCGCGGAAGTTGGTTTCAATGATGCCGGCACGGCCACCGCCGTTGGCGCTGGCGTACGACAGGGCCACGTCGCGCGCGGCGCCCGACTTGTCCTGGTACACGGCCACCAGGTGGGGCACGCCGCCGCCCTGCTTGTACGTGTTGCGCACCGTGTGGCCCGGGGCCTTGGGGGCGATCATGATGACGTCGATGTCTTCGCGCGGCACGACCTGGCCGTAGTGGACGTTGAAGCCGTGGGCGAACGCCAGGGCGGCGCCGGCCTTGATGTTGCCGTGGACTTCCTTGTTGTAGACCGAGGCGATGTTTTCGTCGGGCAGCAGCATCATGACGATGTCGGCCGACTTGACGGCGTCCGCGACTTCCTTGACTTCCAGGCCGGCGTTGGCCGCCTTGTTCCACGAGGCGCCGCCCTTGCGCAGGCCGACGACGACCTTCACGCCCGACTCATGCAGGTTCAGCGCATGCGCGTGGCCTTGCGAGCCGTAGCCGATGATGGCGACGGTCTTGCCTTTGATGAGGGACAGATCGCAGTCTTTGTCGTAGAAAACTTTCATGGTGTGCTCCAGATTCCAGTATTTGGATATTCGTGTGATTCAGATGTAGGGGGTGGCCGCGCCTGGCAGGCCGGTCAAATCTTCAAGATCCGTTCACCGCGTCCGATGCCGGACACGCCGGTGCGCACGGTTTCAAGGATGGCACTGCGGTCCAGGGCCTCGAGGAAGGCCTGTACTTTTTCCTGCACCCCGGTCAATTCGATGGTGTAGGACTTGTCGGTGACGTCGATGATGCGGCCGCGGAAGATATCCGCCATGCGCTTCATTTCCTCGCGTTCCTTGCCCACGGCGCGCACCTTCACGAGCATCAGCTCGCGCTCGATGTGGGCGCCTTCGGTCAGGTCCACCACCTTCACGACATCGACCAGGCGGTTCAGGTGCTTGGTGATCTGTTCGATGACCTCGTCCGAACCGGTCGTGACGATGGTCATGCGCGACAGCGTGGAATCCTCGGTGGGCGCCACGGTCAGGGTTTCGATGTTGTAGCCCCGTGCCGAAAACAGGCCCACCACGCGCGACAGCGCGCCGGGTTCGTTTTCGAGGAGGACGGAAATCACGTGCTTCATTGCGGGGCCTCCTTACAGGTCTTCAGAGCCGAGCAGCATTTCAGTCAGCCCGCGGCCGGCCTTGACCATCGGCCACACGTTTTCGGTGCGGTCGGTGATGAAGTCCAGGAAGACCAGGCGCTCCTTGTGCTTGCCGAACGCTTCGCGCAGCGCCGGCTCGACGTCGGCCGGGCGCTCGATGCGCAGGCCCACGTGGCCGTAGGCCTCGGCGACCTTGACGAAGTCGGGCAGCGAATCCATGTACGACTCGGAATAGCGCGAGCCGTAGTCGATCTGCTGCCATTGGCGCACCATGCCCAGGAACCGGTTGTTCAGGCAGACGATCTTGGGCGTCAGGCGGTACTGGTGGCAGGTCGACAGTTCCTGGATGTTCATCTGGATCGAGGCTTCGCCGGTGATGACGGCGACGTCCTTGCCCGGATTGGCCATCTGCACGCCCATGGCGTACGGCAGGCCCACACCCATGGTGCCCAGGCCGCCGGAGTTGATCCAGCGGCGCGGCTTGTCGAACTTGTAGTACTGCGCGGCCCACATCTGGTGCTGGCCGACGTCCGAGGTGACGAAGGCGTCGCCGCCGGTCACTTCCCAGAGCTTTTCCACCACGTACTGCGGCTTGATGACTTCGTTCGAGTTGGCGAACTTCAGGCATTCCTTGCCGCGCCAGGTCTCGACCTGATCCCACCACTTGGCGATGGAGGCCGGCTTGTGCTCGGCGGCGGCGATCTCGAATTGCGCGCTGAGATCGGCCAGGACGTCCTTGACGTTGCCCACGATCGGGACGTCCACGCGCACGCGCTTGGAGATCGACGAGGGATCGATGTCGATGTGGATGATCTTGCGGGCGTTCTGCGCGAAGTGCTTGGGGTTGCCGATCACGCGGTCATCGAAGCGGGCGCCGATGGCCAGCAGCACGTCGCAGTGCTGCATGGCCATGTTGGCCTCGTACGTGCCGTGCATGCCGGGCATGCCCACGAACTGGCCGCTGCTGGCCGGGAAGCCGCCCAGGCCCATCAGGGTGCTGGTGCAGGGCGCGCCCAGCTGCGTCACGAGCTTGTTGAGCTCGGGCGCGGCATTCGACAGGATGACGCCGCCGCCGGTGTAGATCATGGGCCGCTCGGCGGCCAGCAGCATCTGCACGGCTTTCTTGATCTGCCCCTGGTGCCCCTTGTTGACGGGCGCGTAGGAACGCATCGAGATCTCGCCCTTGGGCGGCACGTACTTGCACTGCGCGACGGTGATGTCCTTGGGGATATCCACCAGCACCGGACCGGGACGGCCCGTGCGCGCAATGTAGAACGCGCGGCGCATGGTTTCGGCCAGGTCCTTGACGTCGCGCACCAGGAAGTTGTGCTTGACGCAGGGACGCGTGATGCCGACGGTGTCGCATTCCTGGAAGGCGTCTTCGCCGATGGCCGCAGTGGGCACCTGCCCGCTGATGATGACCATCGGGATGGAGTCCATGTAGGCGGTGGCGATGCCGGTCACGGCATTGGTCACGCCCGGGCCGCTGGTCACGATGCAGACGCCGACCTTCTGCGACGAGCGCGAATAGGCATCGGCCGCGTGCACGGCAGCTTGCTCGTGACGAACCAGGATATGCTGGAATTTGTCTTGCTTGAAGATTGCGTCGTAGATGTAAAGCACCGCGCCGCCGGGATAGCCGAAAACGTGTTCCACGCCTTCATCGGCCAGGCAGCGCACGACGATATCGGCGCCATTCATTTCCATGTTGTAGTTCCTTTCAAAACCGGCCCTGCAACCCTGACTGCTGCGCGCCCGGATACGGCGGCAACTGAACCCATACCGGTTACGACAACATATCCGGCGCTTAGCGGCTCACGGAGCCACGCCACCCGGACACCTTGCCGACCCGGCACACGCTCGACAGAACGCAGTGCAAACGCCCCTTGGGGACGCTGGAGGTCGAAATGGAAGCCTTGGCAACACACGCTTGTGGCGCGGCCAACGGCAAATATGACTTGCTGCAGGACGGCTGGGATGTGACCCTGGCCGTTCGCATCAACGCTCCGGTTTCGGATAGGCAGACCGAAGCAAGTGGAGCAATTTACCGCGTTGCGTCAACGGTGGCAAATCGGCTTTTGGCGACCGTTGCGCGGAAGGTTCGGTAACCATCCGACCCCAAAACCCACGGCGGCCTCTCTATACTTGTTCCGTCGTCCAGAACCGAGCCGCCGCCCATGGATTTGCGCATCGCCAGCATTCGCCGCTTTCTCTATAGCCACTACTTCTTCGGAGGGGTGCGCCAGGGAGTCGGCATGCTGTTGCCCGTGCTGGTGCTGGGAGGCATCTTCGGCAATTACACGACCGGCCTGGTCGCGACGTTCGGCGCGCAGTGCCTGGCCATCATCGACCAGCCGGGCGGCCCGCAGCGGCACCGCACCAATGAAATGCTGGGCGGCGCGGCGCTGGGCACCATCACCGTCATCATCACCGGGCTGGCGTCCACGCACCCCGTGCTGATCTGGCTGGCGGTCATCGTGCAGTGCTTCGTCTATTCGATGTTCACCGTCTTCGGCAAGCGCGGCGGCCTGATCGGCTTTGCCGGCCTGCTGCTGATGACGCTGACCATGCATTCGCCGCTGGCGCCGCACGAGGTCCTGGCCCACGCCGCCGCCACGCTGGGCGGCGCGCTGTTCTACGTGATGTTCAGCCTGGGTTTTTCGCGGCTGTTCTGGCTGCGCGAAGAGCAGCAGGCCATGTCGGTGGCGCTCTTTGCCACCGCCGATTACGTGGCCGCGCGGGCGTCCTTCTACGATGAGACGTCCGACCTGGACGAAGCCTACCGGACGCTGATCCAACGCCAGTCCGTCATGACCGAGAAGCACCAGGCCGCGCGCGACATGGTGCTGCGCGCCCTGCCTCGCGGCAAGGGGCTGGGCGACCGCCAGCGCGTGATGATCTGGAACATGTTCGTGGACATGCTGCAGCTGCTGGACACGCTGGTCGCCACGCATACCGACTACGCGGCCCTGCGCCGCACGCTGGCCGGCAACGACTGCCTGATGTTCATGCGCGATGCGCTGGTGAAGATGTCGCTGGAGCTGAACCGCATCGCGCTGGACGTGTCGCGCGGCCGCAAGGTGCAGTACCGCAGCAGCGCCAAGGCCGAGCTGCGCGCCATCGAATACGAGATCGAACAGCTCAAGCAACAGGGCCTGGGCGAACGCGACCCGGAAATGCTGGCGCTCATCATCCAGGTGCTGCGGCGCCTGCGCAATTCGGCGCGCATCGTGGACCGGCTGGCCGACCACACCGCGGCGTCGCCCGACGCCAAGCCCACCGACGTGCTGCGCATCAACAAATCGCTGACGCGGTTCATCTCGCGCCAGGAGTTCCGCTTCGGCCTCCTGACCAGCAACCTGCGGCTAGATTCGCCGCATTTCCGCTACGCGCTGCGGGTGACGGCCGCGGCGGCCATCGCCATGACGCTGGCCAGCCGCTGGCTGTCGCCCGCGTTCTCGGCGCACAACTACTGGATCATGCTGACCATCGTCATCATCATGAAGCCGGGGTTTGCGCTGACGCGCCAACGCAACGGCTGGCGGCTGATGGGAACGCTGATCGGCTGCATCGCCGCCCTGCTGCTCTTTAGCCTGACTGACGAGCCCAGCATCCTGTTCGCCGTCCTGCTGGGCGCGTGCATCATGGGCAACAGCCTGGTGCAGTTGAACTACATGGCCAGCGCGATCTTCAACACCCTGTTCGTGGTGCTGGTCTTTCACTTCGTGTCGCCGGGCACCGTATCCATGTCGGTGATCGGTGAACGCGCCATCGACACGCTGCTGGGCTGCGCGCTGGCGCTGGTCTGCAGCTACATCCTGCCGTGGTGGGAAGCGCGCTACCTCAAGCCGCTGGCCTCGGCCGCGACGCGCGCCAACCGCGAATACCTGCTGGCGGGGCTGCGCTACGTCGACGCCATGCAGGCGCACGGCGCGCCCATGGGCGCGGCCGCCGCCGAGACGCCCGCGGTGACGGACGCCGACCTCGCCTGGCGCCTGGCCCGCAAGAACGTGCACATCGCGTTCAGCAATTTCGCGGAAGCGTTCTACCGGATGATGAGCGAACCCAAGTCGCACCAGTTGAACGTGCCCGAGCTGAACAATCTGCTGATCCAGAACCATGTGCTGGCGTCGCAGATCACCGCGGCGATTCCGATCCTGGCGGCGCTGCCCGCCACGCCCGAGCCGGTTCGGCAGGCGCTGGACGGCATGGCGGTCCTGCTCGATGAAAACAGTCCGCGCGCGCCGCTGAACCTGCCCACCCAATTCGACACCTCGGGCGACCAGGCCGCGCTGGCGTATCCGCTCAAGCAGATGCTCAAGGCCGCGCACATGATCCGCCAGGAATTGCAGGCGCTGGCCGATCCGCTGCATGCGCCGCCGGTGGCAGCGGCGGCGTCCTAGGTTCCGCGCGTCGAACCGCGGCGAAAAAAATGCCGGCCCGGGAATCCCGGGCCGGCATTGGATGGGTGCCTGACGACAGCAATCAATCCAGCTTGCGGCGGAACACCAGCTTGTCATCCGACGAGGCCGACGCATCGTATGCATAGCCTTCCAGGTCGAAGCCCTGCAGGCCTTCCGGCTTGGCGACCTTGTGCTGGATGGCGTAACGGGCCATCAGGCCCCGCGCGCGCTTGGCATGGAAGCTGATGACCTTCCAGGCGCCGTTTTTCCAGTCCTGGAACACGCACTGCACCACCCGCGCCTTCAAGACCTTCTGGTCGACCGACTTGAAATACTCTTCGGACGCCAGGTTGATGATGACCGGCGACTTCTGGCCGGCCTGGCGCTCGTTCAGGTAGTCGGCGATGGTGCTGCCCCAGTACTCGTACAGGTTCTTGCCCTTGGGGTTTTCCAGGCGCGTGCCCATTTCGAGGCGGTAAGGCTGCATCAGGTCGAGCGGGCGCAGCACGCCATAGAGACCACTGAGGATCGCGACGTGCTCCTGCGCCCAGTCCAGCTGCTTTGCCGACAGGGTGGCGGCGTCCAGGCCTTCGTAGACGTCGCCGTTGAAGGCCAGCACCGCCTGGCGCGAGTTGGCCTGCGTGAAGCTGCGCTTCCAGTGCGCGTAGCGCTGGACGTTCAGCTCGGACAGGGCCGGGCTCAGGCTCATGAGGTCCGAGATGTCCTCGGCAGTCTTGGTCTTCAAGACCTTGATCAGGCCGGCGGCCTGATCCACGAACAGGGGCTGGGTGTGCGTCTCGATGTGCAGCGGCGAGTCGTAGTCCAGCTTCTTGGCGGGGGAAAGCAACAACAGCATTCAGGGTTTCCTTGTTTAGCGCGCCGTCCAGCCGCCATCGACGGAGACGGTGGTGCCGGTGATTTGCGCGGCGGCGTCCGAGGCCAGGAACACGGCGGTGCCGCCCAGCTGTTCCGGCGTCACGAATTGCAGCGACGGCTGCTTTTCGCTGAGCAGGTCACGGGCGGCGGTTTCCTGGTCCACGCCGTTCTTTTCCGCGAGCGCGGTGATCTGCTTTTCCACGAGCGGCGTGCGGACCCAGCCCGGGCAGATGGCGTTGGCCGTGATGCCCTGCCCCGCGGTTTCCAGCGCGGTGACCTTGGTGAAGCCCACCACGCCGTGCTTGGCGGCCACGTAGGCCGACTTGCTGGCCGAGGCCACCAGACCATGCGCCGATGCGATATTGATGATGCGGCCGGAGCCTTGCTTCTTCATGTGCGGCAAGGCGGCGGCGGTGCCGTGGAACACCGCGGACAGGTTCAGCGCCAGAATGGCGTCCCACTTCTCGACCGGAAAGTCCTCGATCAACGCGGTGTGCTGGATGCCGGCGTTGTTGACCAGGATGTCGATGCGGCCCAGCTGGCGGACCGTGTTTTCGACCAGTTCGCGCACGGCCGATCCCTTGGACAGGTCCGCGCCGTCATAGATGACTTTCACGCCATGCTTGTCCGCCAGTTCCGCGCGCAGCTTTTCGATTTCAGCCGCATCGCCAAAACCGTTCAGGACGATGTCGGCGCCCTGCTGGGCGAATGCCGTGGCGATACCCAGGCCGATACCGCTGGTGGAACCGGTGACGAGCGCTACTTTTCCTTTGAGCATGAGCTTTCTCCTGTGAGCGGGCGCATAAATGGGGAAACGGAACGGGAAGCGAATGGGCTTCAAGTGTAGCCGCCCGGCAAGGCGGTCATCATGCCATGCCCTGGACTGACGCGGGTCAACCGGCAGGGGGCTTGTCCGCGCCGGAGGACGGCCCGGCGTCCACGGCCGGGGCGGCGTCCGCCACGGGCAGGTCCGCCATGCCGCCGTACTTTTCCGGCACCCGTTCCAGCAGCTTGATCAGCACTGGCACGACGCCCATCGAGATGGCCACGATCACCGACAGCACGTCGCGCTGCTCCAGGTTGACCAGATGGTTGTCCCACGCTTCGTTGAAGATGGCAAAGCTGAACTCGCCGCCCTGCGCCAGCACCAGCGCGAACAGCAGCCGATGGTAGCGAGGCAAGCCCAGGAATCGCGCAAAGCCATAGAGGATGACGGCCTTGACCGCCAGCAGCGCCGCCACGCCGGCGCAGATGAACATCCAGTGATGCGCCACCACCTTGAGGTTGATCGACATGCCGATGGCCACGAAGAACAGCCCCAGCAGCAATCCCTTGAAGGGGTCGATCGCCTTTTCCAGATCGTGACGGTAGCGCGACTCGGCCATCATCACGCCCACCAGGAACCCGCCCAGGCCGGCCGACAGGCCCGCATAGTCGAAGAGCTGCGCGGCGCCCACCACCATCAGCAGCGCCGCGGCGGTGAAGAGCTCGTTCAATTCGGCCTTGGCCGCCCAGCCGAGCAGCCGCAGCCGGTAGGCCAGCGCCACGACCGCCACGGCCACCAGCGCCTCCTTGAAGGACGGGGCCGACGTCCCGTCCGATCCCAGCAGGCCCGCGGCCACCAGCATGGGGATGGCGGCCATGTCCTGGAACAGCAGCACCCCCAGCGCCGAGCGCCCGAGCGGCGTGCGGGTCAGTTGGCGTTCATCGAGCAGGCGCAGCGCCACCGCCGTGGACGACAGCGCCAGCGACAGGCCACACAGCACCGCCGCCTGCCATTCCATGCCCGCCAGGTGCCGCAAGGCCGCGCCGAACACCAGCCCGAGCAGCAGGCCGCACACCAGCATCTGCAGCGTGCCCAGGATGAAGACCTCGTTGCGCATCGCCCACAGTCGCTTGGGCGACAGCTCCAGCCCGATGATGAACAGCATCATCACGACGCCCCACTGCGACACGCCGATCATCGTGTCCACGTTCGTGACCAGCTTCAGGCACGAGGGCCCGACCAGCACGCCGGCCGCCAGATAGCCGGGAATAGCGCCCAGCCCGAGCATTTGGGTGATGGGCACGCACAGCACGGCCGCGAGCAGAAGGATGAGGATGAGGTCCATGGAGGGGCCGTTATGCGGAATGGGGAGAATTCTGTCCAAACTTCGGCCGGCCTGGAAGCCGGATGAAACCCGCTGTGTACGTTTTACCCCTGCTTGTTGGCTACCGCTTTACACAAACAAAAAAAAATCCTGTAGAATTGCGGGCTTCGCTGCTCCGACAACGAAGATCCTTCCGACCAGGGATCTCTTGTGAAAGACCCGTTCTTAAAAACAACGGCGATTTCAACGTTACGGAATCCAGCCACGGAGAGGTGGCAGAGTGGTCGAATGTACCTGACTCGAAATCAGGCGTACGGTATCCCCGTACCGTGGGTTCGAATCCCACCCTCTCCGCCAGTATTCAAGAACGAAGCCCCTGAGAAATCAGGGGCTTTTTTCTTTTCGGTCGGGGCCAGCCGCATCCTTTCGCGGACATTGGCATTGCGAGAGCCTTCCCCTGCGCCGGGGCTACACGAGCGCCGCGGCCCACGGCAATCCCGCAGATGAGGGATGGTAAGGCCTGCCCGCCGGTGATAAAAACAATGCCAAATAGCCGTCGACCAACCGTGAGCGCCGCGGCTCTCATCGTCCGAAAGCTGCCTGACAGGCAGTTTCACAAGCAGCTTCACAAGCGGTATGACAGACCCCTGCATTGCAAGCCCCTGCATCGCAAGCGCCTGCGCCGCAAGCCCCTGCGTCTGAGAGCACCCAATCCAACCAGGAGTTGGCCGGATGGTTACTTCCAATCTGTTGAGCCCCCATCCCGCCGACATCATTGCTGGCAAGCGGCATCGCAATGCCGCGCGCCGCAGCCGACGCTGGGGGCATCTCATTGCCTTTGCCCTCGCCATTGCCACCCTGTCGTCGGCTAACGCTCAAACGACGGTTTGGATCGGGAAAGTCACCATTGGGGACATCGTTCGGCACGAGGTTGCCAATGTCCTGGCCGCTCAGCAGCAAGCCACCCTCGACAAGGCTAAGTTCAACCTCCGTATCGCCCACGCCCGCCGTGCTTTCCTTGATACCGCACAGACGCCTCAAGCGCGGGCGAAAGCCGAGGCTGATTTTGCCGGCCTGCTGCTGGAGAAAGACATCGCCTTTCTCATCCAGTTTCTGAACGAGGGATTTTCCGAGCGTAGCCTCGCCATCGCCCGAGGATTGGACGGCATTACCGGCGGTCCGCTGGACAACGGCATCCCATCCGATGGCCGGCCCGCATTCGAAGCTTGGGTGCGAGGGGTACGCGCTTCGCTGGGAGCGCCGCGTGACGGGCAAATCGCCGTCGCGGTAATCCAGCCTGGCCGCTTGCAGGAGGCCCTGCAGGCTAATGAGCCCCTTTATCAACAGTACAAGCAGCTGCGCGATCGCCAGGAGATCAATGGCGGCACGGGGGAAGCGCAACGCGCCCAGGCAGCCATCGCCCAGGAGATCAAGGATGCCGTCATGCCGGACGGCGGGGCTCGTCTCTTCAAGATGGAATTGAATCAAGTCTACCCAGGAGATTTCTATGGGCGGGTGGAGGGGGAGCTATATGGATGGATGACCAACGCAGGAAATGGCGGGCAGCAAACCATTCAGTGCACCTATGGCCCCTCGCTCACCACCGGTGGAAAAAAGGGCTATGTGACGTACTCATTCTGGTACGACAAGACGCCCGGAGACATCGACGCGGCCATGAGCCGCGACCGCCAAGGCGCATTGCGCTTTATTGGGTCGCGGGCGCTCAAGGAATGTCCTGATAGCGATGTGGCGGCATTGGTGCTGCGGCGTAGCGCGATGGCGGAACACCCGTTGGCGAGCACGTTCCAGGCACCCAGCCCGCCGCCCGTGCCAAATCCGGCGTCGAGTCAAGCGAACCAAGCCTCCCAACAGCCCGCCGGCTCGGCCGCGGAAGAACGCGCTCGTGCTCGCAGCCGGGTGCGGGCCGGCGCCGACAAATGATCGCATCACCATGAACGGAATGGGATCAACGCGAATCGCCCAAGGCTGTGCAGCAAGTTGATGCGCAGCGCCGGGCAGGACGTTGCTGCCCTATTCCCGACCTGCCCGCACAGTCTCAGTACGCCGCCAGTTGAAGCGCCGCTGCGGACCGCCGCGCACCATCCTGCGCGCCCTCGTGCCCCGCACCCGGCAGCCTGAACGCGCTGACCGCCCGCGTCAGTTCCGCCGATTGATCCTGCATCGAACCCGCCGCGGCGGCGGCTTCTTCCACCAGCGCCGCGTTCTGCTGCGTGACTTCGTCCATCTGCGAGACGGCGCGGTTGACCTGTTCGATGCCGTCGGCCTGTTCGGCCGAGGCCGCGGCGATCTCGCCCATGATGTCGGTCACGCGCTGCACCGAGCTGACGATTTCCTGCATGGTCGTGCCGGCGCGTTCGGCGCTGCCCGAACCCTGGCCGATCTTCTGGACGGTGTCTTCGATCAGGATCTTGATTTCCTTGGCCGCCTGCGCGCTGCGCTGCGCGAGCGTGCGCACCTCGGCCGCCACGACGGCGAAGCCCTTGCCCTGCTCGCCGGCCCGCGCGGCTTCCACGGCGGCGTTCAATGCCAGGATGTTGGTCTGGAACGCGATGCCGTCGATGACGGACACGATGTCGGAAATCTTCACCGAGCTGGCGGAGATGGCGTTCATGGTGCTCACGACCTCCGACACGGTGGCGCCGCCGCGCGAGGCGGTTTCGGAGGCCGCCGCGGCGAGCTGGTTGGCCTGCTTGGCGCTGTCGGCGTTCTGCTTGACGGTGGACGACAACTGCTCCATGGAGGCGGCGGTCTCTTCGAGCGACGCGGCCTGCTGCTCGGTGCGGGTGGACAGGTCGGTATTGCCGGCCGCGATCTCGCTGGAGGCGGACGCGATGCTGTCCACGCCGGTCCGGATCCGGGCGACGGTGCCCGCCAGATTGGCGTTCATGGTTTCCAGCGCCCGCAGCAACTGCCCGATCTCGTCGCGGGACGTCACGACGATGGTGCTGGTCAGGTCGTTGGCGGCCACGGTGCGCGCCACGCGCACGGCATCGGACAGCGGACGGGTGATGCTGCGCGTCAGCAGCACGGCCAGCAGCAGGCCGCTCACGACGGCAATCGAACCGATGACGATCATCCAGAGGTTCGCGGCGCCGTACGAGGCTTCGATCTCCGTGGCCCGGGCGTCGATGTCGGCGCGCTGCAGATCAGACAGACGCGTGATCTGGTCGATGAACTGGCGCGTCGCCGGCAGGAATTCCTGGGTGAAGATCTTGTTGGCGGCGTCCACGTTGCCTTCCTGCTTGGCCTTGAAGATGCCGTCGCGGGTGCGCAGGTAGTCGCCGCGCGCCTTGCCTATGCCTTGCCACAGCGCCTTTTCCTCGTCGGTTTCGATCAGCGGCTCGATGCTTTTCTGCAAGGCCGACGAATTGCGGGTCGACGCCGCCGCTTCCTCGGCGAAAAAGCCCGCCAGGCTGGCGTCGGCGCTCTTGGCGATCGCGGTGGTGCGGGTCACGCCGGAATGGATATTGCGCGCCCAGTCGTTGATCAGGCGTTCCTTGGTCAGGGAGCGCTGCGTCAGCGTTTCGACCGAGTCGTTGATGTTGGCCAGGCTGACCAGCCCGACGATGCTCATGACCATGATCATGGCCAGCAGGATCGCGAAACCACCCGCCAGGCGGGTTCCAAGCTTCATGTTTTTCATACTGCCTCCGGCGACTTCCAGGGCGAGTGTGAATGCGTGCTCGGGCGGATGCCTCGGCGGCGGGATTGCGCCGCCGCCAATTCAAGCCAGATGCTCGCAAGCCCCTGGTTATCCGCCCCCAATAAAGGTGTCCGTTGTGTCTGAGAAATGCCGTCGGGGAGTTCGATTTCGAGGGTTCCCGCGACGGTCCAACGGATGCTAGCAGCCCGGATTTAGGGGACATCTGGCGAAGTGGGGACCTTATTGACGCAAGCTCTACGCATTGCGCCCGGCACGCCGGCAACGTTGTAAAAAAGCCGCTGCCGGCGGCAGAACATGGCGGCCCGCAGGCCGCCGACCGCCTACGTCGGCGAGGTCGGCCGCGCGAGCTGGAACGTGTCCGTGCTGCGCGCATACCAGCCGCCGCCATGCATGCGGGCGATCAAACCCAGCGCCGGCGTGTCCACGTGGCCACGTTCGGCGTCGCGCACGCAGGCGTCGTCCACGTGCGCGCCCAGCACCCGTCCGATGACGACAATCTGCCGCGGACCGGTCACGACCGTTGCCTGGCTGACACACTCCAGCGACACGGGACTGCCCTGGATGCGGGGCGGGCGCACATGCGTGGCCGGCAGCGCCGTCAGGCCCGCCGCCGCCAACTCGTCGACGTCGGCCGGATAGTCGGCGCAGGTCTGGTTCATTTCGCGCACCAGCGACTCGGGCACCAGGTTCACCACGAATTCGCCGTTCTCGATGATGTTGGCGCCGGTGTCCTTGAAATCTCCGTCGGGATGGCGCATCAGGCCGATGGCGACGGTGGGCGGCTGGTGCCCCATCACGTTGAAGAAGCTGAACGGCGCCGCGTTGACGACGCCTTTGTCCGACAGCGTGGTGACCCAGGCGATCGGACGCGGCGTGACGGTCGAAGTGAGGATGTTGTAGACCGTCTGCGCCGGCAAGGCGCTGAAATCAAAATGCATCGATCAGGCCTCCTGCTGCGGCGCGGCGGCGCCGACCGCCGATACCGCGCGCTTTTCGCGGGTGTCGACCTGGAGCTGGAAGACGTCGGGGCGGGCATAGTGCCCGGAGACGTCGAAATCGTATTTGCCGCGCAGGATCTGGTGGGGGTCGATGTCGGCGTACAGGATGGTCTCGTCCGAGAAGTCCGGGCCGGCCAGCACCTCGCCCAGCGGGCCGATGATGGCGCTGCCGCCCCGCATCAGCACCGTGTCCGGCGCGTCGCCCAGCGCGCATTCGAAGTCCTCGGGGTAGGCGCTGCGGCGCAGGTGCTGGCAGGCCGTCAGCACGTAGCAGCGGCCTTCCAGCGCGATGTGGCGCATGCTGGGCAGCCAGGTGTCGCGATCGTCGGCCGTGGGCGCGCAGTACAGCGCCACCCCCTGGCTGTACATATACATGCGCAGCATGGGCATGTAGTTTTCCCAGCAGATGACGGCGCCGATCTTGCCGTAGGGCGTGTCGATGACGGGCATGGTCGAGCCGTCGCCAAAGCCCCAGATCAGGCGTTCGCCGGCGGTGGGCATCAGCTTGCGGTGCTTGCCGGCCAGGCCTTCCTGGCCGTTGAAGTACAGCACGGTGCAATACAGCGTGCCGCCGTCGGCCTCGATGCAGCCCATGACGACGACGCTGCCGGTGTCGGCCGCGGCCTGCGCCACCAGCGCGACCTCCTCGCCGTCCAGCCGGATGGCCTGCTGGTGGTAGCTGGCGAACGCGTCGCGGCCCTCGGGCTTGCGCATGCCGATGGGCGCGCCGAAGGAATTGCCCTTGGGATAGCCGCCCAGGAAGGCCTCCGGGAACACCTGCACGCGGGCGCCCTGCTCGGCCGCCTGGCGGATCAGCGTAGCCGCCTTGCGGGCGCAGGCCACGCTGTCGGTGGGAATGGACGCCGCCTGGATGACGGCGGCCTTGAAGGTTTTTTGCTCGGACATGTGTCTGCTCGCTTGTCTCGGGATGCTGCTTTTTTCGTTAATGGGCCGGGTCTTCGTCGATGGCCTGGGCGCGCGTGTTGGGCAGCAGCAGGCTGCCGATGATGCCCACGATCACCATCACCGTCACCGGATACATCAGGCCGCCGAAGATATTGCCGCTGGCCTGCGCCAGGTACGTGGCGGTAAAGGGGACGATACCGCCAAATATGCCGGCGCCGATGTGATACGGAAACGACAGCGCGGTGTAGCGGATGCGCGCGGGGAACAATTCGACCAGATAGGACGCGACCGGTCCATACACCATGGCGACGACGGCAGTCATGAGCACCAGGATCAGGATGATGGTGGCGCGGTCGATGCGCGCGGGGTCCGCCTTGTCGGGGTAGCCCGCCGCGGCCAGCGCCTTGGCGTAGCCGGCCCGGTCAAAGCCGTTGACCGTGACGCCGCCCACGCTCATCGCGATCTCCTGCCCCGGAATCGGCGCCGCGTATTCGAAGTTGATGCCCTTGCCGACCAGGAATTTCTTGGCCTGCACGCAGACCTTCTTGTG
>Ga0182739_1003102_pt1 | contig 14886 bp, 12 predicted proteins | sample eDN5th30CBELigBY_FD_128873 | JGI IMG/M metagenome (GOLD analysis project Ga0182739, IMG submission 128873) | Enriched backyard soil microbial communities from Emeryville, California, USA - eDNA 5th pass 30_C BE-Lig BY (version 2) (version 2) | ecosystem: Environmental > Terrestrial > Soil >... | reverse complement strand
GACGGTGCCCCTTGGCCAAACGCGCCAAGCGGCCGGTGCGCAACATGTCGCCTCACGACGCCGTATGGCGCGTTTTCGCCTGCGGAACGGGTAACCGGGGCGTGCTTTGCGGCCGTTTTCGCGTCATGTTTCGTCACAAAAGGCTCCATGACGGATCCGGCGGGGAGCGCTTGCATGGGGAGCCGGTCCCGGCCTTAGATGGTCACACCAACCCATCAAGAGCGGCCGAGAGATCTGGATCGATGACGCCGCAGCAACCATCCGACGGCACCCCTCCCGGGGCCCGAGGAACGGTGCTACCGCCAGAAGCGATGGAGACGCATCAGCGAAACCACCTCGAGGCCTCGGCGTGCCGCGGCCCGGGATTTCGGCTGATTTTCCGGGCTTGCTAGCCGATGCGCTCCCTCGTTCAAACCGACGAGGAGAGTCATGGCACCACCCCCCACCACGGCGGCACCGCCGTCGTTGTCCTATGAGCTGTACCCGCCGGTGCACCGCGACGCCAGCGACTCGGTGCTGGAAACCGTGGCCGCGCTGGAGGCTTCCCGGCCCGACTACGTGTCCGTCACTTACAACGGCACCCCGGAGCGCCGAAGGGCCTCCGTGGAACTGATCCGGCACCTGACCGAGAACACCAGGTTGCGCCCGCTGGCCCATCTGTGCTGCGTGGGCGAAACCCGCGAAAGCCTGGACCTGCTGGTCCGCTACTTCCTGTCCCTGGGCGTGCGCGGGGTCCTGGCCCTGCGCGGGGACCTGCCCGAGGACCCGGAGGCGTTCCGGGGCGAACTGCCCTTCGCCCGCTACCTCGTGGAGCTGATCCGCGACGTGGAGCGGCGGCACAGCGCCGCGCTGGCCGGCGGTCGGCTGGCAGTCGGCGTCGCGGCCTACGCGCACCGCCACCCGGAATCGCCCAGCTTCCAGCACGACGTCGAGGTGCTGCTCTCCAAGGAGCGTTCCGGCGCGAACTTCGCGATCACCCAGGTCTACTTCCAGCCCGGCGACTATGAGCGTCTGGTCGAGGCGGCGCGCACGGCGGGAGTCACGATCCCGATCATCCCGGGCATCATCCCGGTCTCCAGCGTGGCCCGGCTGCGCCGGCTGGCCGTCCTCACCGGCCTTCCGGCCGAGCGCGAGCTGCTGCACCGCCTGGAAACGGCCTCCAGCGGCGCCGAACGGCACCGCATCGGCGTGGACCACGCCGCCGGCCTGGGGCGCGCCGCGCTGGCCGCCGGGGCGCCGGGCCTGCACCTGTACACCTTCAACGACCACCGTGGCTCGCTGGACGTCATCGACGCCGTGGGCCTGCCCGGCACCCGCGCGGTGCCGCTGGACACCGGCCAGCTGGACCTCCAGCCGGCCGGCAAACCGCTCGGGGCCGCCGTATGAGCGCCGGCCCCGACCACCACCAGAACAACCCGAACCCCCAGAACCCCGCCAAGAACCAGGAGCACACCGTGACCACCGCCAACACCTTCCCCTCCGCCACCATCCTCGGCTACCCCCGCCTGGGTCCGAACCGCGAACTCAAGCGGGCGCTGGAGTCCCACTGGGCCGGCACCCTCGACGAGGACGGCCTGGAAAGCGTCGCCGCCTCCCTGCAGGACGCGACCGTCGCCCGCCTGGAGCAGCTGGGCCTGAACCGTACCGACTCCTCGATCCCGGCCGACTTCGCCCTCTACGACCAGGTGCTCGACGCCACCGCCGCGCTGGGCGCCCTGCCGGCGCGCTTCGCCGACCTGGCCGTCGAGGACGGGGCCGTGGACCTGGCCGGCTACTTCACGCTGGCCCGCGGCGACGGGCAGCGCCCGCCGCTGGAACTGACCAAGTGGTTCGACACCAACTACCACTACCTGGTCCCGGAGATTGGCCCGGACACCCCGCTGCGCGCCGCCGCGCACCGCCTGGCCGGGATCGTCCGCCGCCACCGCGACGCCGGGTCCACGCTGCGCCCGGTCCTCGTGGGCCCGATCACCTACCTGCTGCTGGCCAAGCCGGAGGACGGCGCACCGGCAGGGTTCGACCCGCTCTCCCGCATCGACGACGCCGTGGCCGCCTACCGGGGCATCCTCTCCCAGCTCGCCGCCGCCGGTGCCGGGTGGGTCCAGCTGGACGAGCCCGCGCTGGCCACCGACCGCGGCGCCGCGCTGATCGCCCCGGGCGGAGTCGCCGAGCGCGTCTACCTGGAACTGGCGGCCGCCCCGGCCGTCTCCGCGGACGACGCCGGCACCCCGGCCGCCGCCGGCGCCCGCCCTGCGCTGCTGGTCACCACCGGCTACGGCACCGCCGGATCGCTGGAGGTCCCGGGCGAGGCCCTGCAGACGCTGGCCTCCACCGGCATCGAGGCCGTCCACGCGGACCTGGTCCGCGGCCGCCGCCCGCTCGCCCCGGCCCTGTCCGCGATCGCCACGTCCGGCGTGCGCTTCGTTGCCGGCGTCGTCAACGGCCGCAACATCTGGCGCAACGACCTCGCCGCGTCCCTGGACGCGCTCGAATCCCTCCGCGCCGACCTGCGCGCCGGGGACCCGGCGGCCGAGCCGGTCGCCGCGACCGCCACCTCGCTGCTGCACGTCCCGCACGACGTCGCGGCCGAGACGGACCTGCCGGCCCACCTGCCCGAGTGGCTGGCCTTCGCCGACCAGAAGGTCGCCGAGGTCTCCGTGCTCGCCCGCGGACTCGCGGACCGCGCCTCGGTCGCCGCCGAACTGGCCGCGGCCACCGAGGCCATCGCCCGCCGCGCCGGGTTCGCCGGAACCACCCAGCAGGCTGTCCGGGCACGTACCGCCGCCCTTGTCCCGGCCGACTTCTCCCGCTCCGCCGTGGAGGTCCGCGCGGCCGCCCAGGAAAGCGCGCTGGGCCTGCCGCTGCTGCCGACCACCACCATCGGTTCCTTCCCGCAGACCGGCGAGGTCCGCAAGGCCCGCGCCGCCGCGGCCGCCGGCAAGAGCACTCCGGAGGCGTACGAGTCGTTCCTGAAGGAGGAGATCACCCGCGTGGTCCGCCTGCAGGAAGAGCTGGGCCTGGACGTGCTGGTCCACGGCGAGGCCGAGCGCAACGACATGGTCCAGTACTTCGCGGAAAACTTCGACGGCTTCGCCGAAACCCGCAACGGCTGGGTCCAGTCCTACGGCTCCCGCGCCACCCGTCCCTCCCTGCTTTGGGGCGACGTCTCCCGCCCGAAGGCCTTCACCGTCCCGTGGATCACCTTCGCCCAGTCGCTCACCGGGAAGCCGCTCAAGGGCATGCTCACCGGCCCGGTCACCATCCTCGCCTGGTCCTTCGTCCGCGACGACCAGCCGCTGGGGGAGACCGCCAACCAGGTGGCGCTGGCCCTGCGCGACGAGATCGCCGACCTCGAGGCTGCCGGCATCGGGATCGTCCAGGTGGACGAGCCGGCCCTGCGCGAACTGCTGCCGCTGCGCTCCGGGGACCAGCCGGCCTACCTGGACTGGTCGGTGGCCTCCTTCCGCCTGGCCACCTCCGGGGCCGCGGACGCCACCCAGATCCACACCCACCTGTGCTACTCGGAATTCGGCGAGGTCATTTCCGCCATCGACGGCCTGGACGCGGACGTGACCAGCATCGAGGCGGCCCGCTCCCGCCTGGAGGTCGTGGCGGACATCGCCGGCTTCGGCTTCGGCCGCGGGATCGGCCCGGGTGTCTACGACATCCACTCCCCGCGCGTGCCCTCCGCCGGGGAGATCGGCGGCCTGATCGGTACCGCGCTGGCCTCCATCCCGGCCCGCCAGTTGTGGATCAACCCGGACTGTGGGCTGAAGACCCGCGGCTACCAGGAGACCGTCGCATCGCTGGAGAACCTGGTCGCCGCCGCGCGCAGCGCCCGCGAGGCGCTGTCCGTGACCGCGGACGCCGGCACCCCTGCGTAGCAGCAGCGCCTGGGCGTAGCGGCAGCGCCGGGGCGGCGCGGGGCATCCCGCGCCGCCCCGGCCCACCCGTCAAGCCCCGCCGACCACTTTTGCCGTCCGGCATGCCGGATCCCCCTACGTTGGAGAAGGAGCCCCTTCCGATGAGCATCACCGATCCCGCCTGTCCGGCGGACCTGCGCCCCGCGACCGCCCAGATCCACGCCGGCCGCGAGCAGCGGGACCCCCACCGTCCGGTGGCGGTCCCCATCCACCAGACCGCCGCCTACGAGTTCCCCGACTACGCCACCGCCCGCCGGATGTTCGCGCTGAAGGAACCCGGATTCACCTACACCCGCACCGGCAACCCCACCGTCGCCACCCTGGAGCGCCGGCTGGCGGCCCTCGACGGCGGCGCCGCCGCGGTCGCCACCGCCACCGGGCAGGCCGCCGTCGCGCTGGCCCTGCTGGCCCTGCTCCAGGGCGGAAACCACCTCGTGGCCTCCGCCAAGCTCTACGGTGGCACCGTGGACCTGCTCACGGACACCTTTGCCGACTTCGGCGTCACGGTCACCTTCGTGGACCCGGCGCTGCCGGAACAGTGGGCCGCGGCCGCCACGCCGGGGACCCGGGCGTTCCTGGTCGAATCGATCGGCAACCCGCTCTCCACGCTGCCGGACCTGTCCGCCCTCGCCGCGGCCGCCCACGCGGCCGGCGTCCCGCTGGTGGTGGACAACACCCTGGCCACCCCCGTGCTGTGCCGGCCGCTGGACTTCGGGGCGGACATCGTCGTCTACTCGGCGACCAAGTACCTGGGCGGGCACGGAACCACCCTGGCCGGCGCCGTCGTCGACGGCGGGGGCTTCGACTTCTCCGCCGAGCCGGGCAAATGGCCGCAGATCGCCGGTCCCAAGGCCCGGTACGGGAACGAATCCCTGTGGGACCGGCACGGGCACGGCGCCTACCTGGCCCTGCTGCGGAGCAAGTACCTGCACGACCTGGGCCCGTCGTTGTCCCCGGCCGCCGCGGCGCAGATCCTCCAGGGCCTGGAGACCCTGGACCTGCGCGTGGACCGCCACACGGGCTCGGCGCTGCGGGTGGCCGGCCACCTGGCCGCGCACCCGGCGGTGGCCTCCGTACACCACCCCGGCGTCGCGGGGGACCCGAACGGGCCGATCGCCGGCCGGGACTTCCCGCGCGGCACCGGCGGGGTCTTCTCCTTCGACCTGGCGCTGCCGGCGGGCGCGGATGCGTGGGAGGCGGTGGGCGCGTTCATCGACTCCCTGCGGCTGGTCAAGCTGGTGGCCAACATCGGCGACGCCCGCTCGCTCGTGGCGCATCCGGCCGCGATGACCCACTGCCGGCTCACCCCCGCCCAGCGCGCGGCGGCCGGGATCTCCGAGGCCACGATCCGGCTCTCGATCGGGCTCGAGGATCCGGAAGACATCATCGCTGACCTGGACCGGGCGCTGGCCGCCCTGCATGCCGCCCTCCATGCCGCGCCGCATGCCGGGCCGGGGGCTGCCGCCTGCTCCGGTGACCCGATCCTTTCCGGTGCGCCGGCCCGGCCCGGAAAGGCGGCCTAGCCATGTCCCTGCAAGCGTCGTCCCTGCAAGCGTCGTCCCTCAGCCCGTCCCTTAACGCCCCGGCCCGCGGCTTCAATACAACGGCCATCCACGCCGGCCAGGAACCGGATCCGCTGACCGGCGCCGTCATCCCGCCCATCTACCAGACCTCGACGTTCGTGCAGGACGGCATCAACGTGCTGCGCAACGGCCACGAATACAGCCGCGGCTCCAACCCCACGCGCAACGGCTTCGAGATCCAGCTCGCGGCACTGGAGCGCGGGAAGTCCGGGTTCGCCTTCGCCTCCGGGCTGGCCGCCGAGGACGCGCTGCTGCGCGCCCTGCTGCGCCCCGGGGACCACATCGTGCTCGGCGGCGACGGCTACGGCGGCACCAACCGCCTCATCAACCACCTCCTGGGCCCCTGGGGCGTGGCCAACACGGCGGTGGACATCACCGACCTGTCCGCGGTCGCCGCCGCGGTCCGGCCCGGCCGGACCGCGCTGCTGTGGGTGGAGACGCCGTCGAACCCGCTGCTGGGGATCGCCGACCTCGCCGGCTGGGCGCGCATCGCCCACGGCGCCGGGGCCCTCCTGGTGGTCGACAACACGTTCGCCTCGCCCTACCTGCAGCGGCCGATCGAGCACGGCGCGGACCTGGTGGTGCACTCGACCACCAAGTACATCGGCGGGCATTCGGACGTGCTGGGCGGGGCCGTCGTGGTCGCCGACCGTTCCTTCCGCGGCAAGCCGCTGGCCGAATCCATCGGGTACCAGCAGTTCGCCGGGGGAGCGGTGGCCGGGCCGCAGGACTCCTACCTGGCCGCGCGCGGGCTGAAGACGCTGGGGCTGCGGATGGAACGTCACGGGTCCAACGCCCTTGACCTGGCCGGGTGGCTGCAGCGGCAGCCGGGCGTCGCGCAAGTGCTCTACCCGGGGCTGCCCGGGCACCCGGGACACGCGCTGGCCCGCCGGCAGATGGACGGGTTCGGCGGGATCGTGTCCGTACGCTTCGGCTCCGAAACCGCCGCGCGGGCCTTCGCCGAGGCGACGGAACTGTTCGCGCTCTCCGTCAGCCTCGGTGGCGTCGAATCGCTGGTCTGTTACTGCTCCGAAATGACGCACGCATCCGTGCGCGGGACCGCCCTGGAGGTGCCGGCCGACCTGGTCCGGCTCTCCGTGGGCGTCGAGGACGTCGAGGACCTGCGGGCCGACCTCGCCACGGCGCTCGAGGTGTCCAGGACTGCGGCGGAGCAGGCAGCCGTGGAGGCGGCCGCGGAGAGCGCCGTCGTGCCGGGGCCTGCCCTTTAGGTGAGGATCGTGGCGACCAGGATCATGGCCGGGATCGCCACGACCGTGGTCACCAGCACGGTGTCCTTGGCCACCACGACGCCGCGTTCATAGCGGGAGGCCGTGACGAAGACGTTCTGGGCCGTGGGCAGCGCGGCCATCACGACGACGGCGAACAGGTCCGGGCCCTGCAGCCGGAACGCGAACGCCCCCAGCGCCCACGCCACCAGCGGATGCACCAGCAGCTTCAGCGCCGAGGCCACGAACACGTCGGCGCGCCGGCCGGAGGACTTCTGCAACGGGCGCGAGCCCACCAGGGAAATGCCGAAGGCCAGGAGCATGGCCGGGATGGAGGCGCCGCCGATCAGTTCGATCGGATCGGAGACCTGCTGCGGCAGGGTCCAGTCGAAGATGGCAAACGCCAGGCCCACCATGGATCCGACGATCATCGGGTTGCGTGCGGTCTGGAACAGGAAGGACCAGAAGGTGGTGCGGTAGCGGGAGGTGGTGCCGTCCAGCAGGGCCAGGAAGACGGGGGTGAAGATCGCCAGCTGGAACAGGATGATCGGGGCGGCCTGCGCGATGTCGCCCAGCACGTATACCGCGATCGGCATGCCCAGGTTGGCGGAGTTGACCATGCCGGCGCTCATGGCGCCGACCAGCCGTTCGGCGCGGTCGCGGCGCAGCCAGAGGCGCGAGACCAGCAGGTAGAGGCCGGCGATGGTGAAGGCGCTGAGCGTGGCGACCCACAACATGGGGCCCAGGACCGCTCGCGGATCGGAGTTGGAGATGGTGGTGAACAGCAGTGCGGGGCTGGCGACGAAGAACGTCAGGCGGTTGAGCACGTGGCGGGCATGGGGTCCCAGGACCCCGGTCCGGCCCACGACGTACCCCACGGCGATTACGGTCCAAACGACCGCGAAGCCGGACAGGACGCCGAGCACGCCTTAGGCGTGGAGCGCGTGCGGCGGGCGCAGGACGCCTTCCGCGAGCGCCTCGGCGGGGTCGGATCCCAGCTCGGTGATGCGGTTGGCGGCGTCCACGTGGACGATGCTCGGAACGTAGGAGCGGGCCTCCGCCGTTTCCATCTCCGCGTAGCTGATGAGGATGACCGTGTCCCCGACGTGCACCAGGTGGGCGGCCGCGCCGTTGATGCCGATGACGCCCGATCCGCGCTCCCCGGCGATGGTGTAGGTCTCCAGCCGGGCGCCATTGGTGACGTCCACGATGCTGACCTTTTCGCCGGGCAGGATGTCCGAGGCCTCCAGCAGGTCAAGGTCGACGGTGACGGACCCGACGTAGTGCAGGTCCGCGTGCGTGACCGTGGCCCGGTGGATCTTGGACTTGAACATGGTGCGCCTCATGAAAGCCATTTTACCCGTGTCGGGGAGGTGCTCCCGACCTCGGGGCATGAAGAGAGCGGGCGACGGGAATCGAACCCGCGTGTCCAGCTTGGGAAGCTGGCGCTCTACCATTGAGCTACGCCCGCGTATTGCCCGCCGTTGTCCCAGTGTGTCCTGGTGCACTGCGGGCGATCACCAGCATAGCCACGACCCGGGCGGGATGCATAATCGGCTCGCCCGCGGCGCGTCGCGGCGGCCGTTTCGCGGTTGCCGGGTGGCGGAGGCTATTTTTTCGTGGGCTGGGCCTTGCGGCGGCGCAGGAACGGACGGCTGAGCGGTTCGACGAAACGCGTGGCCACCGGGCCGAGGATCGCCAGCAGCATCACGTAGGCCGTGGCGAGGGCGGCCAGCTGGCCGTGGATTGCACCGGAGGCGACGGCGAGCCCGGCAATGACGATCGAAAACTCGCCGCGGGCGATCAGTGCGGCGCCGGCGCGCAGCCGGCCGGGCACCCCGATGCCCGCGTGCCTGGCAGCCCAGATCCCGGTGGCCACCTTGGTCGCCGACGTCAGCAGCGCCAGCCCGATCGCCAGGCCCAGCACGGGCGGGATGGTCCGGGGGTCGGTGCTCAGGCCGAACACCACGAAGAACAGCGCCGCGAAGAGGTCCCGCAGCGGTTCCAGCAGCTTGGTCGCCGAGTGGGCGGTGGAACCGGAGATCGCGATGCCCAGCAGGAACGCGCCCACAGCCGCGGACACCTGCATGGCGGATGCCAGCCCGGCCACCAGCAGGGCGGCGCCGATGAGTTTGAGCAGGAAGTTCTCGCGGTCCGGGGAATGGATCAGCCGGGAGATCTGCGGACCGAAGTGCAGCGCCATGAGCAGCACGACGGTCACGGTCAGCAGCGCGAGCCCCACGGTGCGCAGCCCGCCCCAGAAGCTCAACCCGGCCAGTCCCGCGGTGAGGATGGGCAGGTAGACGGCCATGGCCAGGTCCTCGATCACCAGGACGGAGAGCACCACCGGGGTCTCGCGGTTGCCCAGCCGGCCCAGGTCGGTCAGGACCTTGGCCACGATGCCGGAGGAGGAGATGTAGGTGACGCCGCCGAGCACCAGGGCGCCCGGTCCTCCCCACCCGAGGAAGAGCGCCAGGGCCGCGCCCGGGGTGAAGTTCAGCACCAGGTCGACGACGCCGGCCGGCCAGGAGCCCTTCAGCCCCGTGACCAGTTCCCGGGCCGTGTATTCGAGTCCGAGCATGAGCAGCAGCAGGACAACGCCGATTTCGCTGGCGATGTGCCCGAATTCCCCCAAGCCGACCAGCGGGACGAAGCCGCCCGCGCCGAAGACGAGTCCGCCCAGCAGGTACAGCGGGACGGGGGACATGCCGACGCGCGCGGCGATCCGGCCCAGCAGTCCCAATCCGATGAAGATGGCGCCGAGCTCGATGAGGATCAGGGTCGTGTGCTGCACTGCCCGTCCGGCCTAGCCCTCGCTGATGATGCGGGCGGCCGCTTCCAGCCCGGCGGTGGTGCCCACGATCACCAGGACGTCCCCGGCGAGCAGCTCGAAGCCGGGGCCGGGGGAGGGGATGACCCGGCCCGCGCGCGAGACGGCCACCACGGAGGCTCCGGTGCGGGTGCGCAGGTGGGTGTCGCCGAGGGTCATGTCGGCGTAGGGGCTGTCGGAGCTGAGCACGAACTGCTGGGTGTTCACGTTGGGCAGTTCGCTGTGCTGGTCCGTCAGCTGGGCCACCAGCTGCGGGGCCCCGAGCATCCCCCCAAGGGCTGCCGCCTCCAGGGTGGTCAGGGGCAGCGACGCGGCGCATGCGTCGGGGTCGTCCTCTTCGGAAACGATGAGCTCGATCTGCCCGTCGCGCATGACCACGACGCCGACCCGGCGGCCGGTCGCCAGCGTGATTTCGCGGCGAACTCCGATCCCGGGCAGCGGGGTTTCTTCCATGTCCATGCGACAACCATAGGCCCCGCCGGGCCGGCCGCGGCGGCGGGACGGGTTCAGCTGTCCGTGGTGTGCTCCACGGAGGCGTCGGGGCGGAAGTCGTGCCGGATCCGGGCCACGCCCTCGGCGGGGATCTCGAAGCCGAGCTCGTGGCCGGGGTTGATGACCAGGCCTGCCCCGGAGAGGTTGTCCACCACCGCCGCGCCCAGCACGCGCACGGCGAACGGGGCCTCGTCGATGTAGGCGCCCGGGATGCGCGCCGGATGGGTGAACAGGGCGATGACGGGCTGCTTGTCCGCGTTCTGCAGCAGCATGGGCTGCACGTGCGGGGACGTCTCGTCCACCTTTTCGCGGCTGAGGAAGAAGACCTCGGAGTTCAGGAAGGTGGCGATGACCTCGCCGGCCTCCGCCCTGTTCTCCTGGCCGGCCTTCAGCACCGTCTCGAGGTGGGTCTGCGGCTGGGACCAGTCGGTCCCGGATTCGGTGGTGCCGGACCCGTTGGTTTCAGGCTCACTGGTTTGCGGGGTGGTTTCGTCACTCATGCCTCCACCCGACCACGCCCGCGCGCCGCAGCGCAACCCGACGACGCAGCGCAACCCACCGACGCAGCGCAACCCGCGCGCCGCCGTCGTGCGCGCACGGGTCCCGAAATCTCCGGCCGTGGCCTGCGACACCAAATACAGGTGTGCGCCGCCGACGTCTTACAGTGGTTGATGCCCAGTTTGTAGCCACTGCGAGGAAGCGCCATGACCGAATTCGCGTACGAAGACCTGCTGCCCATCGGCAAGGACGACACCCCCTACCGCCTCGTCACCACCGAGGGCGTGCGCACCGTGGAGGGTCCGGGCGGCCGGACGTACCTGGAGGTCGACCCGGAGGCGCTGGAGCTGCTGTCCAAGACGGCCCTGCACGACATCTCCCACTACCTGCGCCCCGCCCACCTGCAGCAGCTGCGCAACATCCTCGATGATGAGGAGGCCAGCCCCAACGACAAGTTCGTCGCGCTGGACCTGCTCAAGAACGCAAACATCGCCGCCGGCGGCATCCTGCCCATGTGCCAGGACACCGGCACCGCGATCGTCATGGGCAAGCGGGGCCAGCAGGTCCTCACCCAGGGCCCGGACGAAAAGGCCCTCTCCAAGGGCATCTACGATGCCTACACCCAGCTGAACCTGCGCTACTCCCAGCTGGCCCCGCTGACCACCTGGGAGGAGAAGTCCACCGGCAACAACCTGCCGGCGCAGGTGGAGATCTACGCGGACACCCAGGAAGGCCACGAGAACCAGTACAAGTTCCTGTTCATGGCCAAGGGCGGCGGCTCCGCCAACAAGTCCTTCCTGTACCAGGAAACCAAGGCGATCCTCAACGAGAACTCCATGCTGAAGTTCCTCGACGAGAAGCTGCGCTCGCTGGGCACCGCGGCCTGCCCGCCGTACCACCTCTCCATCGTCATCGGCGGCACCAGCGCCGAGTTCGCGCTGAAGACCGCCAAGTACGGTTCCGCCAAGTACCTCGACAACCTGCCGACCACCGGCGCGATGACCGGGCGCGGCTTCCGCGACGTCGAGCTCGAGGAGAAGGTCCTGGAACTGACCCGCCACTTCGGCATCGGCGCCCAGTTCGGCGGCAAGTACTTCTGCCACGACGTGCGCGTCATCCGCCTGCCGCGCCACGGTGCGTCCCTGCCGGTCGCGATCGCCGTCTCCTGCTCCGCCGACCGCCAGATGCTGGCCAAGATCACCCCAGAGGGCGTGTTCGTGGAGCAGCTGGAGACCGATCCGGCCCGCTTCATGCCGGAGGAGTCCCACCCGGCGATCGCCGCCCACGACGCGGAGACCGACGGCGTCTCCGGCACCGGCGGAGGCACCGTGGTGAAGGTGGACCTGAACCGGCCGATGGAGGACATCCTCGCCGAGCTGACCAAGTACCCGGTGAAGACCCGCCTGTCCCTGACCGGGCCGCTGGTGGTGGCCCGCGACATCGCGCACGCCAAGATCAAGGAGCGCCTGGACGCCGGCGAGGAGATGCCGCAGTACCTCAAGGACCACCCGGTCTACTACGCCGGCCCGGCCAAGACCCCCGACGGCATGGCCTCGGGCTCCTTCGGCCCGACCACCGCCGGGCGGATGGACTCCTACGTGGACCAGTTCCAGGCCGCCGGCGGCTCCAAGGTCATGCTGGCCAAGGGCAACCGCTCCCGCCAGGTGACCGAGGCCTGCCACGCGCACGGCGGCTTCTACCTGGGTTCCATCGGCGGTCCCGCCGCCCGCCTGGCCCAGGACTGCATCAAGAAGGTCGAGGTCATCGAGTACCCCGAGCTCGGCATGGAGGCCGTCTGGAAGATCGAGGTCGAGGACTTCCCGGCGTTCATCGTGGTCGACGACAAGGGCGAGGACTTCTTCGCCGAGACCCTCAAGCCCACCTTCACGGGCATCCCGGTCCGCGCCAGGTAGCTGGGTCGGGCCGGTAGCCGGACCCCCGCAGATAAGGAGGACGACGGCGGAACGCAGGTTCCGCCGTCGTCCTCCTTTCTGCGTGCCGGGACTTCCCTGCCGGGGAGGCCCGGGTCAGCCGGGCAAGCCCAGGGCCCAGCCCGGGAAGGTCGCCGTGTACCACGGAGGATGCTCCGGGGCGGGGCGCACCACGTACCGCGGCCGCCCGGAGGCCTCGGCGCGGCGTTCCAGGCGCTCGGCGTAGGCCTCCAGGGTCGCATCTCCCAGCGCGGCCATCTCCTGCGCGGCCTCGGGACCGATGAAGCGCAGGTGCCACGGCTCGTAGCGATAGCCGGTGACCTGCTCCAGGCCGTCGGGGTAGCGGACGATGAATCCGAACTCCGCCGCATGCGCGGCGACCCACCGCCCCGCCCCGGTGTCCCCGAAACAGGCCAGCAGCGAGCACTCGCCGCTGGCCAGGCCGACGTCCGCGGCCCAGCCGGTCTGGTGCTCGCTGGTGCCGGGCCGGGCGGAGATGCGGGTCGCGTAGGCGGCCCCATACTGGCGCGTGTAGCGGTCGAAGAGGGCCTCCTGCTGCGCGTAGCTGCGGTAGGCGCTTTCGACCCGGAGGACGTGGCCCGCCTCCGCTGCCGCGGCCAGCAGGCGGCGCATGGCCGCCGCGGCCTCCGGGACCATCCGGTGCCCGGACCCGGCGTCGGCGAGCCGGGCCGGCTCGTAGTCCAGCGGTTCCAGCGGGTGGGCGGCGTTGACCAGGACCAGGGTGGAGGCCGCCAGCGTGGTGGAGGCCGGTCCGGAAGAGGCCGGTTCGGCGGGGTCCTGCGCGGAGGTGCCGCCGTCGTCGTTCGGGTCCGCCGCGGCCGCGGGGAGCGGCAGCAGCGCCGTGGCGAGCAGTGCGGCCAGCGCAAGGGCGGCACGTGTCCTGTACATCCGGGCCTTCGTTCAGGTGCCATGGGCGTTCGGTGCCATGGAGCGGTTCTGGTGCGCGGGCCGTGGCGCGTCCCGCGCCCCCAGCGTATCCGCCCGGGGGTGCGCCGTCAGTACCGCCACGGCGCCGGCTCCGGGCAGGCGGCCGGGAAGCGATATTGTGGTGGGGTGCTGATCTCCGACCGCGACATCCGGACCGAACTCGAAGCCGGGCGCATTGCTCTTGACCCCCTCGACCTGGAGATGGTCCAACCCTCCAGCGTCGACGTGCGGATCGACCGTTTCTTCCGCCTTTTCGACAACCACAAGTACGCGCACATCGACCCGTCCGAGGACCAGCCGGAGCTGACCCGCCTGGTCGAGGTCCAGGCGGACGAGCCGTTCATCCTGCACCCGGGGGAGTTCGTGCTCGGGTCCACCTACGAGACGGTCACGCTGCCCGAGGACATCGCCGCCCGGCTGGAGGGCAAGTCCTCGCTGGGCCGGCTGGGCCTGCTCACGCACTCCACCGCCGGGTTCATCGATCCGGGCTTCTCCGGGCACGTCACCCTGGAGCTCTCCAACGTGGCGACGCTGCCGATCAAGCTGTGGCCGGGCATGAAGATCGGCCAGCTGTGCTTCTTCCGCCTCTCCTCCCCGGCCGAGTACCCCTACGGCTCCGGGGAATATGGCAGCCGCTACCAGGGCCAGCGCGGCCCGACGGCCTCGCGCAGCTTCCTCAACTTCCACCGCACGCGCCTGGAAGGCTAGCGGCCCCCGCTTCCCAGCAGCCCCCACTTCCCAGCCCCCGCCCGTCCGCCCGTCCCCGGATTTTGCTACCTCCCGGGCAGTGTTTCCAAGATTTTGCTCACTTGCGGGCAGTGATCCCGAAATAGTGCACGGTGCAGGGCCCTGGTCCGCAAGGGCTGCGAAACCGGACCGGTGCAAGGACCGCGAGCTGTTCGGTGCGCAGCGTGGCGTGAGGGTGCCGCGGAAGGCGGGCGCCGGCGTCGTTCCCGGACGCGGCCCTCGCGAAGGAACCATGCGCGCAGCCGCACCCGACGAACGCAATCCCCGGAGCACTGCGCTTCATCGAGCAAAATCTCGGGAGGACTGCCTCAGAGGTAGCAAAATCCCGGGAGGACTGCCCGGAAGGTAGCAAAATCCTGGGGCCGTGCCTAGGCGTCGCTTTTCGCGGGGGAGTGGACGGGGAGCAGGAGCAGCAGGCCCGCCAGGAGCACCGCCACGATGCCCAGGATGCCGTAGCGCTGCGCCTGGCCCTCCGCCACGTGGGGCGCGGCCAGCGCGATCGCCGCGGCGAACAGCGTCGGGGCCAGGAAGCTGACCGCCCGCCCCGTGGTGGCGTAGAGGCCGAAGAGTTCGCCTTCCCGCCCGGTCTTCGTCAGGCGGGCCAGGAAGGCACGGGAGGAGGACTGGGCGGGCCCGACGAACAGGCACAGCAACAGGCCGAACACCCAGAAGCCGGCCGCCCCGGGGGAGAGGAACAGGCCCACCGCG
>Ga0182739_1003100_pt1 | contig 14894 bp, 11 predicted proteins | sample eDN5th30CBELigBY_FD_128873 | JGI IMG/M metagenome (GOLD analysis project Ga0182739, IMG submission 128873) | Enriched backyard soil microbial communities from Emeryville, California, USA - eDNA 5th pass 30_C BE-Lig BY (version 2) (version 2) | ecosystem: Environmental > Terrestrial > Soil >... | reverse complement strand
CGGGCGGGCGGCGGCGGCGGGCCGCGTGGCCCGTGCGGCCTCGCCCGCGCTCGCGGTGCTGCTGGTCGCGGTCGCGGCGGTTCTCGTCTGGCAGGCGGCGACGACCGCCGCCGACGGGTGGGATGCGTGGACGGTCATCGTGACGATCCTGGCCCCGACGGTGGGGACCGCCGCGCTCGCCGTCATCGCGCTCGTCGCGTTCGGTCCGCTGACGGCGCTCGCGGCGTCGCTCGCGGCCCGCGCGCGGGGAATGTCGCCGTCGTATCCGGCCCGTCACGTCGCCCGGCGGCTGTCCGCCTTCTCGGTGGCCGTCGCGCTCGTCGTGATCGCGACGGCCGGTGCCGTGCTCGCCGGCGGATACGCCGCGACCTGGACGGGCGCGACGGCCCGTGCGGCGCAGCTGGCCGCCGGCGCGCCGCTCCGCGCCGTGCTCGACCCGGCCACGCCGGCCGATGTCGAGCGGGCGCGGGCCGTCGGCACCGCGGCGGCCCCTGCGTACGCGGTCGCGGTCGTCGCCGGCGACGTGTCGGCGCGACTGGTCGCCCTGCCCCACGACGCGGTCCCGGACGTCGTCACGGATCTGCCCGGACTCGCCGAGGACGTGCAGGCGGCCCTCGACGGTGCGGATGCCGGGGGCCTGACGGCGCAGGAGCTTCCGGAGGGGACGACGGCGGTGAGGCTCGCCGGCGCGGTCACCGCCGCCGCTCCCGAGATCGCGGCGGCCGCGACGGCGCGGGCGTGGGTCGTCGACGGCGCGGGGACGCCCATCGCGGTCGCGCTGGAGCTGACGGCGGCCGACGGCCGCTTCACGGCGACGGGGGCCCTCCCCGAGGGGCTCGCGCCGTGGGGCCTCGTGTCGGTCGAGGTGGCCCGCGGCGACGCGTTCGCGACGGATGCCGTCGTGTTCACAGACCTGTCGATCGCCGCCCTGCAGGATCAGGCCGAGACCCCGTTGGAGCTCGATACGATCCCGTCGGCATCCCTGCATCCGCCGCGCGGCAGCGAGGGCGCCGTGCGGTCCGCGGTCGTGTTCGCCGCGGCAGGTGCGCGTCCGGAGCGCGTTCCCGCCGTCGTCACCGACGCGTTCGCCTCCGCGCTCGACCTCGCTGCGGGTGACGAACTGGATCTGCGCGTCGACGGCAGTGGCCGGCAGTACGCCCTGACGGTGGCCGACGTGGTCCCCGTGCTCCCCGGGATCGGGTCGGGGGCTGGCGTGTTCGCCGACCTCGACGCGCTCGTGGTCGCGAGCGCCCCGATGGCCAGCGGTGCCGACACGGCCCCCGCGCCCCCGACGGCGGGTCAGCTGTGGGCCTCGGATGCGGAGGGCGCGAACGACGCGGCCGACACGGCCGCCTCCCTGTCGGCGGCCCTGGGCGTGCCGGTGGAGACGGTGGAGGATCCCGGCGCGACGGCAGCGGGCGGCCTGGCCACCCTCTGGCCCTGGGCGGCGACCGGCGGCGCCGTGCTCGCCGGGGTCGCGCTCGTCGCGCTGCTGTGGGCGGCGGCTCGGCAGCGGGCGGGCGAGGTGCTCGTGCTGCGCGCGCTCGGCATCCCGCCACGACGACAGGCGCGCCTGCGATCGGGGGAGTCGGGATTCGTCCTCGTGCTCGCCGCGATCCTGGGCGCCGCCGGCGGCGTCGCCCTCTCGCTCGCGCTGATCCCGGGGCTGGTATCGCGCACGATCGTCGCGGCCGCAGGCACGCCGGCGCTTCGGTTCGCCCCGCTTCCCGTCGCGGCGACGGTCGGCATCCTGCTCATCGCGTTCGTCGTCGCCGCGACCGGGGCGGCCGTGACGGTGCGGCGGCAGGGCGCGTCGACGCGCGTGGAGGAGGCGGCGCCATGATCCGTCTGCTGCTGCCGCATCTGCGCGCCGGTCGCGGGTCGCTCCTGACGATCGCGACGATCGTCGCCGTCCTCTCCCTGACGGCGGTGACCGTGCCGCTCGCGGTGACCGGGATGCTCGACGCCTCGACCCGGTACCGCCTCGACACGCTCAGCCCCACGGTGCGCGACCTGAGCGCGTCCGGGCCCTTCCGGCCCGACTTCAGCCTCTTCGGCTCCCCGACGCACGAGCCCGATGCGCTCTGGGATCCGTGGGACGAGGGCGTCGCGAAGATCCCTGATGAGGCGCCGTCCGGCGTGCGGGAGACCTTCGGCGACGGTCTGTACTTCACGCGCCTCGGCAACCCCGGAAAGTACACGCCGACGACGTACGTCACGCTCGATCCGCGATACGAGGATCACATCCGCATCGTCGACGGGCGACTGCCGGAGCAGACGTCGACGCCGGCGGACTGGCAGGAGAGGTTCGAGGAGCTGTGGGACCCGGAGACGGGCGAGCCGACCCACGCGCAGGTGGAGATGCCCGCGACCGAGATCGTGCTGTCGGAAGCATCCGCCGCCGAGGTCGAATGGCCGATCGGCGAGACGCGCACGGTCGGCACGGAGGCGCAGTGGTACGCCGACGTCCCGCTGACCCTCGTCGGGACCTTCGAGGCCGCCGACCCCGACGACACGTACTGGTCGCGGGCCACCGGCATCCTTCAGGCGTCGATCGGCTACGACGAGTACGGCACCCCCTACGTCCGCGTCACCGGCTACGCACCGCCCGCGGCACTCGAGACGATCCCCAGTGCGATCGGCGACGGGGTCGCGACCGAGGTCTGGTACCCCGCCGACACGTCGGTCGTCACCGCCGCCGATGCCGCCGATCTGCTGGCAGACCTGCGCGCGTTCGTCGCGCGGTCGCACGAGATCACGACCGCCGACGGCTTTCCGTACGCCACGCTGCTGTTCCACACCGGCTCGATCGATGCGCTGGAGCGGTCGGTCGCGCAGAACGCCTCGCTCGTCGCCGTCATCGCGATGCTGATGTCCGGTCCGCTCGGCGTCGCGCTCGCCGTCCTGATCCTCGGCTGCCGCATGCTGTGGGAGACGCGCCGGGAGGCGCTCGCGCTCCTGGCCGCCCGCGGCGCCTCGCCGCCCCAGCTGCGGTTCCTCCTCGCCCTCGACGGGCTGCTGGCCGGCGGCGTGCCCGCAGGCATCGGCGTCGCCGTCGCGCTCGCGCTGCGCGGGGTCGTCGCCCCCGGGGTGCCCGTGACCCCCCTGCTGTTCGCCCTCCCCGGCATCCTGGCCGTGCTTCCCGCGGTCGTCGGGGCCGTGACGGCGACGCGCTCCCGCGACCGCCGGCGGGCGGACGGCCGCGCGGCGTCGGTGTGGCGCGGCATCCTGGAGATCGCGGTCGTCCTCCTGGCGGCGCTCGCGACGGGACTGCTCGTGCTGCGCGGCGACGCGACGACGGATGCCGGCCTCGACCCGTTCGCGGTCGCGGGACCGCTCCTGCTCTCGCTCGCCGCGTGCGTCGTGACGCTGCGGCTGTATCCCCTCGGGCTGCGGCTCGTGCTGCGGCGCCGGCAGGCCGGTCGCGGATTCGTGGGGATGCTGGGCGCGGCGCGCGCCCTGCGCGACCCCGCGACGGGGATCGCCCCCGTCCTGGCACTCATCGTCGGTGTGTCCTTCGCCGTCGCCGGCGGCGTGCTGCTGTCGATCGTCCAGCACGGAGCCCAGGAGTGGGCCCGCTCGGCGACGGGTGCCGACCTGCACGTGGAGGCCGTCCGCTTCCCCTCGGGCGCGGTGGAGGCGATCGAGGAGCTCGACGGCGTCGCCGCCGTCGCGGCGGTCGACGTCGCCTCGGCCGTCGAGCTGTCCGTCGATCACGAGCGCTCCCGCGTGTCGCTGTATCTCGTCGACCGGGCCGCCCTCGACGACGCGCAGCAGGGCTATCCCCTCATCGTCCCGCCGGAGGTCGACCTCGGCGACGGCACCGGCATGCCGCGGCTGCTGACCTCCGACGCCGTCGCGGGGCGGGGCCTGCAGGACGCCGACGTGATCGAGATCGGCATGGCCGAGGCGGAGTTCGCCGGCAGCATCCCCGGCATCGCGCCCTTCGCATCCAACACGTCCTGGGCGCTCGCCGACAACGCGTATCGCGACGCGATCACCGAGCGGGCGATCACCGGCGCGAGCATCTTCGTGCGTCTGACGAACGGCGCCGACGCGGATGCCGTCGCCGACGGCATCCGCGAGATCGCCGGCCCGGGCGCCCGGGTCTCCTCCGCGAGCGACGTGCTCGCCCAGGTCGAGTCCGACCCTGCGGTCACGGGCCTTCGCCTCGTGCTCCTCGCCGGGATCGCCGGGTGCGCCGTGCTGTCGGCCGTCGCGGTCGTGGTCACGCTCGTGCTGGGCGCCCGCGCCCGCCGCCGCATCCTCGCGCTGCTGCAGACCCTCGGCGCACCGCCGCGCGCGGGCACGGGGCTGCTCGTGTGGGAGCTCGCGCCGGTCGGCCTCTCGGCACTCGTCGTCGGCGGTGCCTTCGGCGCGGCCCTTCCGCTGCTGCTGTCGGCGGTCATCGATCTGCGCGCCTTCACGGGAGGCGCGCTCCCGCCGGCGTACACGATCGATCCGCTGCTCCTGACGGTGACGCTCGGCGGGTTCCTCCTCGTCACCGCCCTCGTCACCGTCGTCGCGCTCGCGGTCGCCCGCCGCGCCCGCGTCGCGGCCGTCTTGCGTACCGTGGAGGACACATGAGCGACGAACCCGACATCCAGTGCGCAGATCTCGTGCGCATCTTCACGACCGAAGGCGTGGAGGTGCAGGCCCTGCAGGGCCTGAGCCTCGTCGTCGAGCGCGGCGAGCTCGTCGCCGTCGTGGGCGCGTCCGGATCCGGGAAGTCCACGCTCCTGTCGATCCTTTCCGGCATGGACACCCCGACGGCCGGCGTCGCGCGCGTCGCGGGGCGCGACCTGCTCTCGATGCGCCGTCGCGAGCGCGTCGAGTTCCGGCGGGACTGCGTCGGCTTCGTCTGGCAGCAGACCTCCCGCAACCTGCTGCCGTACCTCACGGCGGCGGAGAACGTCGCCGCCGTGCTGGCGATCACGGGGCGGGTGCCGCGCGCCGGCCGCACCGAGCGCGCGCAGGACCTCCTTGACCTGCTCTCGATCGGCCACGGAGCCGACCGTCGACCCGACCAGCTTTCGGGGGGCGAGCAGCAGCGCGTCGCGATCGCCGTCGCGATCGCCAACGAGCCGCGCGTGCTCCTCGCCGACGAGCCCACCGGCGAGCTCGACGACGACACCAGCGCCGACGTCCTGGAGGCGATGCGCGCGGTCAACCGCGAGCTGGGGGTCACGACGCTCATCGTCACCCACGACCCGTCGGTGTCGGAGCATGTGGCGCGCACGGTGCAGATCCGCGACGGCCGCACCGCCACCGAGGTGCTGCGCTCGACGCACACCGACGAGCACGGCGCGGAGCACCACATCGCGGAGGAGTACGCCGTGCTCGACCGCGTCGGCCGGCTGCAGCTGCCGGACGAGTTCGTGACGGCCCTCGACCTGCGACAGCGGGTGCGCCTGGCCCTGGAGCCCGACCACGTCGGCGTCTGGCCGGGGCAGCGGCGAGCCGATCCCCCCGCTGCGGGCGAGGGAGCCGACGCCGAGGGAGGCGCATCATGACCGTGACACCTGCCGCCTCTCCCGCGGACGACCGGGCGGTCTCGGCCGAGGTCGCACTGCGGGCCGAGGGCGTCGTGCGGGTGTTCTCCTCGCCCGCGGGCGACGTCCGGGCCTGCGACGGCATCGACCTCGCACTGCATCCGGGGGAGCTGCTCGTCGTCCGCGGCAAGTCGGGTGCGGGGAAGACGACGCTCCTGAACCTCCTCGGCCTGCTCGACCGGCCGACCGAGGGGCGCATCCTCATCGACGAGGTCGACACGACGGGGCTCCCCGAAGAGCGGCTCGCCGAGCTGCGCCGCACCCGGCTGGGCTTCGTGTTCCAGGCCTTCGGCCTCGTGCCGGTGCTGTCGGCGCGCGAGAACGTCGAGCTGCCGCTGCGCATCGCAGGCGTGGATCCCGCGGAGCGCGACCGGCGGGTGGCCGAGGCCCTCGCGCGCGTCGGTCTCGACGGCCACGCAGAGCAGCGCCCCGCCGAGCTGTCGGGCGGACAGCAGCAGCGGGTCGGGATCGCCCGCGCGATCGTGTCGGATCCCCGCATCCTCATCGCCGACGAGCCGACCGGCCAGCTGGACTCGCGCACGGCGACAACGATCATGGACCTCCTCGGCGAGCTCGCCCACGACCGGGGCCTTGCCGCGATCGTCTCGACCCACGATCCGCTGCTTGTCGCCCGCGCCGACCGCGTGCTGGAGATCCACGACGGGCGGGTCCTCGCCCACGGCGGCGCGCCGTCCCCGTCCGGGTTCTCGGTGCCCCCGTCCGGGTCGGTGCTGGCGCCGGGGTCGGTGCCGGTACCTCCGTCCGGGGCGGCGCCCGCGCCGGAGGCCGTGCCGCTGACCCGCGCCGAGCTGCGCCGCCGCGGCGGACGCTGAACGTCGGCACCGGATCGGGTGCCGAATACAGGGCGGATCGACTCCGGGAGGTCGTTGGCGCGCCTCCGAAGCGGATCTGGCCTGTGAGTCGCACTCGACCGCAGACGGGCCACCGAGACAGGGGCCTCACCCACTGTTCCGCCTCTGTATACATCCAGCCCTTGTCAGGGGGGCCTACTGTCCTCTGAGCGCGATTTATGTATACAATGACGGAAGAGTGCGAAGGGGAGACATGCGGGCCAGCGATCGTGCGTACCGGACGCTCCTCAACGAGATCCAGTCGGGTGACCTGCGTCCCGGAGCCGTGATCGCCGAAGTCGAGCAGGCCACACGCCTCGGAGTGAGCCGGACCCCGCTGCGGGAGGCGCTCGGCCGCCTCGCCGCCGACGGCCTCGTCGCGCAGGCCTCGCCGCGGGTGACGGTCGTCACCGACATCGACGCCGCCGACATCCGCGACCTCTTCGACGTGCGCCGCGCGCTCGAAGAGACCGCGGCGCGGCTGGCCGCGCAGCGCGGCGACTCCGACGCGTTCGCCGGGCTCGCCGCCGAGTTCGGACGCGTCGATCCGGACGCCGCGCCGGACGACTACTACGCACTCATCGCCGGATTCGACGAGGCGCTGGACGCCGCCGTCGACAACGACTACCTGACGTCGGCGCTGCGGACCGTCCGCACCCACCTCGTGCGGGTGCGACGACTGGCGCGCGACAACCCGCAGCGTCTCGCGGCATCCGTCGGCGAGCACCGGCTGATCGCCGCAGCGATCGCCGCGCGCGACGCCGACCTCGCCGCGCACGCCACCCACGTGCATCTGCACAACGCCCTGACCAGCATCCTCGAGTCCCTGGAGGCAACCGCATGACCGTCATCCATCACGTCCGTGTCCACCGCAGCGAGGAGGAGCTGCCCCGCGAGGGCCAGCTCGCGTACAAGATCGCGCGGGTCGCGGCCGACCCGGTCGCCGTCGAGCCCAAGGTCGTCGACATGATCGTCAACCGGGTGATCGACAACGCGGCCGTCGCCGCAGCGTCACTCACGCGCGCGCCGGTGAGCGCCGCACGCCAGCAGGCGCTCGACCACGCCGTCTCGGTCTCCGGCAACGGCGGCACCGTGTTCGGATGCGCGAACGAGCGGCGGTCGAGCCCCGAGTGGGCGGCGTGGGCGAACGGCGTCGCGGTGCGCGAGCTCGACTACCACGACACGTTCCTCGCGGCGGAGTACTCGCATCCGGGCGACAACATCCCGCCGATCGTCGCCGTCGCCCAGCACGGCGGCGCCGACGGCGCCGCGCTCGTGCGAGGGCTCGCGACCGGGTACGAGATCCAGATCGACCTCGTACGGGCGATCTGCCTGCACAAGCACAAGATCGACCACGTCGCCCACCTCGGTCCGTCGGCGGCGGCGGGGATCGGGACGATGCTCGGCCTCGACGTCGACACGATCTATCAGGCCGTCGGACAGGCCCTCCACACCACGACCGCGACACGTCAGTCGCGCAAGGGCGAGATCTCGACGTGGAAGGCGCACGCCCCCGCGTTCGCGGGGAAGATGGCCGTCGAGGCCGTCGACAGGGCGATGCGCGGCGAGACGTCGCCGTCGCCGATCTACGAGGGCGAGGACGGCGTCATCGCGTGGCTGCTGGACGGCAAGGATGCGTCGTACGACGTGCCGCTGCCCGATGACGGCGAGCCCAAGCGCGGCATCCTCGACTCGTACACGAAGGAGCACTCGGCCGAGTATCAGGCGCAGGCGTGGATCGACCTCGCGCGCAAGCTCCACAGCGAGCACCCCGCCCTTCGACAAGCTCAGGGACCGGATGAGTGGGCGGACATCGCGTCGATCGTGCTGCACACGAGCCACCACACCCACTACGTGATCGGCTCGGGGGCGAACGACCCGCAGAAGTACGACCCCACGGCATCCCGCGAGACGCTCGACCACTCGATCCCGTACATCTTCGCCGTCGCGCTGCAGGACGGCGGCTGGCATCACGTCGACTCGTACACCCCCGAGCGCGCCGGCCGCGCAGACACCGTCGCGCTGTGGCACAAGATCACGACGGCGGAGGACGAGGAGTGGACGCGGCGGTACCACTCCGACGACCCGAACGAGAAGGCCTTCGGCGGTCGTGTCGAGATCACGCTGACGGACGGGTCGACGATCGTCGACGAGATCGCCGTCGCCGACGCGCACCCCCTCGGAGCGCGCCCGTTCGCGCGTGAGGACTACATCCGCAAGTTCCGTCTGCTGGCAGAGCCCGTGCTCGAGCCTGCCGAGATCGAGCGGTTCCTCGACCTCGCGCAGCGGCTGCCCGAGCTCACCGCCGATGAGGTGCGCCAACTCAACATCGTCGCGAAGCCGGGCGTGCTCGCGGGTGCGCCGGCCCCGAAGGGGCTGTTCTGATGCGGCGTCTCGTCTCGTCTCTTCGCGCTTCGCGGGGTGACCGGGAGGGTGCTGCCCACCGGTCGTTGAGCGAGCGGAGCGAGACGAAACGCAGCTCCCGTGCGAAGGAGAGTGACTGATGCTGTACAGCCAGACACCGGCGGCCGAGAAGCGGCGCCTGTTCCGCGAGCGGCTCGCGTCCGGCGAGCTGCTCCGCTTCCCCGGGGCGTTCAACCCGCTCAGCGCGCGACTGATCGAGCGGAAGGGCTTCGAGGGCGTCTACATCTCGGGGGCCGTGCTGTCGGCCGACCTGGGGCTTCCCGACATCGGCCTGACGACGCTCACCGAGGTGGCGACGCGGGGCCAGCAGATCGCGCGGATGACGGAGCTGCCCGCGATCATCGACGCCGACACCGGATTCGGCGAGCCGATGAACGTCGCCCGCACGATCCAGACCCTCGAAGACGCCGGTCTCGCCGGGACCCACATCGAGGACCAGGTCAACCCGAAGCGCTGCGGCCACCTCGACGGCAAGGCCGTCGTCGACGAGGACACCGCCGCCAAGCGCATCCGCGCCGCCGTCGACGCGCGCCGCGACCCGAACTTCCTCATCATGGCGCGCACCGACATCCGCGCGGTGGAGGGGCTGGATGCCGCGATCGACCGCGCGAAGGCCCTCGTCGACGCCGGTGCCGATGCGATCTTCCCCGAGGCCATGCGCGATCTCGCCGAGTTCGAGGCGATGGCGTCCGCGCTCGACGTGCCGATCCTCGCGAACATGACCGAGTTCGGGAAGTCGGACCTGTTCTCCACGACCCAGCTGAAGGACGCAGGCGTCAGCATCGTCATCTGGCCGGTGTCGCTGCTGCGCATCGCGATGGGCGCGGCGGGTCGTGCACTGGATACGCTGACCGACGAGGGACACCTCACGAGCCGGCTCGACGAGATGCAGCATCGTGCCGACCTCTACGACCTCATCGACTACGAGGGCTACAGCCACTTCGACACCAACATCTTCACCTTCCAGATCGACCAGACCGGTCGCTGAGCGACAGAAGCGGGAGAAGGAGCATCCCATGACGGACATCAAGAAGGGCCTCGCGGGCGTCGTCGCCGACGTGACCGCCATCAGCAAGGTCAACCCCGAGACGAACTCCCTGCTCTACCGCGGGTACCCCGTGCACGAGCTCGCGGCGACGCAGCCCTTCGAGGCGGTCGCCCACCTGCTGTGGCAAGGGGAGCTTCCGGATGCCGGTCAGCTCGCGCGGCTGCGTGCCACCGAGCGGGCGCACCGGGCGTTGAGCGACGAGGTGCGGGCGGCGATCGAGCTGACACCGCTCGACGCGCACCCGATGGACGAGGTGCGGACGGCGGTGAGCGTGCTGGGCGCGAAGGATCTCGCCGGCACCGGCTCGGTGCTCGATGCCACCGGCACCCCCGAGGAGAACCTCGAGCGCAGCATCCGGCTGTTCGCGGCGCTGCCGGCGATCGTCGCCTACGGTCAGCGCCGCCGTCGCGGGGAGGATCTCGTCGAGTCGCGCGACGACCTCGACTACGCCGCCAACTTCCTCTGGATGACCTTCGGAGACCCTTCGACAAGCTCAGGGACCGTAGCCGAGAGCGATTTCCTCGATCCCGTCGTCGTCGACGCGTTCAACCGCTCGATGATCCTCTACGCCGAGCACTCCTTCAACGCCTCGACGTTCACGGCCCGCGTCATCACCTCGACGCTGAGCGATCTCTACTCCGCCGTCGTCGGCGCGATCGGAGCGCTCAAGGGCCCGCTGCACGGCGGCGCGAACGAGGCGGTGCTGCACATCTTCCGCGAGATCGGCGATGCCGACAACGTCGTCCCGTGGCTGGAGCAGGCGCTCGCCGAGAAGCGCAAGATCATGGGCTTCGGGCACCGCGTCTACAAGCGCGGCGACTCGCGCGTGCCCACGATGAAGGCGGCGCTCGACACGCTCGTCGCCCACTACGACCGTCCCGACGTCGAGGCGCTGTACTCGACCCTTGAATCGGAGTTCGTCTCCCGCAAGGGGATCTACCCGAACCTCGACTACCCGTCGGGCCCGGCGTACGACCTCATCGGCTTCGACACCCTGACCTTCACGCCGCTGTTCGTGGCAGCGCGGGTCGTGGGCTGGACGGCGCACATCATGGAGCAGGCCGCCGCCAATGCGCTGATCCGGCCTCTGTCGGAGTACGTCGGCCACGACGAGCGGCACATCGAGGGTTTCGTCGACGAGGTGGGCACCGCGTCGATCTCGCTGCGCGAGGCGGAGGCCGCCGACTGACGGGGCTCAGTCGGCGGTGGGCTCGCCCCACGCCCTGCGCATGAGGAAGGTCACGTCGCGGTCGAGATGGTCGATCTTCGTCTCGACGGCGTCGAGGCGGATGTTGACGGCGTCGAACCTGCTGTGCACGGCGTCGAATCTCGAGTCGATCCCCTCGAAGCGGTAGTCCAGCGCCTCGAATCGCGCGACCATCTCGCCGCGAAGCGCGCCGACCTTCGCCTCCACGCCGCCGATCGCGGACGCCGTGGCGCGGCTGATGAACGTGGTCATGAGCGTCATCCCGCCGAGCATGACGGTGGCGAACACCCCGATGAGCGTCCACACCTGCGGTTCGTTCATGAGCTCCATCTCCCCAGTGTCGTCGTCCCGGGGCCACGATGCCAGGGTTCTCCTGAGCGATCGGGTCGATTCCCCCACTTCTGTCTGAAGTCCGGCGACAGGACCGGTTGGGGAGAGGAGGATGGATGCCATGACCCGCACCGCCGTCATCGTCGACGCCGTCCGCACCCCCTCGGGCAGAGGCAAACCCGGGGGCGCCCTGTCCGGCATCCATCCCGTCGACCTGGCCGCCGGGGTGCTGCAGGCGGTCCTCGACCGCAACGGGCTGGAGGCGGCGCAGATCGACGACGTGCTGCTGGGCTGCGTCAGCCAGGCGGGCGAGCAGTCGATGAACATCGCGCGGCAGGCGGTGCTGGCCGCGGGGTTCGACGAGTCGGTTCCGGCGACGACGATCGACCGTCAGTGCGGATCGAGTCAGCAGGCGGCGCACTTCGCGGCGCAGGGCGTCATGAGCGGCCAGTACGACATCGTGATCGCGGGCGGTGTCGAATCCATGAGCCGCCTGCCCCTGGGGGTCACGGCGACGGTGGGCGGGTCGCCCTTCTCGCCGGCGCTGGCGGCGCGCTACCCCGACGGTCTCGTGAACCAGGGCGTCTCGGCCGAGCTCATCGCGCAGCGCTGGGGATTCGGTCGCGACGAGCTGGATGCGTTCGCCGCAGAGTCGCACGAGCGCGCGGCCGAGGCCGCGGATGCCGGGCGCTTCGCGGGCCAGCTCGTGCCGGTCGGCGACGTCGTCGCCGACGAGACGATCCGCCGCGGCACGACGACCGCCGCACTGGGCCAGCTGCCGGCCGCGTTCCGCACCGACGAGTATGCGGCGCGCTTCCCCGACCTCGACTGGCGTATCACGGCGGGCAACTCGTCGCCCCTCACCGACGGGGCGTCGGCGGTCCTCATCATGGCCGAGGAGACGGCATCCGCCCTCGGACTGACGCCGCGCGCGCGGTTCCACGCCTTCGCGGTCGTGGGCGACGATCCGCTCCTCATGCTGACCGGGCCGATCCCCGCCACGCGGCGGATCCTCGATCGCAGCGGCCTCACGATCGACGACCTCGACGCCTACGAGGTCAACGAGGCGTTCGCGTCGGTCCCGCTGGCGTGGGCGGCCGAGCTCGGCGCCGACCCCGCGAGGCTCAACCCGTGGGGCGGCGCGATCGCACTCGGCCACGCGCTGGGATCGAGCGGGACGCGGCTGCTGGGCACGCTCCTCGCGGCTCTGGAGGCCACGGGCGGTCGCTACGGCCTGCAGACGATGTGCGAGGGCGGCGGCATGGCCAACGCGACCGTCATCGAGCGTCTGTAGACGTCGGGCCATTTCCTAGGACGTCCATGTAAACTGATCACTGTGCCCTACCCGGACACGACGACGACGTCGATCTGCCCACAAGGACGTGATCACATGAGCATGACCATCACCGAATCCCTCTCCGGCGAAGAGCGCGCCGCCATCCTGGACGCCGTCCGCGAGTTCACGCAGGCGCGGATCGCGCCGTACGCGCGCGAGTGGGACGAGACCAAGCACTTCCCGCGCGATGTGCTCGCCGCCGCCGGGGAGCTCGGCCTCGGCGGAATGTACGTGCGCGAGGACGTCGGCGGCAGCGGCCTGAGTCGCAGCGACGCCGTCGCGATCGTCGAGGAGCTCGCCGTGGGCGACCCCGCGATCGCCGCCTACGTCACGATCCACAACATGGTGGCGTGGATGATCGACCGCTACGGCACCGACGCGCAGCGGCAGGAGTGGCTGCCGCGCCTGGTCGCGATGACGGAGCTCGGCGCCTACTGCCTCACCGAGCCGGGCGCGGGCTCGGACGCCGCGGCGATCACGACCTCCGCGATCGCCGACGGCGACACGTTCGTGCTCACGGGCGTCAAGCAGTTCATCTCCGGGGCAGGCGAAGCCGGCGTATACGTCGTGATGGCGCGCACGGGCGAGCCGGGCGCCCGGGGCATCACCGCCTTCCTCGTCCCGGGCGACGCCGAGGGACTGTCCTTCGGCCCGAACGAGAAGAAGATGGGCTGGAACGCGCAGCCCACCCGCCAGGTGATCCTCGATCGCGTGCGCGTGCCGGCATCCGCCGTGCTGGGCGCGGTCGGCGGGGGCTTCGGCATCGCGATGAGCGGACTCAACGGCGGCCGCATCAACATCGCCGCGTGCTCGCTGGGCGGTGCCCAGTGGGCGCTCGACCGTGCGATCCGCTACGTGCACGAACGGTTCACGTTCGGCGAGCCGCTGGCCGAGAAGCAGGCGATCGTGTTCCGCCTCGCCGACATGGCGACCGAGCTGCGCGCCGCCCGTGCGCTCGTGCGCGACGCGGCCCGCGCGGTCGACGAGGGGGCGGAGGACGCGCCCCTCCAGTGCGCGATGGCCAAGCGCTTCGCGACGGATGCCGGCTTCGCCGTCGCCAACGAGGCGCTGCAGCTGCACGGCGGCTACGGCTACCTGCAGGAGTACGGCATCGAGAAGGTCGTGCGCGACCTGCGCGTGCATCAGATCCTCGAGGGGACGAACGAGATCATGCGCGTCATCATCGGCCGTCATCTCCTGGCGCCGTCGTCCTGATCCTCCCGTGCCGGCCCGCGCACCGAGATGAGAGCATGAACGCATGACCGAGTACTCGACCCTCCTCACCGAGACCCGCGGGCGCGTCGGCTGGATCACGCTCAACCGGCCGGAGGCGCTCAACGCGCTGAACTCGACGCTCGTCCGCGAGCTCGCCGAGGCCGCGGGCGCGTTCGACGCGGATGAGGGCATCGGCTGCATCGTGCTGACCGGGTCCGACCGCGCGTTCGCCGCCGGCGCCGATATCAAGGAGATGGAGTCGAAGACCTCCCGCGACATGGTCGTCGCGAGCCCCTTCTCGGGTCTGGAGGCCTTCAGCCGCGTGCGCACGCCCGTCGTGGCCGCCGTCGCCGGGTACGCCCTGGGCGGCGGGTGCGAGCTCGCCATGACCTGCGATGTCATCCTGGCCGCCGACACCGCACGGTTCGGTCAGCCCGAGATCACGCTCGGCGTCATCCCCGGGCTCGGGGGCACCCAGCGCCTGCCGCGGGCGATCGGCTACTACAAGGCGGCGGAGCTCGTGCTCACGGGTCGGCTGATGGATGCCGAGGAGGCCGAGCGGTCGGGCCTGGTCTCCCGTGTCGTTCCCGCCGCCGACCTGCTCGACGAGGCGGCGAAGGTCGCCGAGTCGATCGCGTCGAAGTCGCTCCCCGTCGTCTACGCCGCCAAGGAGGCGCTGCGCGCCTCGCAGGAGACGACGGCCGCCGAGGGCCTCCGCTTCGAGAGGCAGGCCTTCGCGGCGCTGTTCGCGCTCGACGACCAGAAGGAGGGCATGGCCGCCTTCCGGGAGAAGCGTCCCCCCGTCTTCACCCACCGGTGATCGTCCGCCGGTGCCGCCCTCCCGGTGCCGCCCTCCCGGTGCACACAACTCAGGCCGATCCGGTGGTCGGTGGCGTCCGGGCCGCCGCGGAGCGCGCGGCGCCTGAGTTGT
>Ga0182739_1003099_pt1 | contig 14899 bp, 13 predicted proteins | sample eDN5th30CBELigBY_FD_128873 | JGI IMG/M metagenome (GOLD analysis project Ga0182739, IMG submission 128873) | Enriched backyard soil microbial communities from Emeryville, California, USA - eDNA 5th pass 30_C BE-Lig BY (version 2) (version 2) | ecosystem: Environmental > Terrestrial > Soil >... | reverse complement strand
TTTTACTCTTTTTTTTTTTCTTTTACATCTGTAGTAAACAGGTAAAAGAGTTCGAATTCCGTGTTTCCACATTGATTCTTTTAAAGTAATTATAAAGTGTATTATTTCATTTCTAGATGCTGTTTTTTATATTTGTTGCAGTTGATCTAGTAATTTTTATTGAACTGGATTTGTCCTAGATTAAATTCCGTCTGTTGTTTTTTAACTTCCTCTAAAAGCTTAGTATATTCAACATTTGATATATACGATATATCTGCTAAACCTTTTAGATTGTCTATATCAGATTCAAGAAGCTTCTTTGCTGCAGCTTGATCTAATGGCAACGATAGGCTTTTTTTTATTTATATAGTTCTATAACTTTTAAAAAAAAACACACGATTGCCAACTGAATTTTTGTTTTACTCATAATTATGCTTATTGCAATAAAGAACAATATTTTCGAAGCTACTTTCCAAGGTTTCTTTAAAAGTTAAACAAGATTCGATAGTTATTGAAATAGTATTAATAATTCCCTATAATATTACCAAGAATTAGAATTTTCAGAATACTAGAATTCTTTGTAATAAAAGTAATAGTATGAAGTTATTTCAAAACTAGTAATATTCCAATTTCTATTTGAATGTTTGGAGGGGGATTATGGACGAAAAAGTTACTCGAAGAGAGTTTTTGAAAAAGGTTTCAAAACTAAGTCTGCTGGGTGCTTTGGTTATTTTAGGTAATAATATTCTAACTTCATGTGAACATTATCAGTTTGAAAAAAAGCAAAAAAAACCTACAAATGGACTTATTTTTTTTTCGGGTAAAAGTCTTGGTTATTCCTTTTTTGTAGTACAACAAGAGGCTGTACAAAGAGCTGTAAAAGAAAGGGGCTACGAGTTTACTTTTGAAATTGCAAACATGAATGCTACAAAACAAAGTAAGCAGTTTGCTTCTATTAGAAATAAACCAACTGCAATTATATGTGATCCTGTTTCAAGTCACCTTAATCTTTCTGAATTATTAGAATCTCAATGGAATCAGAAAATTCCTATCGGAGTAATTGATACGCCATTAGAAAATGGAAGCGTTCCCATTTCAGTTATGTTTGATAATTATTTAGGAGGAGAATTAGCTGCAAAAAAAATAGTAAAGTTATTAACTAAAAAATATGGAGAGCCACGGGGGGTCATTTTAAACTGTTACGCAGATTTAAATAGTGAAGCATGGAGATTACGAAAGGAAGGATTCGAGGATCTGATACAGAAGTACAAGAAAATCAAATTGATAAGTAAGGGAACAAACGGTGATATTACAAAAATGTATGATGTTACAAATGAAGTAATCTTAAACTATCCTCAACTCGATGCAATCCATGCCCCATCCGAAACTCCTGCACGTGGTATTTATGAAGCTTTAATAGCAAACCAAAAATTAGAACCAGTTGGCAGTCCTAATCATATTATTTTTGTGACTATTGATGGGGAACCAATTGCACATAAATGGATTAAAGAAGGAATTCTAGATGCAAGTATTTCACAAGATCCAATAGCATATGGGGAAATATGTGTTGAGATTCTTGTTGATTATGTATTAAACAATAAACCATTTCCAACAGAGAACTATTCTAATAAGCGATACTATTGGAATAATGCAAAATACAAAAGTACCAATGTTGGAGCTAAATTAATGATACCTCCTTTTATAATAGATAAAAATAATGTAGATGATGATAGGCATTGGGCAAATATTGCTTATTATGAATGGGATCTAAAACACCTTTAATACAGCTTGAAAGGGATGTCACAAATTAAAGCTCTTACTTTATTTTTTAAAAAAAGTATCAAAGTACGATTGCTTTTTTACTTCCTTCTTACTAGCATGTTGCCGTTAATATTAGTGGGATATATACCATATTATCAAACCAAGACAACAGTTGAAGGACAAATGCTTGAATTATCACAAAGCGTTGTTAACCAGGTAAATCAAAATATTAATTATTATATGAAAGATATGGATCTTTTAAATGACACCATTTATTACCAAATCACAGAGATGAATGTTAAGAGAGTAAATCTTGATATTGAAGAAATTAGGCAATTTATTATAAAGCAGAAAGCAAATCGGCCGTTTATCGAAAATATTTCTGTGCATATGGAAAATCATACAATTTCAACAGTGGAAAATATAGATTGGAATGTTCTTCTTTCAAAAGATTGGTTTAATGATGCACTAAACTATTCTGGTGAAAGCACATGGGTTGGGCCACATTTAAATGATTATATTAGCACAAGTCAAACTAAAGGAGTTATTTCATTAGTTTACCCGTTTGAAATTAATAATAAAGAAAAAATAGTGATTTTAATTGATATGAAAAAAGAAGAATTCGAAAAGCTCTTTGCAAGACCTGACCTTACAAGATTAGGTACTCTCCTTGTTATAGACAAATTTGGAGAAATTATATATAGCACGGATGAATCTTTATTTCGGGAGTCTAAAAATCAATATAGCCTTAATAAGGCATATGTTAGCAATAATGTAATAATCGAAAAATTAAAAGAAAATAACCATTTTATTTACGATATAAATTTTATTAGTGGATGGAAAATAGCAGCACTTATTCCCGAGAGTAAAATTAATGAAAGTTTTAGTGATATCAAAGAAATTGTATTTTGGTTATTAGGTATATTTATAGTGATTTCATTCGTAATGGCTTTGCTTTTATCAAACTCAATCTTCAAGCCACTAAAAAAACTTCAGCGAGATATTATGAACGTTGAGAAAGGTAACTTTAATTTAAGTCCAAATGTGGGTTCAATTGATGAAATCGGTAAAATAGGATTAAGTTTTAACAAAATGGTTGAAGAAATTAAAAGACTAATGGAACGGATTTCAGAAAATGAAAAAAAGAAAAAACAAATAGAAATGCAATCATTACAATACCAAATTAATCCGCATTTTTTGTACAATACTCTAAATTCAGTCCAATGGATAGCTAAAATTCATAGAGTCCCTGATATAAGCGAAATGTTAACAAGTTTAATAAAATTATTAAGGGCAAGTTTAAGTTCCATAAATACTTTACACACGTTAGAACAGGAACTAGAAATATTAGATTTTTATTTAAAAATACAAAATCAACGTTATCCTGATTGCTTTCAAGTCAAATATAAAATAGATAATCAATTGCTTTCCGCTAAAGTCCCTCGATTTATTTTGCAGCCATTAGTAGAAAATATATTTTTCCATGCTTTCGCAGATGGGAAAGGGGAAATTTGTATAGAAGCTTCTAGTAAAGATAATTTTATGCAAATTGCAGTTCAAGATGATGGTAGGGGTATCAAAGCTACAACCATGGAGTCCGTTCTAAAGAGAGAAAATGATAGCAAAAGAAAGACTTCAAGTGGAATAGGGATTCAGAATGTTGAGGATAAAATCAAATTATATTTTGGCTCAATTTATGGACTTCATATCTCAAGTGAAGAGGGAAAAGGAACAACTATTTTTATTAATTTACCGATTACCTTTGAACAAGGGGAGGATGATGAAGATCTTGCTAAAGGTGTTAATAGTGGACGATGAATTAATTGTTCGTAAAGGACTAAAAGCATTAATTAATTGGGAGGACTACGATATGGATGTTGCTTTCGAAGCAACTAATGGAGAAGATGCATTTAATATCGTAAACAATCATAATATTGATGTTTTAATTACGGATATTCGTATGCCGTTGATGGATGGGATTGAATTGACAAGAAAGGTGAAGGAGAGTTTTCAACAGATAAAAGTTGTCTTATTAACTTGTTATAATGATTTTGAGTTTGTGCAAGAGGCTCTTCAATTGGGGGCGTCCGGTTATCTATTAAAAACAGATTTAGAAGATGGTAACTTAGAGAAGCAACTATTAAAAATTTCAAATGAAATTAAAAATGAAAGGATAAATCTAGAATCCTATAAAAAACTTGAGATAAATGCAAAGAAATCTGCCTTATTAATTCAAGAAAATCAAGTGTCTTTAATATTAAATGGAACCCCACCTGAGGAAATATTAATTGATAATGAATTAAAATGGTTAAATAAACCCTTTTTACTTATAAAGATTAATGTTAGCCAATTAGATTGCCAAATTAACAGTCTAAAGGAATATTTTAATACTACCTTTAAGGATGAATTATCACTTACCTTTCAATTAGAATCACAAGCATTATATACTATAATATCAATTCCAAAGAAAACTAGTCAGATGTTGGTATTACAATGGCAGGAGTTAGTTATAAATCAGATATCATCTAAACTGAAAGAAGTTTCAAAAGAACTAAGTATTTATTACTCTAGGTGTGATAATATTGATTCCCTTTATTCTAAAAATGAGTTATTGACAGGTAATTCAAATAGACATTGGTTTTATTATGGTTATGGGGCGATCCTGAATATTGACCAACTTTCTTTGAATCCTCATCCACAAAACTCCCCAATTAATATTAGGCAGTTAAATGAATTAACAATTCTTAGGAATTGGGAAAAGGTAAAAAAAGCATGTGATGAAAATTTTGAGACATATAAATCAATCTGTCTAGATCCAGAAACCGTAAAATTAAATGTTATTACAATGGTTGAAACAATAATGATTTCCCTACAGTCTAATAGCAATCTATTTAGTTCAAGTTGGGGCAAAAACAGTATCGACTATAAAGAAAAAGTTAACAGAATTTTATTTTTCAAAGATTTAAAGGAATGGTTTTATCAAGGAATAGAAGATTTAGAGCAAAACCGTGTTTTATTTATGGGCGGAATGAATCAAGTGGTTATACAAGCAGTTTCCTTCATTGAAACGAATTATTTTAAGGAAATAACATTGGATGATTTATCTGCTGAAGTAGGCCTAAGTCAAAGTTATTTAAGTACTATCTTTAAAAAAGTAACAGGAAAAAGTTTTATCGAATATTTAAATGATTTACGAATAGAAAAGGCGAAACAACTTTTAAATACCTCAAATTTAAAAATTTTCGAAATTGCTAACAAGGTTGGATTTAATGATCCAAAATATTTTAGTAAGCAATTTAAGCGAATCACTGGGATATCACCAAATGCTTATAAAGTTAATTGACTTTTAAATATTTTAACGAAAATCTTACCTGAGAATCCTTACGGGTAAGATTTTTTATTTTCCCTTTAAGAATTCAACTATTTCAAAAATATTCCACCATATTTAAAAATAATCCACCATAATTATAATCTCCTGAAATAAAGATAACAAAATTGAAAAAATAATCCACCATTCAGAAAAAAATAACCAACTCTTTATATTCTGAATTGACTTAATATTAAAATGTACACTGAAGTACATCTTCAATATTACCTTAAGGAGGTTGGGATGAGTAAAGCTAAGGTAGCAGTAATTACGGACAAATTAAAAATTGAATTGAAAGCCCTTCCAATACCTGAAATTGGAGATAAAGATCTATTAGTGAAAGTTGAAATGTGTGGTGTTTGTGGATCTGATCTACATATCTATCAGGGTGATTGGGGCGAACCTTATCCTCTTATCCCAGGACATGAATTCATTGGAAGGGTTGAGGCGTTAGGGTCAAATGCATCATTAATCCATAATGTAAATCTAGGTGATCGCGTAGCGGTAGAAATGATTTTGCCTTGTGGTGAATGTTATTCATGTAGATCAGGTCTATATAACTTATGTGAAAAGGATAGAGATGAAGGTAGACAATATGGATGTAACATAAGTTCTAATCGAGAGGGTACTCTTTTTGGAGGGTGGTCTGAGTATTTATACGTACCAAAAAATGCACTTGTTCATCGTATTCCAGAACATGTTCCATTGAAGAGAGCTGTACTTACAGAACCATTAGCTGTAGCTGTACGAGCAGTTAATAATACTAAACCAAATTTGGGAGATAGCATTGTAATAGTAGGAGCAGGACCGATTGGATTGCTAACGGTTGTTGCTGCTAAATCTGCAGGGGCTTACCCAATAATATTGGTGGGATCCAGAGAAGAAAGATTATCTTTGGGTAAGGAATTTGGTGCAGACTATGTGATTGATTATCGCAGTGAAAACGTCCTTGAAAGAATCCTTAGCATAACACAAGGACGAGGAGCGAATATTGTATTCGAAACTGCCGGTACACCAAAAGCACAAAGAGATAGTATGGACTATGCCCAAGTAGGTGGGAAAGTAAACTTTGTAGGGCTAACAGGGAATAAAACCGTTCAAATTGAAACAGACCTACAAATGACTTTCAAAGAATTAAAAGTTTACACCTCTTTCTTAAGCGCATGGTCCTATCAGGGAGCAATTAACATTATTGCGAACGGTCAATTTCCAATCGAAAAAATGATTACACATGAATTTTCTTTAGATGAGGTAGAGCTGGCATTAAGTTACTCTGCAAATCGAACAGAAAATGCAATAAAAGTGGCTATAAAAATTTAAAATTAATTGGAGGTAATTTGTATGGCATTAACTTCATCGTCTAGTCAAGTAATTGAAAGTTCTGATAAGAAATTAATTTCAAAAGCAGCAGTACTTGATGAGGTAGAAGGTAAATTCAACATCGTTGAATATGAAGTTCCTGAACCGAAGGAAGGCGAATTCATTTTACGAACTGAATATGCTGGGGTCTGTGGAACAGACGTTCATATCTATCACGGTCATCTAGATACAATTGAATACCCTATTGTTCTAGGTCATGAATTTTGTGGAATCATTGAAAAATTAGGCTCCGAAAAATTGTATGACAGCAACGGGCTCGCTGTGAAAAAAGGCGACCGTGTTGTTATCGTCCCTGGTGCTAGCTGTGGAGAGTGTTACTATTGTCAAATTGCTAAAACACCGACTCGCTGCATAAATACTAAAGCTTATGGATTCTTGCCAAATAAAGATCCATATTTATTATCCGGTGGATTTAGCCAATATGTTCATATTAAAAATAAAAATACAGCATTTTTCAAAACAGACCTTGATCCGGAAATTGCAGTTTTAACTGAACCTCTTTCCATTTGTATACATGGCTTCCAACGCGCTGGTGGAGTGAGGTTTGGAAGTACAGTGCTTGTTCAAGGAACTGGAGCTATTGGTCTAGGAGCTATTGCATTTGCAAAACGTTCGGGTGCAGCAAAAGTAATCGCTGTAGGTGGTCCAAAACGGAGACTTGAATTAGCGAAGAAAATGGGTGCAGATATAGTTATTGATATTGAGGAAGTTAGAGATCCTGAGGAAAGAATCAAATTGGTCAAGGCAGAAACAAAAGGTGGCCGTGGTCCTGATATGGTAGTAGAATGTGCTGGTTTCCCAGGGGCCTTACCAGAAGGCTTAACTTATCTTTCAGATAGCGGAGAATACGTTGAATTAGGACATTTCACTGATGTTGGAAATGTTGAAATGAACCCACATTGGCATATCCTCAGAAAAAATGCAAACATTCGTGGAGTTTGGGGAAGCGATGTTGAACATATGCAAATGACTCTATCAATCTTAGAAAATATGGAACTTCCTTATGAAGAGCTTATATCACACAAGCTTCCTTTAAATAGAATTGAAGATGCAATTCGTTCCATGAGTCAAAAAGGCTACACTTTAGACGGTCAAGAACAAGTCATTAAAATTGCAATTGATCCATGGAAAGACTTTGAGTGATTTCAGTTATTTTGAAAAATAATCAAAATTTTAAGGAGGAATTTCTTATGACACAAGCTACAGTAAATAAGGTTATTGAGGTACGTAACATGGCTACGATGGAGATCATTGAAACAATTCCTGCTGCAACTGTTGAAGATGCTAAACGTGCATTAGAGAATTCACGAGAAGGGGCAAAAGTTTGGGCAGCAACTCCAACATATAAACGTGTGGAGATTCTTGAAAACTTTGTAAAATCTTTGCGTGAAAATAATGAGGAACTTGGAAAATTACTAAGTGCCGAAAATGGGAAAATCTTAGCTCAAGGTCTTGGAGAAATAGAGGTTGCAGCTAAGATATTCACTGAATTTGCACAAGAATCAAAGCGTCTTTTTGGTCAAACAATTCCATTAGACATTCAAGAAGGTTTAGAGTCTGATTTAATGATTACTAAAAGAGAACCTCTAGGAGTTATCGTAGGTATTCTCCCTTTTAACTTTCCAGTTGAGTTATTTGCACAAAAGGCTGGTGCTGCTTTAGCAGCTGGAAATGCGATAGTTGTTAAGCCACCAGAGGATGATCCATTAACAATTATTAAATTGGTTGAATTGCTCCATAATGCAGGAGTTCCTAAAAATGTAATCCAAGTTTTACCGGGATATGGCGAAGATGTTGGTGCTTATTTAACAAGTAGTCCATTGGTAGATGCTATTAGTTTTACAGGTAGTACTGAAACAGGTACGTCAATTTATCAAAGTGGAGCTAAAAACTTATCACGAGTATTCCTTGAACTTGGAGCTAATGATGCCTTAATGGTATGTGAAGATGGAGATATTGAGATGGCAGTGGACCATGCTATTGATGGGCGTTTGCTAGCAAATGGTCAAGTATGCTGTGCAAATAAAAGACTGATTGTTCAATCATCCGTTTACGAAGAATTTAAAACTAAATTAATTGAAAAACTATCTCGGAAAAAAGTAGGAAATCAACTTGAAGAAGGTACAGATGTAGGACCATTGGTGAATGTAGAGGCAGCTATTCATGTAGAGGAACAAATTAAGCACACAGTCGATCAAGGAGCCAATTTAGCTTTCGGAGGAAAGCGAAATGAGGCATTTATGGAGCCAACAGTCCTAACAAATGTAACAAAGGATATGGATATTGCTAAAGATATGGAAGTATTTGGTCCAGTCTTCCCAATCATTTCATTTGAAACATTTGAAGAAGGAATTGAACTAGTAAACAACACAATCTACGGACTAAATTCATCAATATTTACTAGTGATATGAATAAGGCAATACAAGCTGGTAATCGTATCCAAGCAGGTATTGTTTCTCTTAATGGTGGTACATGTTATCGCCCAGTGTGCAGTGCATTTGGTGGTTACAAAAAAAGTGGAATTGGCCGTGAAGGAACAAATTACACGTTAGAAGAATTAACGCAAATTAAAAGTATCGTATTACGTGGGGTAATGAATTAAGAAGAAAAAGAGTGGTTTGAAGTTTTCAAATCACTCTTTTTCTAAAAACTCAAAAGGAGACTAGATAATGAATAAATCAAATAAGTTAACGTCAATTTTATTTTTCCTATTGACATTATCAGTGATATTAGCTGCTTGTAGCAGTGAAGGCACTAGTACCGTTAATACATCTTCTAGTTCTGAAAAGACTAATCAGACTGAAGGAACATTACCAAGTGAAGGCACAATTGCATTAGCCCATAAGAGCTTAGACTATTATATTTTTGTTGCTATGCAAGAAGCAGCTAAGAAAAAGACCGAAGAGTTTGGGTGGGATTTTGAGTCTGCGGTAGCTGATTTTGACTCTTCTAAACAAATGAATCAGTTTACAAACTTTATTGCAAAAAAACCATTAGCAATTATTACAGACCCTAATGATAGTGAGGGACTTGTTACTGCAATTGACAATGCAACAAATGCAGGTATCCCGGTTGGTGTTATGGATACTCCGACAACGGGTGGGGATGTTGGCTTTACAGTTTCCTTCGATAACTATAAAGCAGGCGAAATGGCTGCACAAGAAATTATAAAACGTCTTGAAGAAAAGTATGGCGAGCCAAAAGGCAAAGTTTTAAATGCTTACGGTGCCATGTCTAGTTCCGCATGGAGAGACCGTAAAGAAGGTTTTGAAGCTGTAATGAAAAAGTACCCTAATATTGAATATATCGATATGCCTGGAGAAGGCGACATGCGTTTAACACAAGATGCTTTACTTAACGCACTATCTAAACATAAGTTTATTGATGCAGTTCATGCACCAAGTGATAGCCCAGCTATGGGGCTATACGAAGCATTGAAACAGAAAGATAGCCTTAAAAAGGTTGGGGAAGAAGGCCATGTTATCTTTGTAACAATTGATGCTGAACCAATTGCACTCCAACGTATTGAAGAAGGTTATTATGATGCAACTATTAGCCAAGATGGAGTAGCATATGGTGAAATTCTTGTAGAAATGTTGGCTAAGTATACATTACAAGGGAAAGAAATTCCGGTTGGAACAACCTACGAAAATGATAAATACTATTGGAAAACAGCTGAAATTATAGAAGGTGACGTTGGTCCACAAATGGTTATTGATCCATATGTAATTGATGCAAGCAACTATGATGATCCATCGCACTGGGCAAACATTGCTTGGGACGAATATGGTCTACGTTATTGATTTTATTTAAGGAGGTAAGGGGAGAGTCTCCTTACCTTTTATAATAGGGGTGTGAAACTATGTTATTAAAAGTTTCAAACGTAAATAAAAGTTTTGGAAGTAAAATTGTATTAACAGACAATAATCTGGAAGTTGGAAAAAGTGAAATTCATGCGTTAGTTGGCATGAATGGAGCAGGTAAAACAACATTGGTTAGGATTATTTCGGGCGTAATTGATGACTATGAAGGAGATATTATCTTCGAAGATAAAAACATTAATAAGTTATCCGTTATAGAAAGACAAAATGTTGGTATTTATGTTGTACCTCAGCATGCTGCTGTAATTCCGGAATTCACAGTTGCAGAAAATATAATTTTAGGAACATGGCCAAAAGATACACTGGGCATGGTTGATTGGAAGAAAATATATGAAAATGCTGAAAAGGTTCTTCATGACTATGGGTTGGATTTTGATCCAAGAATGAAAGTAAGAGATTTATCATTAGTAAATCAAAGAAAGCTTAATGTTGTAAGAGCACTATTCAGTAAAGCAAAATTAGTAATCCTTGATGAGCCAACAACTGCATTATCATCAGAAGAAAGGGACAGTTTATTTAAATTTATAGAAGCACAACGTCAACAGGGCACTAGTTTTATACTAATCTCACATTATTTAGAAGAGATTTTGAGATTATGCGATACCATTACGGTTAATCGAGACGGGCGTAGCTACACAGGTTATAAAAAAGGTGAAGTAGATGAAGCAACGCTATCAAAATTAATTGTTGGGGAAAGTGTAAAATTGTTGGAACGTTCCTCAGAGGAGAAATTAAAGACCAAAAAGGTTTCACTCGAGGTGAACGGGGTCTCAGGAAAGGGAATGGATAATATCTCATTTACACTGGGGCGGGGAGAGGTATTAGGTGTAGTTGGCTTCCCTGGATCGGGGGCAAGAGAAATATGCAGAGCTTTGAGTGGGTTAAATACAATCTCAAAAGGGCAAATCACATTAAATGGTAGAGAAATTTCTATACCTAAAGATCCAAAAACAGCAGTAAATCAAAAAATTATTTATGTCTCTTTCGATCGACATAAAGAGGGCGTCGTTCAACTATTATCAATTAAAGAAAATATTAGTATGTCAATACTAACAAGCAGGCTAAAAAAAATGTTTGGTTTCATAAACAAAACGAAAGAAATAGAAAACGCAAATGAATATTTTAAAACCTTAGCTGTCCGTGCAAGTTCAATTAATGAATCTCTTGGTAACTTAAGTGGTGGTAACCAACAAAAAGTAGTTATATCTAAAGCCTTAAGTGCCCTTCCTGAAGTACTTATTTTGGATGAACCTACTGTTGGGATTGATATAAAGAGCCGTGAAGAAATCCTTGCATTAATAGATCATTTGACAAAGGAACGAGGACTTAGCGTCTTATATTTAACAAATGATTTTAATGAACTCTTGAGAATTTCAGATCGTTTACTCTTTTTTGAAGATGGAAAATTAATCGTGGATAAGGTAAATGATGGATTAACAGCTGAGGATGTTATGCAAATTAGAGACTTGAAAGATTTGAAGGAAGGTGTATTAAATTGAGCACAAAAGTAAACTTAGAAACATCAACTCCAAAAACAAAACAATCATTAAAAAGTAGCAATATAGTAAGTTTACTATCAAATAATATTGTTTGGTTACTTTTGATATTAGCAATCTTAATTATGGGGATTGTAAATCCTATTTTCTTTTCACCTTCAATTTTACAAAATATTCTAGTTCAGACAGCTGTGCTAGGTGTTTTAACTGCTGGTTTGGCACATGTTCTTATTATAGGTGAAATCGATTTATCAATTACAGGTGTATTAGCTTTTAGTGCTGGTATAGGTACGTTCTTGATGAATAGAGGTCTTAATTGGTTTTTAGCAATAATCATTATTGTTTTATTTGGATTATTAATCGGGATTATTAATGGTATTTTAATAGCTAAATTTAAGGCTGCGGCTTTAATTGAAACTTTAGCAATGGGCTTAATTTTAGAGGGAGCATTAATGGCATTAACACAAGGACGCTCAATAATAAATTTCCCTGATGCATTTACATGGATAGGAAAGGGGTCAATTTTTGGCATCCCTGTACTACCTATACCATTTTTACTCGTTTATTTAGTTATTTATTTTATCTGGAAGAAGACAATTTTTGGTAGAAGTTTATTTGCCACTGGAGGAAATTCAACAAGCGCTCATGTTAGTGGAATTAATGTAGATCGCATTAAAATATATGCATTTGCAGTTTCTGGAGCCCTAGCTGGTTTTTCTGGATACTTATTATCAGCATATATGGGTGCTGTAACAATGACATTTGGGTCAGATCTCTTAATGTACACTTTAGCAGCCGCAGTTATTGGTGGGGTTAGTTTATCAGGGGGTCGTGGAAATATTTCTGGAGTTCTTGGGGGCGTATTGCTACTAACTGTTATTCAAATCGGATTACAAGTTCTTGGAATTTCATCATATTTTGTCACGATGGCTGGAGGAGCAATGATTTTTATTGCGGTTATGATTGATGCTACGAAAACAAGATATTTAAAATATTAATTTAAACAAATCTATCTTTTTGTTTTTTAGAATATTCAAAATTCACAACGTGTAAACTATGACTTTTAAAAGTAACTTAAAATTTGATATTTTAGGAGGAAAAAACCATGAGAATTATTCGTTATATTGATGTTCAGAACCAAAAACTATTAGCTGCTGTTACAAATGAAAACAAAGCATTTGATTTACCTTTTGATAACTTTCTCTCACTAATCGAACATGCTCAACAACAGGGGAAAACGGCATTACAAGTTGTTTCCGATATTGTCAGTGAAAATAAAAATGAGCAACAATTGGAGCAATTAACGCTTACTACTCCAATCGATGCACCTGAAGTTTGGGCAGCTGGTGTCACTTACGAAAAAAGTAAAGAAGCTCGTAACTATGAAGCGACACAAGGAAAATTAGATAGTAAGACTTTCTACGATAAAGTTTACGATGCTGAACGTCCAGAAATCTTTTTTAAGTCAACAGCTGCTAGAACAGTTGGACCTAATGATCCTGTATATTTACGCTCAGATTCAAATTGGCAAATTCCTGAACCAGAACTTGGATTAGTCATTGATTCAGAAGGAACTGTTCTAGGTTATATTGCTGGTAACGATATGAGTTGCCGTGATATTGAAGGGGAAAATCCGCTTTACTTACCACAGGCAAAGGTATGGAAAAACTCTTGCTCAATTGGACCAGCAATTCTTCTAGCTGATGCGGTAGAAAATCCTTATGAACTTGAAATTATTTGCAGAATTTTTAGAAATGAAGAGAAGCTTTTTGAAGGAAATGCAAAAGTTAGTCAATTAAAACGAAAGTTAGATGAACTTGTTTCGTTTTTAACTCGTGATAATGAAATTTTTGATGGTACCGTATTATTAACAGGAACGTGTGTTGTTCCACCAAATGATTTTACCCTTGCACATAATGATCGAATTGAAATTGAGATACCTGGAATTGGTGTATTAAATAACCCTGTAATGGCTCAAAAAACAGCAGTAGTAAGTGGAAATTAATGAACTGAATAAAAAACTAAATTGAAATTGGTAAAAAGAGGGAGCTTCCCTTATCTTTGGCGGTTAAGAACTGACTGGTGGGGAATATGACCATGGTTATTATGTTACACCAACAATTTTTGAAGATGTGAATTCTAAAATGGCAATCGCTCAAGAGGAAATATTTGGTCCATGCATTGGACTTATTAAGGTTGATAGTTTTGAAGAGGCGATTGAAATTGCAAACGATACAAAATATGGGCTAAGTGCTTCAATTTATACGACGAAAATAGCTACATTACTTGAGTTTTTTGATGAGATGAGATGGATGCAGGACTTGTCAGAATAAATGCCGAGAGTGCAGGAATGGAATTACAAACTCCATTTGGTGGAATGAAGGCATTAAGTACTGGTGGTAGAGAACAAGGTGAAGCAGCTAAGGAATTCTAAACCGCTATTAAAACAGTCTTTATTAAAGGTTAATACGATTAGATGGGGGAGAGCTTGGTTTAGACTCCCCCTATTTGATAGGGTATAAAAATCAATTAAATGCAGGGCATATTTAATGAATGAATCTCGGGAATTAAATTAGGTGGATCAGGACTTAGAATTCCAAATGTATCAACAACATCTATTAGAAGATAATTACGATTTTTAGATAATTAAATCATTGTAGATTCAAACAGGGGGAAGAAAACTAATGGAATTTAAAGTTTTACTTACAGACTATGAATTTGAACATTTGGAGTACGAGGAAAAAGTGTTTGAAGAATCAGGGATTTCTATTAATTTTATAAAAGCTCAGTGCAAATCTGAAGATGAAGTTATTAAACATGCCAAAGATGTGGATGCCATATTAAATCAATATGCACCACTTAGCAGACGAGTAATTAATTCATTAACAAAATGTAAAGTTATTTCTCGTTATGGTGTAGGTGTTAATACGGTTGATTTAGATGTTAGTAAAGAGAAAGGAATTATTGTCGCAAATGTACCTGATTATGGAATGGAGGAAGTTTCTAATCATGCATTAGCACTTCTATTATCCTG
>Ga0182739_1003096_pt1 | contig 14900 bp, 13 predicted proteins | sample eDN5th30CBELigBY_FD_128873 | JGI IMG/M metagenome (GOLD analysis project Ga0182739, IMG submission 128873) | Enriched backyard soil microbial communities from Emeryville, California, USA - eDNA 5th pass 30_C BE-Lig BY (version 2) (version 2) | ecosystem: Environmental > Terrestrial > Soil >... | reverse complement strand
CTGCGTCTGCATGGTGAACTCCTTGTACCCGGCATCGATCACGGCCTTCCAGTACTGCTCGATCGCCGGGCGGCCCTCCAGGCGCGCTTCGCCCGGCGGCAACAGCGCCGCATCGGATGTGTACAGGCTCGCGATGCCGGCAGCATCGCCCTTGTTGAAGGCTGCCTCGAACTGCTGGTTGGCGGCCTTGATGGCCTCCTCGGCAGTTTCGGCCAAGGCCGGGCTGGTTCCAAGCATGGCAGCGGTGCACAGGGCGACTAGGCGGTGACGCATGGGTCCTCCCTGCCGATGCGATTATCGGCCGAGTTATACTTATGGACGCGTCATTCTAGCCTGTTGGCGCCTGTTTGACAGAACCATCTCGTCACGAAGACGAGGCGGATCAGGCTGGCGGCGAGGAGGCGACGCCAGGAGCCGGACCTGCCGTGGCCGGACAGATCTGGTCCGGTGCTCTTCGCCGCGAACGATGCACGATCGATGCCGGTCCGGCTCCAGTCATCCTACTGGAGAATGATGGAATTCCGTCGACGTCGGTGGCCGGTGACAATGGCGGACAAAAATGCCGGCAGCGTAGCTGGTAGTTCTGATTCCAGCACTTCAGGGATGCTGGACATGACACAAGAACCGAGCCGTCAGGGCGCGCTCACCAGGCGCGGCCTCTATGGGACATTGGTGGGTGCTGCCGGCGCGCTGGCCGGTGCGGGAGGGCTGCTCGCGACCGGAGCGGCAGCACCGGCCGCCGCAGTAACCGGCAGGCTGCGTGCCGACGTGGTGGTGGTCGGTGCCGGCTTCTCCGGGCTGGCAGCCGCCCTCAAGATCCAGGCGGCCGGCCGCTCCGTCGCCGTGCTGGAGGCGCGCAACCGGGTGGGTGGCCGGGTGCTGAACCATCATCTGGATGACCATCAGGTGATCGAGGCGGGCGGCCAGTACATCGGTCCGACCCAGTCGCGGATGTTCGAACTGGCCCGCCGGTTCCGGGTGGGCACCTATCGGACGTACGACCGGGGTCAGGCGGTCTCGGTGCTGGGTGGCGTGCGCCGGCAGGGCGGGCTCTATCCGAAGCTGGCGCAGGAATATCGCCGCCTGGCCGGGATGCTCGACCGGATGGCGCGCGAGGTGCCGTTGGACGCGCCCTGGACCGCGCGGCACGCGGTCGAATGGGACTCGCTGACCCTGCAGAACTGGCTGGATGCCAACACGACCCACGCCGATGCCAAGGCGATGCTCAGCGCCTATGCGGATCTCTGGGGAGCCGAGCCGCGTGATGTCTCCTTGCTGTTCTGCCTGTTCTACATCGCGGCGGCCGGGACGGAGGGAGTGCCCGGCACGCTGGCCCGCCTCATCGACGTGAAGGACGGGGCGCAGGAGCGGCGCTTTCATGGTGGTTCGCAGTTCCTGGCGCAGAAGATGGCGGCACGTCTGGGTGGCCAGCTCCATCTGTCGGCGCCGGTGCGCGCCATCCGGCGGCACCGCGATCAGCGGGGCGTGCGGGTATTCAGCGACGGCTTCCATGTGGACGCCGAGCGGGTCATCGTCGCGATCCCGCCGGCCCTGGCCGGTGCGATCCGCTACTCGCCCAAGCTGCCGACGCGGCGGGCGCAGCTCTTCCAGCGCTTCCCGATGGGCTCGCTCATGAAGGTCAAGGCGATCTACGAGCGGCCGTTCTGGCGCGATGCGGGCCTGTCCGGCATCTCGCTCCAGGGGGATGGGCCAGTGCGCAGCACCTTCGACAACACGCCACCCAGCGGCAGTCCCGGCGTACTCTTCGGCTTCGTACGGGGGAGCGAGGCGCGGCGCTGGGCGGAACGTGATCCGGCCGGGCGGCGCGCCGCGGTGCTTGCCAGTTTCGCCCAGGTGATCGGGCCGCGTGCCGAGCGGCCCATCGACTATTTCGAGGTCGACTGGCCGGGTGACGAATGGAGCCGGGGCGGGCCGGTGGGGTACCTGCCGCCCGGCGTGCTCCTCGACTACGGCGAGGTGCTCCGCCAGCCGGTGGGGCCCATCCACTGGGCCGGCACGGAGACCGCCACCTACTGGAATGGCTACATGGAAGGGGCGGTCCGCTCGGGCGAGCGGGCCGCCGCCGAGGTGCTGGCAGCACTGCAGGCCTAGCCTGCAGCGCGCCACGGCCGGTCTCCCTCCATATACTGCCGGGGAAAGGAGACCGGCCAGGTATCCGCGCTACTTGAACGCGCCGAACACGTTGAGCGCGCTGTAGAGGCCCAGCAGGATGATCGAGATGCTGCTGATCACCAATGCAGCGTTGAACAGGCCGCCGCCATAGATGCGGGGATCGGTCTCGGTCTTGCGCAGGTACCAGACCGCCACCACCGTGCCGAGCAGGAACACGCCGGTCATCACGCCGCCGATCTGGACCATCAGCACCGGCGACTGGATGGTCAGGTAGGCGAGACCCCAGATGATCGGCAGCGCCACGGTGAAGCCGCGGATCCAGGCGGTGCGCGCCTTGGTGTTCTGCCAGTCGAGCACGCCTGCCACCGAGAGGAAGTTGACGTACATCCGGGACCAGCTGGGGATCGCCGCCCAGAGCGTCGAGCCCAGCACGGCGAACGAGCCCAGCAGGAACAGGATCGCCGCCCACTCGCCCAGCGTGTCGGTGTACATCCGCGACAGGGTGGTGATCATCTCGTTGCCGACCGGCACCAGGCCCTGCGGCTGCAGCACCGCCGCACCCATGATGAAGAAGGCCAGCGTGCCGAAGGTGTAGATCGCCCAGGACACGAACGCGTCCTTGTACATCACCGAGATCCAGCCCTTGGCGCGCCGTTCCCAGGCCTCGCTGCCGTCGTTCGGGCCGACATTGCGGGCATAGCCCTTCTCGATGCACCAGTAGGTGTAGAAGGTCAGCTCGTCCGCACCCACGCCGGTGATGCCGAACATGGCGATCGCGGCACCGATCGTCCCGGCGGGAATGGCGAAGGCCAGGCCGCCCAGCACGTCCTCGACCTCGTAGGCGAACGGCGTGAACGGCAGGCCCAGGGCGATCACGACGGTGACGAAGGAGAAGATCACCACCAGGAAGACGGCGCCCCGCTCGATCAGCGAGTAATTGTTCGAGTAGAGCAGAGCGATGCTGCCGACCACGGTGATTGCGGTCCAGATCGACAGGGAGGTCATGCCCAGCGGGTCGCCGCCGATCGGGAACAGGATGCTGAGCGAGGCTGCGGTGCCGCCCAGCACACCGCCGATCTGCAGGATCTTGGACAGGGCCATCAGCACCCAGAGCAGGTTGATCCAGCCCACGGGCCCGAGCTTCGGCGGCACCTTGTTGTAGCCGGTGAGCGCCGGCTGGCCGGTCGAGATCGTCCAGCGCGCCAGCTCCACCTGAACGGCGACCTTCACCAGCGTGGAGAAGATCACGAGCCAGAGCAGGGCGAAGCCGGCAGTGGCCCCCAGCGTGGTGGTGGCGATCAGCTCGCCGGAGCCGACGATGGATGCGGACAGGATCAGGCCCGGGCCGAGATGCTTCAGGCTGTGCTTCCAGCCGACCGGCGGCTCCTGGATGCCTTCCGGAGTCAGGTGATAGGGATCAGTATCCGGGACCAGATGGGCCGGAGCCGCCACCTTCGGGCGGTCCTTGTTCGGGGCAATAGACAAAAGCGCGCTCCCCTTCTAGCGGCGTCTTCAACCTAGCCGGGGCCGCTTCCGGTGGAATGGCCTGCTGCGGCTGGCGAGGCTTCAACCAGGAAAGCGAAGACTTTGCTATTCCAGATCTTTTGTGTAAATTACTTCGGGTCCCGAGTCATTGCGGCAACCTGGAAGGACTAGACGGCCCTTGGCCTGGGGGCATCGCCAGCCTAGAGCAGCCGGGCCATGGCCGACCCGTCACTGCTCCCCCATCCCGCCCGCCACCAGGCCATGCTGGCGCGCTACGGCTTCGGGCTGTTCCCGGTGCCGCGCTACCAGGACGCCGCAGTGGGCTCGTGGCGGGTGGCGCGCTACGGCCGCGGGCCGGTCGAGGGCTACCTGCCGGGCGCGGTCCTGGAGCCGGAGCGCCACGTCCTCCACCACGGCCGCACCGCCTGGATGTCGACCAGCCTGATGGAGCTGGAGAGCCACGCCTTCCATGTGCACCAGGCCGTGGGCGTGGTGGTCGTGGCGGGGCTGGGCATGGCGATGTACGCCCATGCCGCGGTCCAGCGGCCGGAGGTGCTGCGGGTCGTGGTGGTCGAGCAGGCGAAAGAGGTCATCGCCGTGGCCCGGGCCGCCGCCGGGATGGACCGCTGGCCCAGAGGCGACAAGGTCAGGATCGTCCAGGGCGATGCGCTGGGCAGCAGGCTGGCGGACTTGGTGCTCGATGCCACGGGCGGGCGCCGGCCGGACTATCTCTATGCGGACATCTGGGCGGAACTGGCCGCACCGCAGGCACCGGACGACACGGCGCGGATGGTCCGGGCCCTGCAGCCGAAGGCCGCGGGCTGGTGGGGGCAGGAACTGTCGTTCGGCCGCTGGTGCCAGGAGCATGGCCAGCCCGCGGAGCCGGCAACACTCCAGGCCTATGCGCAGGAAACAGGTGTGCCGATCCCGGTCAGCGCCGGATATGCCGCGTTCTGCCGCGACGTGGCCGCCGCCCGGCTGCCGCGCCGTCCCGCAGCCGGGCAGCCGTCCGGCTGGCGCCGGCTGTGGGCGAGGCTGCGCGGTGCGGGGAGCGGCTGAGCCGGTTCAGCCGAACTGCGGGTCGACCGGGACGCGGTAGGCCGCCACCAGCCGGTTGGTCTCGTTGGCCATGCCGACCACGGCCACCAGCTCGGCGAACATCTCTGGCGTCATGCCGGCCTTGGCCGCGGCGGCGGAATGGGAGGCGATGCAGTACTCGCAGCCATTGGTGGCGCTCACCGCGATGTAGATCAGTTCCTTGACGAGCGGCGGCAGGGCACCCTCGGCCATGATCTCCTTGATGCTCTCCCAGGTGCGGGCCAGCGTCTTCGGGTCGTTGGCCAGGTACTTCCAGAAATTGTTGACGTCCGGAACGTTCCGGCTCGTCTTGATGTCGTCATAGACACGCCGGACTTCCGGGCTGGCGTCCTTGTATTCGATGGGGCCGGGACGCGGCATGGCGAACTCCTCGGTGGCTCGGCCGGGCTTGCGGCGCCGGCCCTGGCTGTTCTAGCGGCGGCGGGCGCTGCTTGGGGAGAGTGGCCGCTCGCCGTCGTCGTGAGACTGCGAAGCTGGCAGCGGGTCCAGCCTCAGGGGATCAGGACCGCGGCACCCTGGAACCGGCCGTGGCGCAGGTCGTCCAGCGCCTCGTTCGCGCGCTCCAGCGGGTAGACGGTGGTGGTGGTGCGCACGCCGGCCTCGGGAGCCAGCGCCAGGAATTCATGGGCATCCACGCGGGTGAGGTTCGCCACCGAGACCAGCTGGCGCTCCTCCCAGAGGAGCGCATAGGGAAAGCTCGGGATGTCGCTCATGTGGATGCCGCCGCACACCACCCGGCCGCCCTTGCGCACGGCCCGCAAGGCGGCGGGCACCAGGGCACCCACCGGAGCGAAGATGATCGCCGCATCCAGGGGTTCCGGCGGCGGGTCGTCCGAACTGCCGGCAAAGCAGGCGCCGAGCCTGCGGGCCAGATCCTGCGCGGCGGTGTCCCCGGCCCTGGTGAAGGCATGGACCTGGCGGCCCTGCCAGCGGCAGACCTGGGCCAGGATGTGGGCGGCGGCGCCGAACCCGTAGAGCCCGATCCTCGTGCCGGCACCGGCCAGCTTGAGCGAGCGCCAGCCGATCAGCCCGGCGCAGAGCAGCGGTGCGGCCGCCACCGGGTCGGCGAAGCCTTCGAGCGGGAAGGCGAATGCCGCATCGGCCAGCACGTGCGTGGCAAAGCCGCCATCGCGCGTATAGCCGGTGAAGCCCGGCCGGTCGCAGAGGTTCTCCTGGCCGGCCAGGCAGTAGCGGCAATGGCCGCAGGTGTGGCCCAGCCAGGGCACGCCCACGCGGCCGCCCTGCACATGGCTCGTCACCCCTGAGCCCAGCGCATCCACGGTGCCGACGATCTCGTGGCCGGGTACGATCGGCAGGCGGGGGTCCGGCAGTTCGCCGTCGACCACGTGGAGGTCGGTGCGGCAGACGGCGCAGGCTTCCACCCGCACGCGGATCTCCCCCGGACCCGGCAGGGGATCCGGCCGTTCCTCCAGCACCAGAGGTCGCCCGATCTCGTGCAGGACCATCGCGCGCATCGGCCTTGCCTCCTGCCGCACGGAAACATGGGCGCCGGCCGGCACGTCCGCCAGGCACGGGACCGTGCCGGCAGCAGGATTCAGGCGACGAAGTCGTCCTGGTGCAGGTCGGTGACTCCCCGCAGGTTCAGGACGATCGGAGCTTCGACATGGAAGCCCGGCCGGCCCACCGAGGCCACCGTGGTCAGCGCCACCCCCAGGTCGAGCGTGAGCGTGTCGTCGGCAAGGCTCACCCCGGCGTCGTGCACATCGATCGTGCCGTCACGATTGCTGTCGAGCGCGTCGAAGCCGAGCGTTTCCATGCCGAGATCGTCGACGATGACGAAGGTCAAGGCACCGATCTGGTCGATGCCATGGGCGAAGTCGGTGATCGTGGTCTGGCCGCCGCCGGCGAATTCCTGGTTTCCGCCAGAATATTCCATGGTCAGCGTGTCGGCGCCCTCGCCGAAGGTGATGGTGGCGTCCAGGCTCTCCGAGCCCAGCAGGCTCACCCGGTCGTCGCCGCTGCCGGTGTCGATCCTGTCGTGGCTGTAGGCGGTGACCACGTCGTCGCCGAAATCGCCGTACAGGACGTTGCTGCCGCCGCCGGCATCCAGATAGTCGTTGCCGTCGCCGCCATGGAGCGCGTCGTTGCCCAAGCCCCCGCGCAGATCGTCCTGGCCGTCGCCGCCCAGCAGCAGGTCGTCGCCGTCGCCGCCGTTCAGGAAGTCGTCGCCGTCGTCGCCCTTGAGCACGTCATTGCCCGCACCGCCGGACAGCCGGTCATTGTCGGCCCGCCCGCGCAGGTCGTCATCGCCCTCGCCGCCGTCGAGGATGTCGTCGCCGTCATTGCCGTTCAGCAGATCGTCCCCGACGCCGCCCTCCAGCAAGTCGTTGCCGATGCCGCCATAGATGCGGTCGTCGCCCTCCTGCCCGAGCAGATGGTCGTCGCCGGCCTCGCCATAGATGGCGTCGTTGCCTTCGGCGCCGGCCAGCCGATCGTCGCGGCCGCGGCCATAGATCGTGTCCTTGGAGGACATGCCGACGAGATCGTCGTTTCCGGAAGTTCCGATGATCGTGGCCATGATTTGTCTCCAGCACTACGAGGGCGGATCCAAGCAGACCGGCAACATGTGGTCGTTGAACTCGGTCCAGCTGGTGCCGGAATATAGCTTGCCGGACGCATTATAGTAGCGGCCCGAGTTGTTGGCGTTGTCCTGGCTGAAGGTTGGCACCGCATGGGGGTGGCAGGGCCACACCTGGGGGATCGTGATCTCCGGGCGGCGCGTCCCGGTGGCGGTCTGGCCGGGCATCAGGGCCCGGCCCTGGCTGGTGTCGAGCGTGTTGTCGGACTTGGTGCGCAGCAGGTTGAGGTAGCGTTGCGGGTTCTTCTGCAACTGCATGGCATAAGCCGAGCCGCTCTCGGCGGCGAGCTCGATCACGTAGCGATAGCGGCTCTCCAGGCGCAGGCTCGGGCTGATGGTGAGCCGGCCGTAGCGGATGTTGGGCACCGCCTGCTCAAACTGGGTGAGGGTGGGCGAGGTGCGGCTGGTCAGGTTCGACGGCGTGATGGAGAGCGTGGTGCCGGACACCACGTTCTGGCCGAATGCCACGAAGGTATCGGCCGGGAAGGCCATGAACGGACCGCTGTCGGTGCCGGTGCCGACCCGGAACACGTCGCTGCCGCTGGCGTTGGTGGGCGGCCAGACCTGGGTGTAAGGCGAGACGGTGCGGCCCGACGTCGTGGCGATGCGCAGGATGCGCACCCCTAAGCGCCGATTCTGCGTGTAGCCGGACAGGCTGGTCCAACGCCAGGCATGGACGGAGATCACGTCGACGGTCTCGCCGCCGAAATCCGAAGGCGGGGTCAGCACCTGGCGTAGGCGCTTGGTGCCGTAAAACAGGAGGGCCGGGCCGCGGCTGGTGTCGGCCGGCGGGGTGCCGGAGGGGTTGGTCGGGTTCTCGTCGAACAGGTCGCCGCTCGGATTGCCGCCGGTATAGCGGCCCCGATAGTACCAGGGCTGGCCGTACCAGGTGCCGTCCTCGTAGCCCAGCATGTAGAACGGGGTCATCCCGCGCGCACCGCCGGCGGTCTGGTTGGTGCTGGGCTGCTGGGTGGCGGGCAGGTACTCGCGCACCGCCAGGAGCCGGTCCAGAGGCGAGCGGGAGGCTTCCTGGCCCGGATGGGCGGCCGCGGCCGAGAATGCGTTGTTGTCGAACGAGAAATTGACCGTGGGGTCGGGGGCGGTGTTGACGAACTCCGCCAGGATCCACTCGCCCTCGGTCACGCCCCATGGGCCGCCATTGACGGCCGCCACGTCGATATAGACGAAGGCGGTGCCGGAATAATAGGAGACGCCGTTCAGCGGCTGGACCCGGTTCATCCAGGCCTGGACATGCAGGCCGCCCACCAGCTCCGGGCTGTCGATCGGGCCCGAGACCGGCGAGCCCTGAGGGTTCCAGCCGTCGAAGCCGTTCACGTGCCGGCCGGGATAATAGCCGTCCGCGCCCGGCGCCAGCACGCCGGCCGCGAGCTGCGCGCCCTTGGGCTGGGTCCAGTCGGTGCAGCGGTAGAACCTGACCAGGTAGCGGCCGAAATTGCCGCCGCAATGCGCGTCGTCGGGCTCGGCATGCTTGCGGGCACCCTGGGTCTGCCACAGGAAGCGCCGGACCGTGCCGCTCTTGGCCGCCTGGAAGGAGAAGTAATGTCCGGCCGGCCAGCGGATGTTGGCCTGGGTCGAGGCATAGATCGGGCAGCCGATCAGCCGGTATTCGGGAAGTACCATGGTGGGATGCCCTCGTGCGGCTCGGCCGGTTCAGTGTCTGCGACCACGCCCGGTCCGCCAGGGCGGCCGCGACTTGGTCCAGGTCCGGGGCAACGGCGGCAGGTCACCGTCATAGGCCCGGATTTCGTACCACGGGATCAGGTCGGAGGCCGCGTCGGCACCGACCGTCGGCCCCAGCAGGGTGGCAGCGGCCGCAAAGGTACCTGCCCGGAGGACACCGCGTCGCGTGATGGCGAACGCATGTCGTGCCGGCAGGCCGCGCCGGTGGAACATGGCTGATCCTCCAATGCCAGCATACAAGATCGCCATGTTGTCGGGCGAGCATGACGAACATTCGGTGTGTCATCAAATGGTATTGCGAGATTGTTGCAGGCATTTCGCTTGGTCAACTGAATTAAGCTCAACAAATTATTGGAAGTATTACTGAAGATACAATCGATGATCCTGCCGGACATTGAGAAGATCGCGAGAATCGAGGCGATGTTATTGTCGGCATGCTCCGCGCGACGCCGGCTCGCCGGGCCATCCCGACAAAGCCAGTTCCGTACCCGGTCAGGAAGCCGCTCCCGCCGGACTGATTCCGGTCTTGGGGCTTGCCGGATCCGGCCCGGTCGACCGCGGCAGGGCCGCGACCGGTGCCGTGCATGATCTTGGCTCGGCCGCGGGGCCCGAAGTCGCAGTCAGGTTGTGGTCATGACGCGCCACTATCACCAGATGACAAGGCATGCGTGGTTCTGGCTAGCCGGCCGCGCCGTGCATGATCACTGGCCCCGCAGGTCGGATCGTCCGTCGGGAACGGACGGCCGCCCGTCCGGAGGAACGCCATGTCCAGAACCATGTCCATGCTGGCGGCCGGCCTCGCCTGCCTGGCGGCGCCGGCACTGGCGGCCGGGCCCTATGTAGCGGAGCGGCCGCATGCCCATCTGGGCCGGGTGGTCGGACCCGGGCACTGCGTCGACTTCGTCAAGGCGGCAGCCGGCGTGCCGCGCACCGCGGCATGGCGGCCAGGGGCCAAGGTCCTCGGCAATACCGGCCTGCCGCCGGGCGTCGCGATCGCCACCTTCGAGCGGGACGGCAGCTATACGAGCCGCACCGGCAACCATGCCGCCATCTATGTCGGCCAGGACCATCGGGGGATCTGGGTCTACGACCAGTGGCGCGGCCAGCCGGTGCACAAGCGGCTGATCCGTCTGGCCGGCGGGCTGGGCAGCAAGAGCGGCAGCAAGAGCAACGACGCCAGCCGCTACCGGGTGATCAACTGAACGAAGCGTGCTTGTGGCGAGTGGTGCCGGCGGGCGTCAGGTCCCGGCGTGTCCGCCGGAGCGCGGATGCACCACGGTCGGCCGGATGGGAGCGATCGGGCCGGGCCTGGCGGGCGGGTCCATGGTCTGGCCGAGGAAGCTCGTGAGCGCACGCAGCCGGCGCACGTGCAGGCTGTCGGCCAGCGCCGCCAGATGGCGGACGATCACCTCGTCGGGCACCTGGTCGGGCGGCACTCCGTCGAACAGGACAGGGGCGAGGAAGGCGCGGCCGGCTTCCGTCTCGCCGATCGCCAGCAGCGCGTGGATGTCGGACAGGTTGCGCTCGCGCAGGGCCAGGTAGCGGGCCGGGCCGACCGCCACCAGGAGCTGGGCCCGCGCTATCCAGTCCATGATCTGGAACAGGTTGTAGGGCGTGCCGACATAGAGGCTGAGCGGGTTCTCCGTGGCGAGGTTCTGCGCGTCGTCGATCTCGTAGGCGGCGAGGCGGAAGCGGATGCCGGCATCGATCCCGTCGATCAGGTCGAGCGGGAACTCCCGGGCGATCCGGTCGCCTTCCGGCACGATCCGCTTCAGCCGGAAGCTGGGCGGCAGCCGGTCGGCGAGCGCGCTCAGCCCCAGCGAGGGGAACATGCCCATCAGGAAGGCAGCGAGCAGCACGAAGGCCGCGGCCAGCTCCAGGCCGGTGCCGACGGCGACGACGTGGCGAAACACGCCGGCGACCAGGCAGGTCAGCAGCAGATGGACCGACACCCGCAGCCAGTCGAGTGGCGACAGGTCGTAGTTGGCGACCCGCAGGATCAGGTAGTTGATCGACCAGACATAGGCGCCGAGAAAGGCCGCCCCCACCACCAGCGCCGTCACGGTGCGGTACGCGGCAGCCTCCGACGAGCCGGCGGCGGCTTCGGACAGGCCCTGGAGGAGGATGCCCGGATCGACCGCGATGCTCCGGCCGACCCCCAGCAGGAGGTAGAAGCCGGCCAGGCACAGCATCACGAAGCTGGCGCTGGACACGGCATAGGCCAGCACCTCGCGCACCGCGCGACGCAGGTTCGCATGGGCGTCGGGGCGGCCATCCGGGCCCAGCATCACCGGCGGCGCATAGCGCGCCCGCACCAGTGCCAGGAGCGGCACCTCGACCTGCTGGTGATCGGGCATGGCCCGGCGCGCCGCCGCCTCAAGATTGTCCAGGATCGTCAGGCGGCGCTGGCGCACGCTGCCCCGGCCGAAGAACACCGCCAGCGGCAAGAACAGGGCCAGCATCGCGATGAGGCACCACTCGACCAGGGAGAAGCCGATCCAGACGGGCATGGCGGGAATGTCCGGGGCAGGAATGGCGCAGGGATTCCGGGGTGGGGCCGGTTCAGACGGAAGCGAGCGTGTCGAGGAAGCGGCGGTCGATCCCGCCCGGGCCAAGTCCGTGGTCCTGGCGGAACCGGGCGACCGCGGCCAGGGTGCGCGGGCCGACCTGGCCGTCGGCGGCACCGAGCTCGGCATAGCCCTGCTGCTGCAGGGCGCGTTGGAGCCGGAGCACGGCAGGGACGTCCAGCAGCAGCTCGGCGGGCGGGGCGGCCAGCACGCGGCGGACCTTGTCGAGCCAAGCCTGGCGGTCCTCCAGCCCGTGCAGGCCGCCATTGATGCGGCGGGTGACCTCCTCGAACCGGCCGGCATCGGCCAGCTCGTTCAGTCCGCGCGATGTCCAGAACGCGGCGGCGCAATGCAGCGCATGGTCGGGATGGCGGGCCAGGTCCGGCTGCGCTTCCAGAGCCAGGCCGGTGAGGCGGCCGATCTCGCGGTAGTTCGCGCGGCCGGTGAGCTGGATGTAGCCCCGGCCGCGAAAGCGGTAGCCGTCGCCGCTGGCCTCGTCGCCATTGGCCATCCGGTCGCAATAGACCCGGTTGGCCAGCCGCTCCGGTGCCGCGGCACAGGCCTGCGCCTCCTCCAGCGTGCGGAAATGGCGGGGGAACACGGCCAGCAGGCGCCGGGCCTCATAGTGGAGGTTCTCCTCCAGGATGGCGAGCCCGCCGGATTCATGGCCGAGCTGAGCCAGGAAGAACTCGCGGCGCCAGGGATGGGCGTCCAGGCCGTACTGGCCGGCCAGGGCCGGCCAGTGGCGGACAAAGGCCTGGCGGTGCTCGGCCCTGCCGCTGGGGAACAGCGCATCGACCGCGGCAGCGCCAAGCGTACCCTTGTCCGGTGGCGCCACGCGCGGAGGGGCGTGCGGGCGAGGCGGCAGGGAAGCGATCGCCATGACGGTTGTCCCTGTTGCTGAGACCTGGACGTCCAGCCTGCCGGCGGGGCGGCGACAAAGGCGAGCAATGGGCCCGGACATGACGAAGACTATTACTGATGCCGGAAAAACAATCGAGGAACAGGCCCATAGTAACCGGCTTCAGGATATTCTGTCATCCTGGGCTGGTTGGCAAGTGATCCCTGACACATCCCCGGCGGGAGGCTGCCGGCGGCAGCCGCGGATGATCCGGTCGAACCAGAAGCGGTGCAGGAGCGGGCCCACGAAGCTGTGCAGCCAGGCGAGCGCGGCCATCTCCCAGCCGGGGGCGATCACGAACCGGTTGCGGCGGACGCCGCGCAGGATCGCCCGGGCCACCGCGTCGGCCGGCTGGACTCTTGCGCCGGCGGCGATCCGGCTGGTCGCCAGGGGGCGCAGGCGGCGCTCCGCATGGAGCTGGGGCGTGTCGGTATCGGGCGGGAACACCACGGAGACACCGATCCCCTCTGGCGCCAGCTCGCTGCGCAACGCCTCGGCCAGGCCCCGCACCGCGAACTTGGTCGGGGCATAGGCCGTGTAGCCGTAGAGGCCGATCAGGCCGGCACCGGAGGAGAGCAGCACGATCCGGGAACCAGGCACCCGGCGCAGTGCCGGCAGGGCTGCGCGCACCAGATGCAGGCTGCCCAGATAGTTGACCGCCATCGTCCGGGTGAAGGCGGCATCCTCCAGCTCGGCGAAGTGGCCGGGCACCACCATGCCGGCAGCGGCGATCAGCAGGGATGGCGGGCCCAGGGCCGCCACCGCTTCCTGCACCGCTGCGGCCAGTGCCGGCTGGTCGGCGACGTCCACCGGGTGGACACGCACGGCCATGGCGCCATCGGCTGCCAGGAGGTCGGCGGATGCCGCTAGCCGGTCCCGGTCGCGGGCCAGGAGCGAGAGGCGCCAGCCGCTGCTGGCCAGTTCCCGCGCGATGGCGAGCCCGATGCCGCTGGAGCCGCCGCTGATGATGGCGTGGCCGCTCATGCGGCGCGGGCCAGGTGCGGCAGGCTCCGCCAGGCCCGCGCCAGCTTCTCCACCGCATCGGCCAGTTGCGCCGGCTGGTGGTGGAGGGTCACGAAGAAGCGCAGCCGCGCGGCATCGGCGGGCACGGCCGGCGGCAGGACCGGCGGCACGTGCACGCCCAGCGCCGCCAGCTCGCCGGCCAGGGCCATGCAGGCTTCCGGATCGCCCACCACCAGCGAAGCAATCGGCGAGCCGGGATCGCCGGTGAGCGGCAGGTCATGGGCAGCAGTCAGGCGGCGGAACAGGCGGATCCGTTCGTGCAGTTCCGCGGCCCGCCAGGGCTCGCGTTCCAGCACGTCGATGGCCGCCAGGGCAGCCGCGGTGTCGGCGGGGGGCAGGCCGACGCTGAAGATGAAGCCGGGTGCCAGGTAGCGCAGATACTCGATCAGCCCGGCATCGCCGGCCAGATAGCCGCCGCAGCTCGCCAGCGCCTTGCTGAGCGTGCCCATGTGGATGTCGACGGCCGTGGGCGGCAGGCCCGCCTGCTCGACAATGCCCCGGCCGGTGGCACCCAGCGTGCCCAGCGAATGGGCCTCGTCGACCATCAGCAGGAGGTCGTGGCGCTGGCAGGCTTCCCTGGCCGCCGCCAGGTCCAGTACCAGGCCGTCCATGCTGTAGAGGCCTTCGGCCACCAGCAGGCCGCGCCGGTGGTTCGAGCGGACCGGGCCTACGAGGCGGTCGAGCGCCGCCCAATCCTGGCAGGGGTAGCAGAGCTGGGTGGCGCCGGACAGGCGGGCGCCGGTCAGGATGCTGTTATGGGCGCCGGTGTCGTGCACCACGAGGTCGGGCGTGCCGAACAGATGGTCGATCACCGTGACGTTGGTGAGGTAGCCGCTGACCAGGACCAGACAGTCGGCGGTGCCGAGAAAGGCGGCCAGGCGCCGCTCGAGCTCGGCATGGAGGCCGATCTGCCCGGACACGATCCGGCTGGCCGAGACCGAGGTGCCGTAGCGGTCGATTGCAGCCTTGGCGGCGGCGCGCACAGTCGGGTGGGCCGACAGGGCCAGATAGTCATAGCCGCTGAAGTCGATCGCGGGCGTGTCCGGGCGCTCGCGGAACAGCAGGTCGAGCATGCCCTGGCGGGCCGCGGAGGCCAGCCGCCGCCGCAGCCGGCGGTAACCGGCGAAGCGGTCGACGATGCTGGCCGCCTGGGGGGCCGGATCAGGCCAGTCGGGCACGGCGCCGGCGGATCAGATGGAGACCCAGAAGGGCGACGAGCAGGCCGCCGCCGAGTGCCGCCGCCCCGAGCGGCAGCGCGGCCGGCGAGCCGGTGCCTGCGCGCGCTGCGTCGACCACGCCCCAGTCCTCGGCGATGGTGCGGGTCCATTCCGGGCCGATCAGCGTGTAGATGCCGCGCACCGGCGCGAACATCGCCTGGTAGATCTGCGCCTGG
>Ga0182739_1003095_pt1 | contig 14901 bp, 12 predicted proteins | sample eDN5th30CBELigBY_FD_128873 | JGI IMG/M metagenome (GOLD analysis project Ga0182739, IMG submission 128873) | Enriched backyard soil microbial communities from Emeryville, California, USA - eDNA 5th pass 30_C BE-Lig BY (version 2) (version 2) | ecosystem: Environmental > Terrestrial > Soil >... | reverse complement strand
GTTCCGCTGGTCGAGTAGGCCGCAGGCCGTGTCGAGACCGCCCGAGCGCTGATCAGCACGTCGTCCCCGAGTTGCTCGACGCTCTGCACTCGCAACCGCAGCGCATCGCCCAGGGTCGGGATGCCGAGATCGCCGATCGCGACCCGGTCCCCGCCCAGCAGCACGGGTGCGAGATAGACGGCGAACTCGTCGGCGAATCCGCCGGCGATCAGCGCGGTGACGAGCCCCGGACCCGCCTCGACGAACACCCGCCGGATGCCGCGGGCATGAAGATCGGACAGCACCTTCCCGAGATCCCGGCTGCCGGTCTCGATCAGACCGGCCGGGTGCCGGCGCAGTGCCGCCCCGGCGGGTACCGGCCGTTCGCCGGCGACGACCGGGACGGGCTGGTGCGAGAGGAACTCGCCGGCGTCGCCGCGGGCGGTGAGCGAGGGGTCGTCGGCCAGCACGGTGCCCGTACCGGTGAGGATCGCGTCGTTCGCGGCGCGCTGCTCGTGCACCCGCTGCCGGGCGGCGGCGCCGGTGATCCAGCGGCTGGTGCCGTCGGCCGCCGCCGCCCGGCCGTCGAGGGTCGACGCCCACTTCACCGTGACCCACGGGCGTCCGCGGCGTACGGCCGTCAGCCAGACGTGCAACAGATGCTCGGCCTCGTCGGCGAGCACCCCCGCGATCACCTCGACCCCGGCCGCGCGCAGCCGGGCGGCCCCGCCCGCGGCGTGGGCGTCGGGATCGCCGAGCGCGTACACGACGCGCTCGACGCCGGCGTCCCGCAGCGCGACGCTGCACGGGCCGGTGCGTCCGGTGTGGTCGCAGGGTTCCAGGGTGACGACCGCGGTGAGACCTCGCGCGTCGGCGACCTTGCTCAGCGCGTCGACCTCGGCGTGCGGGGTGCCGGCACCGCGATGCCAGCCTTCCGCGACGATGGCGCCCGTCGCATCCACCAGCACGGCGCCGACCTGCGGATTGCCGCCGACGACCGGGCCGCGCTGGGCGAGCTCGAGCGCACGCCGCATCGCGGTGTCGTACGGGCTGCTCGCGGTCATCCGGTCCTTCATCTCTTCTGAGACGGTTCCGGGGATGCCAGGCTGGCGCGGGCGGCGAGATGCTGCCGCCTTCGTGCTTCCTCCCATCCGGACTTTCACCGTCGGTCCCGGATTTCCACCGGATCGGCGCCCCCTGACTGCTGAGGCGTTCGCGGACTGTCACCGCCGGCGCGGAATTTCACCGCCCCCGGAGCACGTGCTTCGTGTTCATATCGTACAACGCGGGGGAGTCCCCCCTATTCCCGCACCAAAACTGAGGAGATTCGGCGCGAAGCCGCTGCACGGCGGCGTCGTCGAGCGCGGGGCGCGCGAACGTCCTCAGTTTTCGTCGCGCGCGAGCAGGCCCGGCAGCTGCGACAACGAGCGGATCACGTCGGCACCCTCGGCGGCGGCCTCCGCGAGCTCGTCCCGGGTCGCGACTCCGCGCCGGTCGATCCACACCCCGCGCAGTCCCGCGCGGGCGGCCCCGATCGCGTCGGTGTGCAGCCGGTCGCCGACGTAGACGGCGTCGGCGGCCGTCACCCCGAAGCGCTCGCAGGCCAGTGCGAAGATCCGGGGGTCGGGCTTGGTGACGCCGACCTCGCCGCTGGCGATCACGTCCTCGACCCAGCGCTCCAGTCCGAGTGCGGCGATCTTGGCGTCCTGGAACGCCCGGTGACCGTTGGTGATGATGCCGATGCGGGCCGGGGCGAGGGCGTCGAGGCACGCGGCCACGTCGTCGTGCAGGGCCCAGGCCTCGGTGTAGTGCACGACGAAGGCCTCGAACCACGCTTCGGCCGCGGCGTCGTCGACGAGCTCGATGCCGTGCGGAGCGAGGAAGTCCCGCGCGCGTGCGCGGCGCTGGCCCAGGTAGTCGAGTTCGCCCGAGAGATAGCGGTGATAGTGCAGCTCCTCCAGCGCGTTCCACCGCGCGGCTTCGGCGTCGCGGTCGGCGGCCGCGAGGGCGCCCCCGAGCAGCGATCGGTGTGCAGCGATCCCCGCCTCCACCGACTCCCGGTGGGCGAACAGGGTGTCGTCGAGGTCGAAGAGGACCAGCTCAGCCACGCCGCAGGAACCCGATGCGGTCGTACGCCCGCTCGAGGGTGGCGCCGGCGATCGCCTCGGCCCGCTCGGCGTTGCCCGCCAGGACGCGGTCGAGCTCGGCCGGGTCGGCGAGAAGCTCGAGCGCCCGCTCGCGTACGGGGCCGAATGCGGCCGCCACGGCATCCGCCGCAGCCGTCTTCAGATCGCCGTATCCGCGACCCGCGAACTCGTCCTCGAGGCTCGGGATGCTGCCCGCGCCCAGCGAGGACATGATCGAAAGCAGGTTCGAGACCCCGGGCTTGCCCACCGGATCGAACCGCACCGACCCGTCGTTGTCGGTGACGGCCGACTTGATCTTCTTGGCGTTCGCGGCATCGTCGTCGAGCAGCCAGATGGTGCCCTTGGGCTCGGCCGACTTCGACATCTTCGCGGTCGGGTCCTGCAGGTCGTAGATCTTCGCCGTCTCTTTGAGGATCGACACCTCGGGAATGGTGAACGTGTCGCCGAAGCGCGAGTTGAAGCGCTGGCCGAGGTCGCGGGTCAGTTCGATGTGCTGGCGCTGGTCCTCGCCGACCGGCACGATGGCGGCGTCGTAGAGCAGCACGTCGGCGGCCTGCAGGATCGGGTAGGTGAAGAGCCCGACGCTCGTGGAGTCGGCACCCTGCTTCTGCGACTTGTCCTTGAACTGGGTCATCCGCGCGGCCTCGCCGTAGCCGGTGATGGTGTTCAGCACCCAGGCGAGTTCGGCGTGGGCGGGCACGTGCGACTGCACGAACAGGATCGAGCTCGCCGGGTCGATGCCGGCCGCGATGTACTGGGCGGCCGTGCGGCGGGTCGCCTCGCGCAGCTTCGCCGGATCCTGCGGCACCGTGATCGCGTGCAGGTCGACGACGCAGAACACGGCGTCGTGGGTGGTCTGCAGGTCTTTCCACTGCAGCAGGGCTCCGATGTAGTTGCCCGCGTGCAGCGAGGCGGCGGAGGGCTGCATGCCCGAGAACAGCCGGGGCTTGGTCATACCTCAACCCTACGGTGATCGAGTAGCCGCCCCTGGCGGCGTATCGAGATCAGAGGGCGTAATCCACCACCACCGGCGCATGATCGCTCCACCGTTCGGCGTAGCTCGGCGCGCGGTCGACCGCGTACGAGGCCGCGGTCGGCGCGAGCGACGCGGATGCGAGGTGGTAGTCGATGCGCCACCCGCTGTCGAGGTCGAACGACTTGCCGCGCCACGACCACCAGGTGTACGGCCCCGGCACCTCGCCGGCGAAGCGGCGGCCGACGTCGACCCAGCCGTCGCCGATCCAGCGGTCGAAGTACGCCCGCTCTTCCGGCAGGAACCCGGCGCGCTTGAGGTTGCCTTTCCAGTTCTTGATGTCGAGTTCGCGGTGCCCCACGTTGAAGTCGCCCAGCACGACCGCGTGGCCGCCGCCGAGCTCGGCCAGCCGCTCGGTCATGCCGTCGAGCAGCTTGTACTTCTCGGCCTGCTTGGGGGTGTCGGCTTCGCCCGAGTGCACGTACGCCGAGACCACCGTGATCGGGACGCCGCCCACCTCGTAGTCGGCTTCGAGCCAGCGCCCGGCGCTGTCGAAATCGTCGGCGCCGATCGCGACGCGGTGGATGGCGGTGGTCTTGTGCCGGGATGCGATGGCGACCCCCGCGCGCCCCTTCGCGCTCGCGGCGTCGTGCAGCACATCCCACTCGGGCCCGAGCAGCGCCACCAGGTCGTCGGTCTCGGCTCGCACCTCTTGCAGCGCGAGGATGTCGACGCCGCGGCCGGCGAGCCATTCGCCCATTCCCCGGCGGTAGGCGGCGCGGATGCCGTTGACGTTGGCGGTGGCGATGCGGAGGGGGTGGGTCACGTCTCCACGTTAGCTACGACCGCCGACGCCGCCGGGCGAGCCAGCGCACGGCACGGGGCATCGACGCCTCGATCTCGGCGCGCACCTGCTCTTCGATCTCCAGACGCATCCGCAGTTCGGCCTGCCGGCGCTCGCGATCGCCGACCGGGTCGAGCCCGGCTCCGGTGTCCCGGGCGCTGACCACGACCCAGGCCGCACCGATCAGGATCACCTGGCAGATCAGGTTGAACCAGATGAGCAGACCGACGATCACCGCGAACGACGCGATGAGCGGGTTGCTGGAGGCTCCGCCGAGCAGCGACGAGCCGAGCGCCTTGAGCACCCCGAGTGCGAGAGCTCCGAGCAGGGAGCCCTGCCAGAGCGGCCGCGCCGGCATCGGCACCCCGGCGAGCACGCGGTAGAGGGCGGCGAGCACGACGACGTCCAGCGCGAAGGCGAGCACGAGGCCGAGTGCCCGGGCGGTGATGGTGGCGGGCACCGAGTCCTCGTCGACCCCCAGCAGGTCCAGCACCCCGGTCAGCGCGGCGGTGCTGCCGACCGAGAGCGCCGCCGACACGATCAGCGCGACGCCGAACGCCAGGGCGAGTCCGAGGTCCTTCAGCTTGAGCAGCAGGAAGTTGGTGGGCGGAGCCGCGAGTTCGGCGATGTCGCGCACCGCATCCCGCGCCGAGCCGAGCCAGGCGATCGCGGTGACGAGGGCCGCGACGAGGGAGATCGCGCCGGTCCAGCCGAGCACTCCCGCCGACAGCAGGTCGTCGGGGTCGATGGCGCCGTCCTCGCCACGTCCGATCAGGCCGGGCACCGAGGTGGCGAGCACGTCGAACAGACCCTCGCGCAGCACCGGATTGGCGCCGATCACCAGGCCGGCGACCGCGAAGGTCGCCCAGAGCGCGGCGAAGACCGAGAAGATCGCCTGATACGACAGGCCGGCGGCCAGGATCGGTCCGCGGCGAGAGGCGTAGTGCTGGACCACCCGCACCGGCTTCCGGCGCTGCACCCAGGCGATCAGCGCCTTCCCGCGCGCGAGCAGCCCGCCCCCGTCATCCCCCTCGGCATCCGACACGATTCGAGCCTAACCATGCTCGCTAGGCTGACGGTCGTGACGTCGGCGGCCCCCAGCCGACGGGGAGGAAAGCGCGCGATGGAGCTGCACGGAGTCGGAGTGGGCCGCGGCGTCGCCGTCGGCACGGTTCTCACGATGCCGGAGCCCCTCCCCGAACCTCCCGAGCAGAAGCACGACGGCGACGCCGCCGCCGAGCGCGCCGCCGTGGATGCGGCCATCACGACAGCCGCGGCGGATCTCGCCGAGCGCGCGGGCCGCGCCGAGGGCGCCGGCCGCGAGGTGATCGAGGCCGCCATCCAGATGGCGCAGGACCCGATGCTCGCCGACGACATCACGGCGCGCATCGAGGCGGGCACCTCGGGTGAGCGCGCGGTGTTCGAGGCGTTCCGCTCGTTCCAGGAGCAGCTCACCGCCCTCGGCGGGTACATGGCCGAGCGCGCCGCCGACCTCGGCGACGTGTCCCAGCGCATCATCGCGGCGCTGCGCGGGGTCCCGGTGCCGGGTGTCCCCGACTCGCCGACGCCGTTCGTGCTGCTGGCACGCGATCTCGCACCGGCCGACACCGCGCTGCTCGACCTGACCAAGGTGCTCGGCCTCATCACCCGGGACGGCGGGCCGACGAGTCACACGGCGATCCTGGCCCGGGCCAAGTCGATCCCCGCGATCGTTGGGGTCGGAGCCGATGCGGACGTTCCCGAGGGAACCCGCGTCGTCCTGGACGCGGCATCCGGGACCGTCACCGTGGACCCCACCGACGCCCAGGTCGCCGCCGCCGAGCAGCGCATCGCCGAACGCGCGGCGCAGGCCGCCGCGCCGCTCACCGACGGCGCTCTCGCCGACGGCACGAAGGTGCCGCTGCTGGCCAACCTGGGTTCGCCGAAGGACGCCGCCGAGGCGGTCGCGCTGGGCGCCGAGGGGGTCGGGCTGTTCCGTACCGAGTTCCTGTTCCTCGACGCCGCGACGGCGCCGAGCATCGAGGATCAGCAGGCCCGGTACACCGAGCTGCTGCAGCATTTCCCCGGCAAGAAGGTGGTGGTGCGCGCCCTCGACGCCGGCGCCGACAAGCCCCTCAGCTTCCTCAACGACGCGCATGAAGAGAACCCGGCCCTCGGCCTGCGCGGCCTGCGGGCTCTGCGCGCGAAGACCGACATCCTGCACGATCAGTTGCAGGCGCTGAAGAACGCCCAGGACGCCACAGAGGCCGACCTCTGGGTGATGGCGCCGATGGTCGCCGACGCCGAGGAGACCGAGTTCTTCGTGCGCTACGGCAAGGACCTGGGGCTGAGCACCGTCGGGGTGATGGCCGAGGTTCCCTCGCTCGCCGTCGTGGCCGATCAGGTCGCCGAACTGAGCGACTTCGTGAGCATCGGCACCAACGACCTCACCCAGTACACCCTCGCCGCAGACCGGATGCTCGGCACCGTGGCCGGCTACCAGGATCCCTGGCACCCGGCGGTGCTGCGGCTGGTGAAGATGCTGGGGGATGCCGGGGCCGCCGCGGGCAAACCGGTCGGCGTCTGCGGCGAGGCGGCCGCCGATCCGCAGCTGGCGGTCGTCCTCGTGGGGCTCGGAGTGACGACCCTGTCGATGACTCCCGCGGCTCTCGCCGACGTGCGCGCCGAGCTCGCCGGGGTCACCCTCGAGCAGGCGAGGGCGAAGGCGGCTGCGGCTCTCGAGGCACGCACCGCGGCCGGCGCGCGCGAGGCCGCGGCGGCGGCATGAGGCTGCCGCCGCATCCCGATAGCACGAGCCGCGCTCGGCGGCGCAACCCCCGAAAGGGGGGTGAGTGGCGGGTGAACGGCCGCGTCATAGTTGAGCAGAAGGGCCGTCTCTTCCCATGAGGACGTCACCGGCGACGGGGGTCGCCGCGACTCCTCGTTTCATTCAGAAGGGAACAAGAGAGGCCCGGAATGGATCAGGGGGATGAGCGGTTCGGACCCGAAGCCGACCACTTCGGACGCGGATTTGATCGAAAGCGCTCGATCGGGGGATACGAGCGCTTTCGCGGAGCTCTGGCGCCGTCATTTCCGTCCCGCCGCTCGCGTCGCCCGCCAGTTCACCACGATCGATGCCGATGACCTCGTCTCCGAGGCCTATGCGCGCATCTTTCAGCGAGTGCTGGCGGGCGGCGGACCCACCGGGGCGTTCCGCCCCTACCTCTATACGACGATCCGCAACATCGCGAGCACCTGGGGCGCTGCATCGCGCGACATCCAGGTGGACATGATCGAGGAGTTCGAGGACGAGCGGATCCCCGCCGACCCGGCGGCGTACGCCCTCGACCGCACGCTCACGGCCCGCGCCTTCCGCAACCTTCCGGAGCGCTGGCAGACGGTGCTCTGGTACACCGAGGTCGAGGGCATGGACCCGCATGAGGTCGCTCCGATCATGGGGATCAGCGCCAACAGCGTCGCGGCTTTGTCGTACCGCGCCCGCGAGGGTCTGCGGAAGGCCTGGCTGCAGGCGCACATCACCGACGCGACCGCGTCGGGCGAATGCCAGTGGACGATGTCGCGGCTCGGCGATCACACGCGGGACGGCCTGAGCGCACGTGATGCCGCGCGCATGACCGTCCACCTCGAGACCTGCGCGAAGTGCACGGTCGTCGCCGAAGAGGTCGAGGAGGTCGGATCCCACCTGGCGATGGTCATGCTGCCGCTGCTGCTCGGCGGGATCGCGGGAGGCACGCTGCTGTCGCAGCTGGCCCAGCCGGCGGGTGCGATGGCGGCCGAGGTGGCGATCCCCGCCATGCCGCCGAGCGTCGAGGCGATCGCCACGGGCGGCGTCGCGGCAGGCAGCGCGATCGCCGGCGCCTTCTCGCTCGGCTCGACCCTCGGCACCGGGGCCGTCCTCGGCGGCGTCGCGGTCGCCGCCGTCCTCGGCGCCGGTATCGCGGTCGGGACCGCCGCCGCACCGGACTCCGGCTCATCGGCGGTCGTGGCCACCTCGGACGACACCGCCGCCGACGCGCCGCCCTCGTCGTCGGCGACCGACCCGGCGAGCGATCCCGGTCCCGCCGGACCCTCGCCGAGCGCCGTGCCGGCCGACCCGGGGACCTCCGGGGGCACCGGCGGCACCGGGGGGACGGGAGCCGTCGGGGGCGTGGCCGGCGGCGTGACGGACACCGTCGGAACCGTCGTCGACGAGGTGACGGATGTCGTGGAGGACACCGTCCAGGACGTCGCGACGGTGGTCCAGCAGCCGGTCGTCCTCAACGTCTCGGTCTCGGGCACGGGAACTCCCGGCGCCAGCGTCTCGCTGAAGGCCGGCGGTACCGTCTACGCGACCGCGAAGGTCGGGTCGAACGGCAAGTACGCGATCTCGGCGGGCGGCATCCCCGACACCGTCGGCAGCCTGTCGGTCGTGCAGAAGGTCGACCAGGGCCTGCTCGGCGGCATCGTGAACGGTGTGCTGCAAGTGCTGAAGCCGCTGACGATCTCGTCGTCCTCCGGCGGCCTGCCGGTCATCGCCGTCGGCTGAGCCGCCGGCTGACTCGCGCTGACCCCCGAAGGTGGGGTGCGCGGCGGCGTCATAGGGCGCGGGGTGCGGGGTCTCTTCTGGTGAGGCTCTCCAGAGCCCCCACCGTACGACGTCCCATCATCGGTGGAATCGGCCCGGTGCCGTAGCGATCCCAGCCGCTGCGGCACCGGGCGTTCCGCTGTCTAGACGCCGGCGGGGATGCTGGGCTTGCCCGCGAGGATCGCGTTCTTGACCTCGGCGATCGCCTTGGTCACCTGGATGCCGCGCGGGCACGCCTCGGAGCAGTTGAAGGTGGTGCGGCAGCGCCAGACGCCCTCTTTGTCGTTGAGGATGTCGAGGCGCACCTGCGATCCCTCGTCACGGCTGTCGAAGATGAAGCGGTGCGCGTTGACGATCGCGGCCGGGCCGAAGTACTGCCCGTCGGTCCAGAACACCGGGCACGAGGAGGTGCAGGCCGCGCACAGGATGCACTTGGTCGTGTCGTCGAAGATCTCGCGCTGGGCGACCGACTGGATGCGCTCCTTGCCCTCCTTGGGCTTGGAGTCGGCGATCAGGAACGGCTGGATCTGACGGTACGACTCGAAGAACGGCTCCATGTCGACGATGAGGTCCTTCTCCAGCGGCAGGCCCTTGATCGCCTCGACGTAGATCGGCTGGCTGATGTCGAGGTCCTTGATGAGGGTCTTGCAGGCGAGCCGGTTGCGGCCGTTGATGCGCATCGCATCCGACCCGCAGATGCCGTGCGCGCAGCTGCGCCGGAACGACAGCGAACCGTCCTGCTCCCATTTGATCTTGTGCAGGGCGTCGAGAACCCGGTCGGTCGGGTAGAGCTCGACGTCGTAGTCCCTCCACACCGGCTCGGTCATCGTCTCGGGGTCGAAGCGCCGGACGATGAGCGTCACGGTGAAGGCCTGGATGGGGGCCTCGGGTGCGGCGGATGCGTCGGTCGTTGCCATCAGTACTTGCGCTCCATCGGCTGGTAGTTCGTGATCACGACCGGCTTCCAGTCGAGCGTGATGTGGTCGGCGGCGTCGGCCGAGTGCGGGTCGCCGGTCAGGTAGGCCATCGTGTGCTTCATGTAGGTGGCGTCGTCACGGTCGGGGTAGTCGTCGCGCATGTGGCCGCCGCGGCTCTCTTTGCGGTTGCGCGCCGAGAACACGACGACCTCGGCGAGGTCGAGGAGGAATCCGAGCTCGATCGCCTCGAGCAGGTCGGTGTTGAACCGCTTGCCCTTGTCGTGGATGCCGATGTTCTTGTAGCGCTCGCGCAGCGAGTGGATCGTCTGGGTCACCTTCGCCAGGGACTCGTCGGTGCGGAACACCTGCGCGTTGCGGTCCATCTCGTCTTGCAGTTCTTTGCGCAGGGCCGCGATGCGCTCGGTGCCCTCCGAGTCGCGCACCTGGGCGACGAGGTCGCGCACCGACTTGGCGGGGTCCTCGGGCAGCGGCACGAAGTCCGCCGTCCTGGCGTACTCGACGGCGTTGTTGCCGGCGCGCTTGCCGAACACGTTGATGTCCAGCAGCGAGTTGGTGCCGAGCCGGTTCGAGCCGTGGACGCTCACGCACGCGCACTCGCCGGCGGCGTACAGGCCGGGCACGATGGTGTCGTTGTCGCGCAGCACCTCGGCCTTGACGTTGGTCGGGATGCCCCCCATCGCGTAGTGCGCGGTGGGCATGACGGGGACCGGTTCGTAGACGGGGTCGACGCCGAGGTAGGTGCGGGCGAACTCGGTGATGTCGGGCAGCTTGGTCTCGAGCACCTCGGCCCCGAGGTGGGTGCAGTCCAGCAGCACGTAGTCCTTGTGCGGCCCGGCGCCGCGGCCCTCCGCCACCTCCTGCACCATGCACCGGCTGACGATGTCGCGTGGGGCGAGGTCTTTGATGGTGGGGGCGTAGCGCTCCATGAAGCGCTCGCCGCTGGCGTTGCGCAGGATCGCCCCCTCGCCGCGGGCGCCCTCGGTGAGGAGGATGCCGAGCCCGGCGAGGCCGGTGGGGTGGAACTGGAAGAACTCCATGTCCTCCAGCGGCAGGCCCTTGCGCCAGATGATGCCGACCCCGTCGCCGGTGAGGGTGTGGGCGTTCGAGGTGGTCTTGTAGATCTTGCCGAAGCCGCCGGTGGCGAACACGATCGCCTTGGCCTGGAAGACGTGGATCTCGCCGGTGGCCAGTTCGTAGGCGACCACCCCGGCCGGCTTGTCGCCGTTCATGACGATGTCGAGCGCGTAGTACTCGTTGAAGAAGTTGACGCCGAGCTTCACGCAGTTCTGGAACAGGGTCTGCAGGATCATGTGACCGGTGCGGTCGGCCGCGTAGCAGGCCCGGCGCACCGGCGCCTTGCCGTGGTCGCGGGTGTGCCCGCCGAAGCGGCGCTGGTCGATCTTGCCCTCGGGCGTGCGGTTGAACGGCAGGCCCATGTTCTCCAGGTCGAGGACGGCGTCGATCGCCTCTTTCGCCAGGATCTCGGCGGCGTCCTGGTCGACGAGGTAGTCGCCGCCCTTGACGGTGTCGAAGGTGTGCCACTCCCAGGAGTCTTCTTCGACGTTGGCGAGCGCGGCGGCCATGCCGCCCTGCGCTGCGCCGGTGTGCGAGCGGGTCGGGTAGAGCTTGGTGATGACCGCCGTCTTCGCCTTCGGGCCGGCCTCGATCGCCGCGCGCATGCCGGCGCCGCCGGCTCCCACGATGACGACGTCGAACTGGTGGTAGTGGACGCCGTCGATCACGTCGCCGTCGGTGAAGTCCATGCGCTGTGGTCCTTACTGTGCCGCGCAGAGATCGGCGAGCGTCTCAGACGGGGTGCCGATGCAGGGGTCGAACGTGGTGAGGACGAGCGTGCCCAGGACGAGCAGCACGACCGTCGCGCCCGCGAGCGCGATCAGGATGACGACCCGCAGGCGGCCGCGGGCGTAGTCGTTGGTGAGGGTCCGCATCCCGTTGGCGCCGTGGATGAGGGCCAGCCACAGCAGCAGCGTGTCCCACACGATCCAGAACGGGTTGGCCAGCTTGCCGGCGACGAACGCGAAGTCGATGGCCTTGACGCCCTCGCCGAGCACCAGGTTCACCAGCAGGTGACCGAAGATCAGCACGACCAGCAGCACCCCGGAGAGGCGCATGTACAGCCAGCCCCACTTCTCCCAGTTGGTCGACCGGCGCGCGCGGGCGGCGGACCGCGGCGGTTGGATGGCCTCCGTGGTCATCACTCACCCCCGAACACGTGCATGAGGTGCCGCGGCGCGAAGCCGAGCATGAGGACGATCCAGAGCGCGATGGCGATCCAGAACATGAGCCGCTGGTGCTTGACGCCCCAGGAGGTGAAGTCGATGGCGATCACGCGCAGGCCGTTGAGGGCGTGCAGCCCGATCGCGGCGACGAGGGCGAGTTCGCCGATTCCCATGATCGGCGTCTTGTAGGCGCCGATGACGGCGTCGTAGGCCGCGGGGTCGATGCGGATGAGCGCGGTGTCGAGGATGTGCACCAGCAGGAAGAAGAAGATCGCGGTGCCGGTGATGCGATGCAGCACCCATGACCACATCCCCTCCCGACCGCGGTACAGCGTTCCTGCGGGACGCTTCGGGGCGCTGATCCGCACCGCGGTGGCGGCTCCGGATCGTGCGGCCTGGCTCGACACGGATGCTCCTCCTGACTCCGGTCACGATCGCCGCGGTGGCACGCCGGTCGCTCGATAACGGGACGCTGCCAGTCTATGACCGGGTGGCGCGGCGCCGCAGGTTAGGCAGGCCTCAGTAGCTCGATATCGAGATACCCGGGGATGCGGGGCGCGCCCCTCGTAGGCTGGTCGCCATGGCCTCCGCACCGCTCGACCGCTTCTACAGCGTCATCCCCGCCGGAGGGATCGGTTCGCGGCTCTGGCCGCTGTCGCGGGCCGACGCCCCCAAGTTCCTGCACGATCTCACCGGCTCGGGTACGACGCTGCTGCGCGCGACCTGGGAGCGCTTGGCCCCGCTGTCGGGGGAGCAGCGGGTGATGGTGGTCACCGGCCGGGCGCACCGCGCCGCGGTCGAGGAGCAGTTGCCCGAACTGGCCGACGCCAACATCGTGCTCGAGAGCGAGCCGAAGGACTCCTCGGCGGCGATCGGGCTCGCGGCCGCGATCCTCGCTCGGCGCGAGCCGGAGGTGATCATCGGCTCGTTCGCGGCGGATCACGTGATCACCGACGTGGCGGCGTTCGGCGCCTGCGTACGCCAGGCGGTCGCCGCGGCCGACGCCGGCTACATCGTGGCGATCGGCATCGAGCCGACTGAGGCCGCCATCGGGTTCGGCTACATCGATTGCGGGGATGCGGTGGAGATCCCCGCGGCCCCCGACGCCAGGATCGTTCGCAGCTTCGTCGAGAAACCGGATCGCGCGACGGCCGAGGCCTACCTCGCCGGCGGAGAGCACCTGTGGAACGGCGGGATGTTCATCGGCCGCGCCGACCGGCTGCTCGACCAGATGCGCGAATCGGAGCCGGCGCTGGTGGCCGGGCTCGAGGAGCTCGCCGCCGCCTGGGACGACCCCGCCACCCGTGGCCCGGCGGTGGACCGGATCTGGCCGGGGCTGCGCAAGATCGCCATCGACTACTCGGTCGCCGAGCCCGCCGCGGCGGCCGGCCGGCTCGTGGTGATCCCCGGAGATTTCGATTGGGACGATGTCGGCGACTTCGCCTCCATCTCGAAGCTGCAGGCGGGCGGGCGCCAATCGGATCTGGCGATTCTCGGTGAGAACGCCCGGGTACTGGCCGACGCATCCAGCGGGATCGTGGTGAGCCAGACCGACCGCATCATCTCCCTCATCGGCGTGCACGACATCGTCGTGGTCGACACTCCGGACGCGCTGTTGGTCACCACCCGGGCGAATGCGCAGCGGGTGAAGAGCGTCGTCGATGCGCTGAAGCTCAGTGGTCGGTCCGAGGTCCTCTGACGCGCTCTTAAGAGCACGGAACGGCGTGAACATTTCGGAATCCTTTTCCGCGGCGGCCCGGTTTGTAACTGTTCTGCGACGGAGCCCGAGCCGCAGGTAGCGGTTCGCGTCACATTGGGTAACGTTGTGCCAATTCGCGCGGCATCCTGCCGCTGCGTGATCTTGGAGGACACAGTGACATTCACTTCTCGCAAGACCGCTCTCGCCGGTCTCGCAGCGATCGGCGCGAGCGCGCTTCTGCTCGCCGGTTGTGCCGCAGCCCCCGAAGAGGGCGATGGCGGCGGCGCCACCTCGGACTACCTGCCCTGCATGGTGTCGGACTCGGGCGGCTTCGACGACAAGTCGTTCAACCAGCTCGGCTACGAGGGCCTGGAGTCCGCGGCCGAGGAGGCCGGCACCGAGTTCAAGGCCGTCGAGTCCGAGAGCGACGCCGACTACGCCCCGAACATCCAGAGCCTGATCGACGCCAAGTGCGACCTGATCGTGACCGTGGGCTTCGCGCTGTCGGCCGCGACCGTCGAGGCCGCGCTCGCCAACCCGGATGTCAACTTCGCGATCGTCGACGACGCCGCGGACAACGACTTCGACGGCACGACCGACGCGCCGAACATCAAGCCGATCCTGTTCGACACGGCTCAGGCCGCGTTCCTCGCCGGCTATGCCGCTGCGGACTACACGAAGACCGGTGTTCTCGGCACCTTCGCGGGCATCGCCTTCCCGACCGTCACCATCTTCATGGACGGCTTCCACCAGGGCATGACCTACCACAACGAGCAGAAGGGCACCGACGTCAAGCTGGTCGGCTACGACCCGGCCAACGTCGACGCGACGCTCGCCACGGGTGGCTTCACCGCTGACGACAACGCCAAGGCCGTCGCGAAGAGCGTCCTCGACCAGGGCGCCGACGTGCTGCTCCCGGTGGGTGGCCCCATCTTCCAGAGCGGTGGCGCGGCCATCGAGGAGAACGGTGGCGACATCGTGCTGCTCGGTTGCGACGCGGACGTGTTCGAGACCTTCCCGACCTACGACGACCTGTACTTCACGTCCATCCTGAAGGACATGAAGGCAGCCGTCGGTGACGTCGTCGTGGCCGCCGCCGGTGGCGACTTCGACGCCTCGCCGTACGTCGGAACCCTCGAGAACGGTGGTGTCGGCATCGCTCCGTTCCACAACTACGAGGACAAGGTCGCGGCCTCGCTGGCCGGAGAGCTCGACGACATCAAGGCGTCGATCATCTCGGGTGACATCACCGTCACCTCGTACCTGAACAGCTGATCAGCTGATCGAACCATCGGGGAGACCGGTCCGCCGGTCTCCCCGATGCGTCTGTCTCGGGGTGTTTGCCCAGACGGGCGCGAATGAAAGGATGGTCGGGCAATGAAGCTCGAACTACGCGGAATCACCAAGCGCTTCGGCGACCTCGTCGCCAACGACAGCATCGATCTCGTCGTGCAGCCCGGCGAGATCCACTCGCTGCTGGGCGAGAACGGCGCGGGCAAGTCGACCCTGATGAACGT
>Ga0182739_1003093_pt1 | contig 14909 bp, 7 predicted proteins | sample eDN5th30CBELigBY_FD_128873 | JGI IMG/M metagenome (GOLD analysis project Ga0182739, IMG submission 128873) | Enriched backyard soil microbial communities from Emeryville, California, USA - eDNA 5th pass 30_C BE-Lig BY (version 2) (version 2) | ecosystem: Environmental > Terrestrial > Soil >... | reverse complement strand
TCACGAATCGGTTTTCGCGGGGTTGGTGGATGATCCGTATCACATCAATCCGACGAGCTACAACACCAGCATGACCAATGACGTTATCGAAGGGTCGAATCGACGCTGGTATGCCGAGCATAAATTGTCACGAGATGGAAGCGACGCGTTTCTGGCATCGACTTCAACTCCAGGAATCACCATTCCCGGAGGATTTAATGCCAGACCATTCCGGCCGCTGAGCTATCTCGCCCAGCCAATTCTCTCCGGCACCAATTCCGAAAACTTGAGCGTGCAGAATACAATTTTGCGGATGCGCAATACTGTCCCTGGACACGGCCTGTATGAAGCCCGGACCAGTAGCGATATCGGGAATGATGCGGTCGATTACCACACCCGGAATCGGATTCTGGCGAAAATTGCCAACAACTCCACGACCAGAAGCCATGTCTTTTTTGCCTGGGTTGGCCTGGACTTTTTCGAGGCCCATACCAATCAGAATGGCAATGTCCAACTCGGCGGAAAAGCAGATCCTGCGGTCCTTCCCAGCTATCGCATGTTCTGTGTGATTGACATGTCTCGGCTGGAGGAGGCGTATGATCCGATTTCCGGGACGTTTGATTTTCAGAAATTCATTCTCTATCGGCAACTTTTGCCGTAGAATCTGGGTGGAGATTGCGTTTTTGGCTTAAGATTTGCGACCCACACAGGTTACTCTCCGCAGGAGGTATTAAATTGGCGAAAAACCTGGGGAGTCTCTTTGAGGGAGCAGACGAATTTGATGCAGCGAGGCTTTAGAACGGATCAGCATTTGCATGGGCTGTGTTGTTTCGCTGCAACTGGTCTGACGAGGGGCTTCGCAGGTGATTGCAACTTGGAAGGAATTTTTGAGTGAGGGTTGGCAGAAGTTTCGGTACAATACACAATTAAGACGATCGACCAAGACGATCGACAGAGACAAGGTGACCTGCAGAGAGCATTCCCGTGAGCATTGATGCGGGCGAGAGCCTGATATTTTTGAGTGATCTTCTCTGAGTCAGGTGTTGTTTGGGTTGTGCATGTCATTGAGATCAGGCAAGCTGGGAGTGTTCTCAGTTTCATTTCGAGAGATTTTTCCGATTTTCCAAATCACGTTTTCGGATTTAGAGTCTGTTCCATCAGCAGAGTGGAGAGAGTCATGAATGTTCGCCTCGCGACGAAGACCCGTAAGCCCCAGCGTGGCGGCTTCACCTTGATTGAACTTCTGGTGGTGATTTCGATCATCGCCGTGCTGGCCAGCTTGATGCTACCCGCCGTGCAAAACGCCCGAGAAGCCGGTCGGCGTACGCAGTGCATGAATAATATGAAGCAGATTACTCTGGCCGTTCACAACTTTATGACCGCTCAGAATGGGAAGATTCCGGCACTCGTGGGAGAAATTGATTATTATATACCTGGTAGTACCGCCGGTACCTCAATCAGCATTCCAGCTCCTTGGACGGTGCAACTCCTTCCGTATATGGAAGAGACGGGTCTCTATAATATCTTGACGGATAAGGCGAAGGCAGAGGGAACAAACCCTCAGTACGCATTAATTGTCAACAATAGTATTAAGACTTTTAATTGCCCCAGCAGTCTTTCCTCCGAAGACGCGGGAAGCTTGGGCTTTGTCGCGAATGCAGGCTATATCAACGTCGGAGCGTGGACCACTCCTGAAAACACGCATCGACTGGGGCATTACGATTGGAGTGCAGGAGATGGGAATGACAAAATGACGATCTCGTCTGGTGTTTTCTGGAGGCAGGATTCACCTAGAACGACATATTTGGCCAGCCAAGAGAGTGGACCTAACGACCAATGGGCTGCGAAATTGAATCCGACGTCTTTGAAAATGTCGATTGATCGGATTAAAGATGGCACGACTCAGACAATTATGTTCTCCGAGTCCATCAATGCTGATCGATGGCTGGCTGATTATTCGTTCACGAATCGCGGCTCACAAGGAGCATGTACGGGTGATGTAGGGTTTGGGATTCCGATAGACACAAGTGGAACTCTCACTCTTGCCAGTTTCGCAAACATTGCAGTCCCTGATTATGCAAAGATCAACAATAATTTGACACAGGCAGTGAATCACATCACCCCTCGTCCTTCGTCAATGCACCCTCAGACCGTGAATGCATTCATGTGTGATGGAAGCGGGCGGTCATTGAATCAGCAGATTGATGGTTATGTTTATGCTCGATTAATTTCTTCGAACGGTAATTTTTATAATCAGGTTCCGCTGAGTGGAAATGATTACTAGACCAGTTTGGTCTATCATGTGCCCGCGTCGAAAAGGTTTCACTTGATGAAAGACTGAATGCCGCGAGGCAAGTCCGCTACAAGATTTACAAAAATGCTCTAATTGCCGAACAAAGTATCATCGAGAGTTCGGGTTGGCTGGTACTGGCCCTGTCTGCAAACCCGGTTGCTGTCTGGGCAAGATCTGAAACGCAAAGCGCCTTGATGGAGACATTGAGGCGTTTTTTTGTTTTTGTGGACGTTCGATTTCTTTTGTTTCATTGCGACTGCAGGTGAGGCGTCACATAATGATGGTTTCAGAAATCCGAAAATGAATTCATGGTGTCTGTGAGTGCACGCATTTGCCGTGGGGTGTGCTGCCATGCGATGTATAGCCTGTCGATGTGATATCTGGATGTGATGTCTGGAAAGGGTTAAGCTCATGAAACGGCGGCGGGCGATGTGGACGATCTTCACCGTGCTGATGGTTTCGTTGGCAGCCTGTTCCGAGCCCTCCCAGGATTCTTCCCTGGAGCGCCGAAATATTCGTTCAGGCAGGAGTCCGCTTACGGAAAAAGAGCAGAAAGAGCAGGCAGAGAAAGAAGCTGAAGCTGTCATTTTGTATCTGTTACTCAAGGATGATGAATAACATGATTTTTGACCTGAGCAGCTAGACCAGTTTGGTCTATCATGTGCCCGCGTCGAAAGAGTTTCACTTGATGAAAGACGGAATACCGCGAGGCAAGTTCACGACAAGATTTACAAAAACGCTCTAGTGCCCTGTCAGGGCTTGGATTTAGGGTCTGTGATCGCGACAACGTTCTCCGTTGTCGGGCATTGCGTGAAGGCCGACCCGAAATTTTAAATAGACGAAGCTCTAGACCAGTTTGGTCTCTTTTGTGCCCGCGTCGAAAGAGTTTCACCTGATGAAAGACGGAATACCGCGAGGCAAGTTCGCGACGTAATTTACAAAAATGCTCTCGTGCCCTGACAGGGTGATAGTCTGTTTTTCACAAAGCATTCTGGGCCCCGCCCCCCAACAGGTTTATGCATTTTCACTCTGGATGGCGAGTGCAATCTGGACTTCTCCAGCGGAGATGTTCTTGGCATTCAGCGGAGCGGTCTCGACATGTTCGATGGTGTCTGCGCGGGTCTCTTCGCAGATTGTCTGTTCCCAGCTTTGAATTACGCTGGCCAGGTCCATCACGGCAGATGTCCCGGCTGGGCTCCAGAGCACGCGGATACGTTGATTTTCATCGAGATCCGCATCTTTTCGCAGTTGCTGAATCTGTCGGATCAGGTCTCGGGCCATCCCTTCGGCGATCAGTTCGGGGGTGAGTCTGGTCGAAAGGGCAATCTGGATTCCATCAGCATCGGCACTGGCCCAGTCGGAAGCCTGTTCCACGCTGACCATCACATCTTCCGGGGCCAGCGTCACGATTTCCCCGGCAATGGTGAGATCGATCGCAGCACCGTTCCGCAAGGGGGCCATCACGGCTGGATCAACGGTTGCCAGTTCTGCACGAATGGCATTGAGCAGTTTGCCATACCGGGGGCCCAGTGTTTTCAAGTTGGGCTTGAAGGAATAGCTGACTAACTCGTCCAGGTTGTCTGTCCGCACAATTTCTTTGACATTGAGTTCATCGGCGATGATGTCTCGATACTGTTCCAGGGCGGCTGCTTGCCGGGGATCGGAACAGGCGAAGCGGAGTTCTGTCAACGGTTGGCGGACTCGCAGTTCCGCTGCTTCGCGTAGACGATGGGCCATGCGAACCAGTTTCTGGACCTGTTGAGTTTTCCAGTTCAGATCGGGATCCAACTTGGCAGCATCCACCACGGGATATCGGCAAAGATGCACCGAAACGGGAGGATTCCCCGTTTCCGCACCATTTCCCTTCTGATCCTGAACGAGATTACGATACATCCGTTCGGTCAGAAATGGAATACTCGGAGCCAGCAACTGGCACAATGTCACCAGCACTTCATACAGCGTCTGGTATGCGGCAAGTTTGTCGGTCTCCCAGGCCGCCGCTGCCGATTCTGTTGCAGAGGTTTTAGATTTGGTATTGGCGGGTGCAGGTTGGGCAGGGTGAAAGAGACTTCCACCCGTCATGTTGTCTGTGGAATCGGTCGTGATCAAGCCTGCGGCTGCCAGTTGTTTGAGTCCGCGCATAACGTCCGCGCGATGCAGTCGTTTTCCGTCCCGGTAACGGCTGAGCCGGACCAGCAACTGATCCAAAGTAAACGATTCCGGAGTGGAGAAGACTTCCCGGAGCAGCGTGGTCCGTTCGCGATTGAGTCCTTGTTTTTGTGTCGAGAGATAAGTCCGGAAGATCTCTTCGGCAACTTCTGTTGGCGATAGTGTTGTGGAAGCGCCTGGTTGTGATGCTGAAGTGGCAGAGCGTTTTTTCCAGAATCGGCGACGGTTGCGGCGGATGTACCAGTTGGACAAATCATCAATGAACTCCGCAGCAGAGGACATCAACTCGGAAATACGATACTCGTTGAAGGCACGATGTGCTGTCTGCGTGAGTTCCTGCAATCGGGAGAGCATCCAGCAATCAATTTCCGGACGATCTTTCAGCGGGACTTGTGGTAGATGCGGATCGAAGCCGTCCAGCACAGCATAATTCACAAAAAAGGCGTAGCTGTTCCAGAGTGGGATGAGTGCCTGACGGCGGACATCATCCGCGGGTTTGCTGGTGACTTTGCAGGTGGTTAAACCTTCTCTGGTGGCAGTGATCGGTCCGTCCACCGTCTGCAGCGTGACCGGTTCGCCGGCATGCCGGGTGCCGAATTTCAGGTCGACCGCGGGGTTTTGTGCCAGATACATCCAGCGGATGGTGTCGACCCCCAATTGTTCGGCGGCTTCTTCAAACCAGATGGCTGTTCCATCCGATTTGTGCATGGGCTGGCCCTGTTCATTCATGACGAGGCGATGACCGAACAGATTTTTGAATGGTTTTTTCTGCTCTGCCGGCAGGGGATTGTCGGCATCCCACATCATCATCGTGGACAGGGAGAGCAGGGAATAGAACCAGTTACGAAACTGTCCCGGGAAGCACTCCAGAACCAGATCCGCAGGATACCAGTCGTGCCAGTTGAGGGCGGAAGTATTTCCAGCCTGGGTCTGCTGATAGTTGAGAGTGGAGAAGGGGACAATCCCGGCGTCCAACCAGGGATTTCCAACATCTTCGATCCGGGAGAGCAGTTTGCCGCTCTTGCGGCTGCGGATCTTGACGAGATCGATCCAGGGACGATGTGGTGTGTAGCCTCCGGCTTCGAATTCTTCCCAGCCCTGTCCCCCGTCCAGTGCCCGTGCTTTCAGTTCGGCCAGCGAGCCCATGACTTCAAAATCGCTGGGGTCTTCCGGATCAATCCAGATTGGCAGGGCGAGGCCCCAGAAGCGTTTTTTGGAGATCATCCAGTCCCGCATGGTGGTCAACCATTCGAGTTCGCGGGCTTGCCCCTGAATGGCATCCGGCAACCAGTTGATGCACCTGGTGACCTCCTTGATTTCCTCCCGCCAGTCCATGTTGATGAACCATTCGTCCACCAGCCGGAAGACCAGTTCGTCTCCGGTCCGCCAGCAGTGGGGATAGATGTGCGGATAGGTTTCCACATTCACCAGCAGGTCTTTGCGTTTCAATTCTTCAAAGACGAAATCCGCCGTGGCGGGCGAAATGGCTTCTTTTCCGGTAAAAGGCCCAAATCCGGGGCTGTACGTGCCATCTTCCAGCAAGGGCGCAATCACCGGCAAACCGAGTTCCATGCCGATTTTATGATCGATGTCTCCGCACCCGGGAGCGATATGGACGATCCCGGTTCCTTCCCCTGCGACAACGTTGGCGCTCCCCTTCGAATCGCGACCGCCGTCGATCACTCGATGGGCTTCCACGCCGGAGATCAGACGAATTTCCGATGAGACGCGGACCGTTTGCTGTTCCTGCTGGGCAGGGAGTTCATCGAATGGACCGGCATACCGCCAGCCGATCATGTCGGCTCCCTGGATCGTCTCCAGCTCTTCAAAGCCCCCCTGTTCCTTGAAGATCTGCGAAAGGCTTTTGAGCTTGCCGACCCCTTCCGGCCAGCTCCATTCCGGCCGTCCAAAGCCTTCCTTGAATTCCTTCTCCAGCCGCTTGAAGTTCAAATTTTCTTTGGCGAAATAATAAACCGCTCCATCTTTCCTGGCGCGGATTTTCAGGTATTCGAGATCGGGATTGACCGCTGCTGCCACGTTGGAGGTGAGTGTCCACGGAGTGGTGGTCCAGACCAGCAGGTATTCCGGTTCTGGCTTGTCGAGCAAAGGAAATCGGACGAAACAGGAACGGTGCGTGGTCAGTTTGCGACCATCGGCCACTTCCATCTGTGAATAGGCACTTCCCCCGCGACCACTCCAGGGCATGACGTCATGTCCGCGATAAATCTTGGCGCGAGTGAAGCATTTCTTCAGAAATGCCCAGATGGTTTCATTGTTTTCGGTGGAAAAGGTGAAGTAGCTGCCTCCCCATTCGGGATTTCCCAGCCGAGCTGTGATCTGTTCCGCCGGACCGGAAATAGATTCTCCGCGAGCGGTGGTGTAATCGACAGGCGGAGCATTGTCGTCGCCGATCCCAGCGGAGAGTTTCCGCAGTTGCTCGGGATCATCCCATTCCATCCAGTAGCCAAGCCGGATCGATTGTTCGGTTTGCCGGGCGGCGAATTTGAGAACACGCTTCTTGCACTCTCGCGTAAAATGTTCGATTCCGTATTGCTCGATGGCGTTCTTTGTGCCGAGTTGCAGCTGCTTCTCGACTTCCACTTCCACCCAGAGTCCCTGGCAGTCGAATCCGTTCTGATAGCGGAGCTCGTGCCCGGTCATCGCCCGATATCGTTGAAAGGCGTCCTTGTAGGTGCGTCCCCAGGCATGGTGGACTCCCATGGGGTTGTTGGCGGTGATGGGGCCGTCCAGGAATGACCATTTCGGCTGGCCACGATTCAGTTCCTGCAACCTGCGGAAAATCTGCTGCTCTTTCCAGAACCGCAGGGTTTCGTGTTCGCCATCCAGGAATCGGGCTTCATCAACTTTTTGAAACATGGGTACAAAATGGGCCTAAAAGGTCAAGGGGCAACAATTGCCATGAAGAACACATTCTTCTAGGTAGGGTGCTCGTAGCAGGGTCCAGCAGATGCGCCCCGGTTTATTGGATGGCAAAGTCGGATACCAAAAACGTCTGGTGGCGAATCGTGGCCATCCACACATGTGGAGGAACTGCGTTCCCCGCGGGATTGACGCACTATAGCGGCAATCTGACAACGATGCGCTCTCGGGCGTGCTCCAGAAATAAGAACGCCGATGTCGGCGCGAGCAGACATCGGCGAATCGGGGTTCCAAGCTGGAGCAGGGGCCGCGCGGACCGAGCGTCAGCTAGAACTCTTCGTCGTCGTCTTCAAACTCATCAAATTCCTCGTCATCGTCATCGTCATCGTCGTCGAATTCGTCGTCATCCTCATCGTCAAAGTCGTCGTCGTCGAGGTCTTCATCATCAAGGTCTTCGTCGTCGAATTCGTCGTCGTCGAATTCATCATCGTCAAACTCTTCGTCGTCGAGATCTTCGTCGTCCTCGTCGTCGTCCAGCTCTTCCAGGTCATCATCGTCATCGGACATCACCGGCATGCCCGCGACGTCTTCTTCATCCCACATTGATTCCAGTTCCACATCTCGTCCAAAGCCGTTGAATTGTGGAAAATTCGTCCTGCTCATAGTAAAAAAAACCTTCTTTAAGTCTCGTTTTCCGTCGCACCCAGAATGGTCCTGCGCGGCCCGGATCTGGAACAAAGTGCGATGAATAGGATTGCCAAAACCGCATTTCATTACGCGGGTCGATACTGGATTCTCAAACACATGTCAAGCGCTGCCCCGCAAGCATTTCGAAAATGAGAAGCAACCCCCCTGAAACAAACAATATTTTTACACGAACCTGCATCCCGGGATTGTTCGACTGTCTACAGTTGCATCATTGAGCATCATTCTCCTTCCGTCAAAGATTTCTACGAAAAAAATTACTTAATCAGCCGTTTTCAGCGCAAACCTCTGGAAGAGCATGGTGAAACAGAAAGGGCATCCGCCCCCGGAATGACACGGCGGAGAGCAACTTCATGCAAGGCCGAAGCACAGCACGACTGCGTCAGAGAGGAGATATCGTCAACAACTCAGGCATACACTCGAGCGCGTTAACATCGCAGTGTCTGGTTGCTGGTTCGCGATATTCAGCTTTTCATCAATCAAAATCCCTTTCGCGCGAGCTCAGCAGCCTGTTGAAAAGCATGAAATCTCGGCCAGATAGAAATGTCCGGCCCACTTTTCTCAACGATCCAGAAACTTCTGGTGGCACAGGCATTTCTGTCTGTGCATTTCTGTCTGTGCATTTTTCAACAGGCTGCCAGGTCAGAGCAGCTTGCTCTCGCCATAGCTGCCAGAAACTGACTGCCAGAGACGGACTGCCAGAATTCGCTGCCAGAATTCAGCTTTTTTAACTGGGAGAGCTCTCCCGGGGCGGAATGGAAGGTCGCCGCTCAGGAGATTTTGCGGGCAGACCAGCGGCTGCACGAACCAGAACGTCTATGCCGGTTTTCGTCGCGCTCACGTTTGGGGCAATCCTCCGGAACGGAAGTCAAACGATTTGTTCGGTCACCTTGTTCGGTCACCTTTTTTGGTCACCGCGAGAAACTCGGTCCTGATTTCAGGACTGTTCTTCGAATACCCCCGGCAGGGGTCGAACCTGCGGCCTGAGCTTTAGGAAAGCTCCGCTCTATCCTGCTGAGCTACGGGGGCACGAAAAGCAGATGCCTTTCAGTCTGTACCATACTTCGTTCTTTGGGAATTCTCCACAATGTGAGATCGTTTTCTCGACTCGCTCAACCAGCATCTTGTTTCACTCTGAAAAACAAGGGAGGCTGCAACGCAAGCTCTAACGACAAGGGACGTTTCGCGATCTCATCCTCCCCCGGTCAAGCCGCGAGACGGCATCAGGACCGGGAGACCTGGAAGGGCGAAGTGTGAATGCAATGGAGAATGTCGGAAAAGATTTCGTGGTAAGGATTTTACAGAGGATTTGCGGGCTGTGTCTTTGCACGGGTGCATCTTCCGGTTACGATCAATCTTCTCTTCAATTGTTCAATCGACTGTTCTGATTCCCATCAACCATTCTGTGTGGCCATGCGGGCAGTGACTTTCGCGACTGTTTCAAAGGGCGTGTCCAGAAACATGGACGCGAGAGACCAGTTTGGTCTCTCAGGTGCCCGCGTCGAAAAGGTTTCACTTGATGAAAGCCTGAATGCCGCGAGGCAAGTCCGCGACAAGATTTACAAAAACGCGATCGAATCCCTTCTGCCGTTGCTGATGATGATGTTGCTATGGCCTGGTTGCAACCGCTCGTCTCAGGCACTGGAGATGAACGCAGAAGTTCGCCCCCCGGCAGTCCTGTTAAGCGAAGTCGAAAGTGCGGAAGATCGGATCCGATTTGGACGTTGTCCCGTCAGCGTGACGAATCCCGGTTCCGTCGACCAGACCGCAACGCTGCTCCGCACCGGATGTTCCTGCTATGGAGTCTCTCTGGATGGTCAGCGACTGGCGAATGGGGCGGAATTTACAGTTCCCGCAAACCAGACGCGGGAATTGCAGATTGAGTTTCAGCCCGCCTCCAGCCAGAGTGAAAAGTTCTATACAGCGGATTTTGGATTCAAGACGCCGGAGGGAGAAACCAGCGTCATGTCTGTCAAATGTCGATATCAGGTCTATGCGGATGTGCGGCTGACGCCCACGGTCATTACTATCGACGCAATTCCCCAGAAGTCGGCGGAAGCGCAAGAGGAAATCACCATCGAACACGTTTTTCGTGGCGGACCTGGTGATTCGCAGGAACCTGAATTTCCGAACTTGCCCGCATCCCTACGGATTCTGCAGATTCAGAAATCGGGCTCCCCGGAAAAGATCGAACCGAATTTGTGGCGACAATTTTGGAAAGCAACTGTGCAGATCCGGCTTCCCGCAGATCGTTCCGAGGGAATGCCGCCGCTGAACTATCACGTCTCCGTGAGCCGGAAACCCAATGGATCAACGGTCAGCAGTCGGGGAAGCGTCGTGGTTCATACACGACAGAAGATCGCCTTTCCCAACCGCGTGAACTTTGGAAAAGTCAAGGTGGGTCACAGTCGCAGTCGGAAAATCCTGCTGTCCAGCCTGGAAGATCAGCTCTTTCGCCTGCAATGCAATCCAGATGACCTGCCGCCGGAACTACAAGTCCAGTTTTTTGATTACTCGGAAAAACGACATCTTGTGGAACTGATCCTGACACCGTCGCAGGCCGGTCCATTTTCTGAAGAATTAATATTGCAGACCGACATGTTCGACGTCACTCAGATTTCAATTCGCCTGGAAGGGATCGCTGAATAAGGTCCTGCCGCCGATCGATCGAATCAGGATGATGCCCCCTACTCAATCACACCTAGCTCGGGACTGGAGGCTGTGGCGTAGAGTTTCCTGGCAATGCGACCAGCCCGAAACGCAGCACGGCCTGCACGACAGCCATCACGCATGGCCTGTGCCATCAGCAATGGATCACGTGCACCGGCAATTCCGGTGTTCAGCAGCACGCCGTCACAGCCCAGTTCCATGGCAACGGCCACATCACTGGCAGTTCCTACCCCGGCATCCACAATCACGGGATAGTCGGGATCATTTTCCTTCAGGTATTCCAGGCAGATGCGAATATTGTTCGGATTGAGGATTCCCTGACCACTGCCGATGGGGCTGCCGGCGGGCATGACGGATGTTGCTCCGGCATCTTTTAACCGGCGGGCCGTCATCGGATCATCCGTGGTGTAGCAGAGAACTTGAAATCCATCCGCCACAAGTTGTTGTGTGGCTTCCAGAGTGGCCACCGGATCGGGCAGCAGCGTCTTCGTGTCCCCCAGAACCTCCAGCTTCACCCAACTGGCCCCCGGATTTTCCAATCCACTGAGGATTTCCCGTCCCAACCGGGCTACTCGCACAGCTTCGGCGGCATTGAAACATCCTGCGGTATTCGGCAGGATCGTGTAGCGTTTCAAATCGATGAAATCGAGTATGTTCCGTCCGTCGGAATCAATCAGACGTTCACGACGTACCGCGACAGTAATGACTTCCGCAGCACTGATTTCGAGGCAATCTCTCATCTGTGCATAATTGGCATATTTACCGGTTCCAACAATCAACCGGGACTGAAAAACATGACTGCCCAGTTGCAGTGGGGAATCGGCAGTTGCGGATGGACGGGAAGCGAGTGAGGAAGAACTGGATGTCATCTGTCTGGGAATCCTTTCAACAATGGAATTCCTCAGTTTAACCACAGGCACATCGTTCTCGAAATAGAATGCCCCGTCCTCTCTGGAATGAGAGACAAAAATCACCAAGAGGCATTAACGGGCATCGATCTCTGTGAAATTCTGAAAACAGCGAAATCCTGAAAACAGTCATCACAGTTGTGTTGTTTTAAGACTCTACACATCTCTCGGGGAGTCTGCTGCGTGAATTCCGGACAGAGATCTTTGATCCTGTGTGTGCGGATGCAGTGCGAAAGTGGGTGCGCAAACTCACACATTGACCTGATCGCCGGAATTTGGCTAACTTCCCGCTGTGTCTCCTTTTCTGCAGATATTGCCGATGCTGGCACATTCCTGCAGTGGCAGGGCAACAGGCAAACAGGGTTGAACGACCTGCATTGAGGCTGGTCGATCTGGGCTGTTTCCCTTCTTCAAAGCGATCAGAATCATTTTTGATTTATACCGTGTGTTGAAAATCAACCGCGCTCCCCGGAGGACAGGCAGATGAATTGGGATGGAGCCCTGCAACGTCGGCGTGCGAATTTGCCGTTCCAAGAGCTTGTCAAATTGTCACGCCTGGACCCGACAATCGGTTTCTTCTGGACGCTGGTCTGTCTGCACGTCCTCACCTGGACGATCCTGGCGACCTGGACACAGCCGAACTTGCCTGCGGAAACGCTGGAAATGTTGGCGTCGGGCCGAAATTTTTCCTGGGGATATGCCAATCAACCGCCGCTAGGGGTCTGGTTGGCCTCCACGGTCAGCCTGCTGGCAGCCCCTTCGAACTGGCCGGTCTATATGCTCTCGCAGTTGTGCGGGGTGGTGAGTGTCTGGTCCGCATGGAAATTGGGCCGGAAATTCCTGCATCCCTGGACGGCTCTTTGTGCGGCCTTTGTGCTGTTGGGAGGGTATTCCTGCACAATCGCCGCGGCAGCGTTTTCGGGAGATCAACTGGCGGGGGCATTCTGGTCGTTGAGTATTTACACCTTTTACAATGCGCTGACTCACTCCCGGCGGCGTTACTGGGCGGCCACGGGCCTGTGTCTGGCTCTTGGTTTTCTCAGCAGTTATGGGACGCTGTTGCTGCTGTTGACCATGTTCATATTCACGCTGGTGGATGACCGCGCCCGCCGCTGCTGGGATTCATCATGGCCATTTCTGGCGGGCATGGCGATGCTGGCGTTCCTGATGCCGCACTTTGTCTGGTTGACACAGCATCAGTTTCTCACGGTGCAGGCTGGAATCGAACGGACCACATCGTTTGCACATCACCTGGTGCAACCGCTCTCTTTTCTGGGGACACAACTGCTGTGCGTGATTCCAGTCATTATCTTGCTCACTCCGCTGGTGGCGTGGTTCAGTTTTGAAGAACCGGCCCGCAATGAAGAAGATGAAAACCGTGACTTTGCACGTCACTACCTGTTATGGATGACATGCCTGCCGCCAGTGATCATTTTCGGTCTCTCACTGATGGCGGGACCGAGTTCCGGGCTCTTTGCAGGAGTGACCAACTGGACCTATCTGGGAGTGGTGGTTCTGCTCTGGGGGCATCTGAGCGAAACCCGACTGGCCTGGAGGAGATCCATCATGCGGATCGGGACGGCTGTCGGACTGTTTGCCGCAGCCCTGATTGCGTTAAACATCATGTTGCCGCAAATTCAGCGGCAAGGGGTCTCGACCCAGTTCCCCGGGGCGGAACTCTCACAGAAGATTGAATCACTTTGGGCGAAATTTGGATATGCAGGTCGCGCTCCCATTGTCGGGGGATCGGCCAATCTGGTCCGCAATGCAGCCTGGTACACGCATCAAGATTCTTTCCGCAGTTATGCCGATCTGAACCCCGCAAAGAACCCCGCAATCAACGATGAAACGCTCCGGCAGGATGGAGGAGTGATCGTCTGGGATCTGGATGACAAAACCGGGCCGACCCCCGCCGAACTGCAAAGCCGGTTCGGAAATGTCAGCTTCGTCAACCCGGTCGATTTGAAATGGTACACCGATTCCTCTTTGCCGGCCGTTCGCGTGGGAATGGCAGTGGTGCATCCCGCGACGGCTCAACAGGCCAAGATGACCATGCCGGGCGACCTGGCCATCCCCAGCAGCACCATTCCTGATGACGTGGAGAATTTCGGGAAGACGCCATTTCCGGCTTTTGTGACTTCAGACGGGCAGGTGATCCCTCCTTCCGGAAATTCTGCCGGATCACTCTCCACGACCACTCAAAGCATTCGCAGCACAATCCCGACCGCTGGTCAGAGCCCGGTTGAATCGCAGTTTTCTGCTCCTCCGATCACATCTCTTCCTTCACAATTCCTGCAGAGCGAAGGAAGATCCAGTTCGCTGCCGGCAAATTATCCCGCTGCAAATTATTCGACTCCGGAAATCAAATCGACATCCCCCACAACTCATTCCTTGTGGTCGGATCTTCCGGACGTGAAAAGCAGTCTCCCAGGAGCAACCCCCGCCGCTCCCAGTCTGACTCCTCTCCCCGCAAGTTCGCTGAAATCCGAATTTACGGAGCAGTAACGGACCGAGCCCACCGGCCGTTTCTTTAGACCAGTTTGGGCTCTCATGTGCCCGCGTCAAAAAAGTTTCACTTGATGAAAGACTGAATGCCGCGAGCTAGTTCGCTGCAAGTTTTGTTAGAGATTCTTAACGATAAATTGCAGACTGATCACGCGGGTTACGGTCACAAGGGCTACGGTCATACCGGCTATGGAAGATTGTGCAAGAAGAACAAAGAGGAAGTTGGAACGTCACTGCTCCTGATCTTGTCTCGAGTTGGGACTGGTTACAACTGGACCCGTTCCGGCCGGAACCCCAGACCGACAATGCGGGCAATCAGTCGGCGGAGCAGGGGAGCAAACAGCCAAAGTATACAGCGAGCAGGAAATGAAAAGATGGCTGTCTTCCCAAAGCCGCGCTGGGGATCAAAGAGTTGACGATGAACGAACGCCTGCAGTCGCTGGGTCATTTTGGCAGGCCATTCGCGACGTTGCTGGACCTGCTCCAGATCCTGAATTGTCACGGGTCCCTGCTGCAGTTTTTTTGCCAATAAGTTGGCAGTCGCCACAGCGTCCTGAATGGCCATATTGACTCCTACTCCACCTACGGGAGACATAGCATGTGCGGCGTCGCCCAGACAGAGAAACCCAGGCAAAGCCCATTTCTCCAGTCGATTCATCTGGACTGTGAGTAATTTTACCTGATCCCAACTCTGCAGCTCATTGACCGACTGTTTCAATTCGGGAACCGTTCGCACAATCTGATCTTGAAACGACGCCAACCCGCGCGAACGGATTGCTGAGAACTCCCCTTTGGGGATG
>Ga0182739_1003091_pt1 | contig 14910 bp, 14 predicted proteins | sample eDN5th30CBELigBY_FD_128873 | JGI IMG/M metagenome (GOLD analysis project Ga0182739, IMG submission 128873) | Enriched backyard soil microbial communities from Emeryville, California, USA - eDNA 5th pass 30_C BE-Lig BY (version 2) (version 2) | ecosystem: Environmental > Terrestrial > Soil >... | reverse complement strand
GATCGAGGACCTGGCCCACATGGCGGAAACAGACTACCTGACGGGGCTGCTGAACCGGCGCGCCTTCGAGACGCGCTTTCAGGCGATACGTGCCCTGTGGGACGAAAACCGGCCAATGCTGGCTTTGGTCCTGTTCGACATCGACCACTTCAAATCCATCAATGACACCCATGGCCACGCAAGCGGCGATCTGGCGCTGAAGGCTGTCGCCGAGCTATGCCGCACGACCTGGCGGCAGCAGGACGTCGTGGCGCGTGTGGGCGGGGAGGAATTTGCGGTGCTGTGCCGCACACGCAGCGCGCAGCAAGCGGTGGAGATGGCTGAGCGCCTGCGCGCCCGCATCTGCGCTTGCGCCGTCACGTCGGAGAACGGCGTCACGTTCAACCTTACGGCCAGCTTTGGCGTGGCCTGCGTATCGTGGAGCCAGGCGGAATCCGCCAGCGGCCTGTTCCGGGCCGCGGACGAACTCCTGTATCTGGCGAAGTTGAATGGGCGCAATCAGGTCCAGCAGCGCACCCTGGGTTGAGCGAGGCTTATGCCTTGTCGTGCGAGGCTTGCGCCTTCTTGGATGTGTCGGCGTCGCGGGACGTGGTGTCGCGGCGGTCAGACTGCTTGTTGGCGTCGGGCGCCTTCCAATTCAGCGGGGGGATCTCGAAGCTTCCCTTCTTGGCAGTCAATTGATGAGACATAAGCATGCTCCTGGACAGGCGCATGGCTTCCCCCGCCGAGCATTGCGCACAGATTCAGGCGGGCCATGAATGCCGCGGACGCGGGGGAGCATTCAGGAACGTGGCGGCGCCGGGAAAGATTGCCATCGGCTGGTTTGCAAAAAGCTTGTTCTTATAATTTTGCCGATAGATAAAAGATTTTAGCACAATTATGGTGAAAATAGCCAGCTTTAATCGTGGCGCACGTGGAACCCGGGATTGACCGGCGAGATTGAAGGCAGAACGAGCCGCTGCCCCCGAGGGTCAGCAATGGAAAGCCGCGCGGCGGTTCAGAGGTCGGCCTCGGGGGCCGGAGCGGCACCGTGGGCGTCGATGTGGCCCAGCGAGCGGCCCGGGTCGAGCCGGTCGCGCACGCGCTGTTTCAGGACCTTGGCGTCGGGAAAGCCGCCGTCGCGCTGGCGGTCCCAGATGAGATCGCCGTTGTAGGTGATCTGGAAAATGCCGCCGGTGCCGGGCTGCAGCGCAACTTCACCCAGGTCGGTCGAAAACGTGGAGAGCAGTTCCTGCGCCATCCAGGCGGCGCGCAACAGCCACTGGCACTGTGTGCAATACAGGATGACGATGCGAGGGCGCAAGGCGGGCGGGCTCATGGGACAGGCATTCTACGCCAGCCCGCGCGCGGGCGATCATGGATAATGTCGGGTTTTCCCGGGTCTGCAATGGCCCAGAGCCTGCAATGAAGTCTGCCTTGACGCCCCGAGGCCAGCGCTGGCTGATCGGTCTGCTGATGGGACTGGTCACGCTCACGCCGATGGCCATCGACATCTACCTGCCCTCCCTGCCCGCCATGGCGCTCGCTTTTGGCGAGCCCATCGGCGCACTGCAGGCCAGCATCACGCTATTCATCTTTGCGGTGGGCGTGGGACAGGTGCTGATCGGACCGCTGGCCGACCGCTATGGCAGGCGGCCGGTGGCCCTGTGCGGCGCGCTGGCCTATCTGCTGGGCTCCGCGCTGGGCGCGGTCGCGAATTCGCTCGATGTCTTTTACGCGGCGCGCGTCATCCAGGGACTGGGCGCATGTTCGGCGTCGCTGGTGGCGTTTGCCGCCGTGCGCGATTGCTTCAGCCCGGCGGTCGGCGCGCGCGTGTACAGCTATCTGAACGGGGCGCTGTGCTCGGTGCCGGCGCTGGCTCCGATGGTGGGCGGCGTGCTGGCGGTGCATGCCGGGTGGCGCAGCACGTTCGTGTTCATGGCGCTGTTCTCGCTGGCGCTGGCGGCGCTGCTCGCCCTGCGGTTCGAGGAGACCCGCGCCAAGCCGGCGCACCGGCCCGGCGCGCTCTACAGCCTGCCCCGCTATGCGCCCATCGTGGCGAGCGGCCGGTTTCTGTATTTCGCCCTGTTCGGCATGGCGGGCATGGCGATGATCCTGGTGTTCGTGTCGGCTGCGCCAGTGGTGCTGGTGCAGCAGCTCGGCTATTCCGAGCTGGGGTTTTCCGCCTGGTTCGGCGGCAACGCGGCGATCAATATCGCGGCGTTCTTCGTGGCGCCCGCCTTTATCGCGCGCTACGGCCGCTACACCATGGTGCGCGTCGGCATGGCCGCCCTGCTGCTGGCGTCGGCCATGCATGTCTGCGCATGGCTGTGGGCGCCGGTTTCCGCGTGGATCTTCATGCTGCCCGTGTGCGTGCTGACCGTGGGATTCTCGCTCGCGCTGGGGTCGGGGCTGAGCTTGGCGCTGGAGCCCTTTGCAGACCGGGCGGGCACTGCCGCCGCGGTCTACGGGCTGTTCCAGATGAGCGGTTCGGCGGTCATTGCGACCGTGCTGCTGGACAGCGGCATGGCGCCGCAGGCGGCCATGGCCCTGATCGGCGCCGTGATCGTGGCGCCGCTGCTGTTGCTGGCCCCCGCGCTGGGACGGCGCCTGGCGGCCGGTTCCTGAACCCCGGGGCGCTGCCCGCGGGGTGCGCTAGTATCCAGGAACACCCTTTCTGGAGGCGACATGTCCATCGAAAAACCCGCGGACGAACCGCTGTTGCTGTCCACCGCCCAAGCCGGCGTGGTCACGCTGCGCCTGAACCGGCCATCCCAGTTCAATGCCTTGTCCGAGGCGCTGCTGGCGGCCTTGCAACAAGAGATCGACAGGCTGGCAAGGGACCCGGACCTGCGCTGCGTGGTGCTGGAATCCGCCGGGCGAGCGTTTTGCGCGGGCCATGACCTGCGCGAGATGCGCAGCCAGCCCGACCTGGACTACTACCGCGCGCTGTTCCGCCAATGCGGGCGCGTCATGCAGGGCTTGCAGGCGCTGCCGGTGCCCGTGATCGCCAAAGTGCACGGCATCGCGACGGCGGCGGGTTGCCAGTTGGTCGCGAGCTGCGATCTGGCGGTCGCCGCCGATACCGCGAAGTTCGCCGTGTCCGGCATCAACGTGGGCCTGTTCTGCGCGACGCCAGCCGTCGCGTTGACGCGCAATGTATCGGCCAAGCGCGCCTTCGAGATGCTGATGACGGCGCGTTTTATCGATGCCGGCCAGGCGGCGGACTGGGGGCTGATCAACGATGCGGTGCCCGAGAGCGAGCTGGACGCACGGGTGCGTGCGCTCGTGGACGACATCCTGTCCAAGAGCCCGACGGCGGTGCGTTACGGCAAGCGCATGTTCTACCAGCAGCGTCAGATGGCGCTGGCCGACGCCTACGACTATGCGGGCGACGTCATGGCCCGCAACATGATGGAAGCCGATGCGTGCGAAGGCATCGACGCCTTCCTGCAAAAGCGCCCCGCCCGCTGGGGCGCATGAGGCCACGCCGGGAGCGGCCGCGCGGCCAGGGCTAGACCAGCCATCCCAGCGTCCAGCCGCTGGCCGCGGCCAGCAGCACCACCCACAGCGGCGACCAACGGGCGTAGACCAGCAGCGCGAACAGGAGCAGCGCAAGGGCAAAGTCGGCCTTGCCGAGGATGGCGCTGGTCCAGACGGGGTCGTACAGCGCGCCCAGCAGGATGCCGACCACACTGGCGTTCACGCCCGCCACCATGTTGCGCACGCCGGGACGGCGCCGCAGCGTGTCCCAGAACGGCAGGGCCGCGGTCAGCAGCAAGGCGCCCGGCAGGAAGATGACGCACAGCAGCGTCAGCCCGCCCGCCCAGCCGGACAAGGGGCCCGCCGACAGCGCGCCCAGGAACGCCGCGAAGGTGAACAACGGGCCGGGCACGGCCTGCGCCGCGCCATAACCCGCCAGGAAATCCGCGCTGGACACCATGCCCGACGAGACCGACGCGGTCTCCAGCAGCGGCAGCACCACGTGTCCGCCGCCGAAGACCAGCGCGCCGGCACGGTAGAAGTCCGCGATCTGGCCAGCCAGCGCGCTGTCCGACATCAATGCCCAAAGCGGCAGGCCCGCCATCAGCGCCGCGAAGATGCCCAGCGCGGCCAGGGCCGCGCCGCGCGGCACGCCCGAAGCGCCCTGGGACAGGATGGGCCGCGGCGGCAATTGCAGGAAGACCGCGCCCAGCACCGCGCCCAGCAGAACGGCCGCCATCTGGGCAAACGCGTTGGGCAGCACCACGGTGAGCAGCGCCGCGCCCACCGCGAGGGCGGCGCGGGACCGGTCTGGACACAGGGAGCGCCCCATGCCCCAGACTGCCTGGGCGACGATGGCCACGGCGGCCACCTTCAGCCCCTGTATCGCCGCCGATCCCGATAGCCAGCCATAGTGGGAAAGGCCCATCGCAAAGCCGATCAGCGCCAGCGCGGACGGCAGCGTGAACGCCACCCAGGCGGCCAGCATGCCGGACCAGCCGGCCCGGCGCAGTCCGATCGCCATGCCGACCTGGCTGCTGGCCGGCCCCGGCAGAAATTGGCACAAGGCCACGAGATCCGAGAAGGCGTAGTCGTCCAGCCATCGGCGGCGGTCGACGAACTCGGCGCGGAAGTAGCCCAGGTGGGCGACCGGGCCGCCGAAGGACGTGAAGCCCAGGCGCAGGAACACCAGGAAGACTTCGAGACAGGATCCGCGTCCGCCATGGACGCGGGCGCCTGTCGCCGGTTTGCTGTCGACGTGTTCGTCATGGGGGGATGGATGCGGCATCGGCTCGGGCGTCTTGGACAGGCGGGGTGACGATTTTCAGGCCCCAGATCCAAGCTTATAGCCGGGCCGCGCCGGGGATTCAATCGGATAAATGTCAACGGCGCGCGCCCAAGGCGTGTTTGCCCGGTCGCAACATGGCCCATATCGAAAGCCGCTTCATGGCACTTCCGGCTTGGGCCAACGGGCCGCATCATGCGCCTGTCTCCCCTATCACCGACCTTTCAGAAAGGCATGACCATGACCCAGCGCGTGAATTATTTCCAGGTATCCGAAGTGCTGTCCAAGAAGTATCTGGACTTCAGCATGGCGCTCAAGAAGACGGCCGTGGTCCAGGAGCTCGGCCATCTGGTCGACATCCGCGCCTCGCAGATCAACGGCTGCGGATTCTGCCTGGACATGCACGTGAAGGAAGCCACGATCAAGGGCGAACGGGCGCTGCGCCTGCATCATGTCGCCATCTGGCGCGAATCGACGCTCTTTTCGCCGCGCGAACGCGCCGCGCTGGAATGGACCGAGGCGCTGACCACCTTGCCCCCGCACGGCGTGCCCGACGAGATCTACGAATCCGTCCGCGCCCACTTCTCGGAAAGCGAGTTGTCGGACCTGAGCTTCCTGGTCGTGGCCATCAACGGCTGGAATCGCCTGAATGTGGGCTTTCGCACCGTGCCCGGATCGGCGGACCAGGCCTATGGGCTGGACAAGGCCGGCCTGAACTGAGCCCCGCCGCCCGGCGTTCACCCTTACCGTTCACCCCTGTCCGCTCACATGAGCGGCAGGATGCGCCGGGCCAGCTCCTGCGCCTGCTGCGCCGACGCGATATTGGTGAAGCTCATGAGCAGGCCGGAGCGGGCATCGGGGGCCGCCGACCAGTGCGACAAGGCGTGCGCGTACAGGCCGTTTTCGAGCATGCGGGCCGCCAGCGCGCGGTCGGTGTGATGGCCCTCCAGGCGCGCCACCAGATGCATGCCGCCCGGCTGGGGATCGATGCGCAGCCGGTTGCCCAGCACGGCGGACAGGGCCGCCGCCGTCGCGTTGCGCCGTTCGCCGTACAGCCGCCGCATGCGCTGGATATGGCGCCCAAAATGGCCCTCGTTGATGAATGAAGCCAGGATCGCCTGCGTCAGTGCGGGCGCGCCGCCGGCCAGCAGCCGGCAGAGGCGATCGAATCGCGGCGCCTGCTCTTCGGGCACGACCAGGTAGGCCAGGCGCAGGCCGGGAAACAGCACTTTGCTGAACGTCCCCGAATACAGCACGCGGCCCTGGCGATCCAGGCTTTTCAGGGCGGGCAATGGACGGCCGACGTAGCGGTACTCGCCGTCGTAGTCGTCCTCGACGATCCACGCGCTGCTGCGCTCGGCCCAGTCCAGAAGCGCCTGGCGCCGGGGCAGCGACAGCGACAGGCAAAGCGGGCTCTGGTGCGCGGGCGTCACGACCGCCGCCCTGGCGCGCGGCTCCAGGGCGATGCCCGCCTCCACCACCAGACCGTCGGCGTCCACGCGCACCGGCACCGCCTGCATGCCGGCCTGCGCCAGCAGCGCCCGCGTGGGCGGATAGCCCGGGTCTTCGACCCAGACCGCATCGCCGGGCTTGAACAGCGCCTGCATGATGAGCTGCATGGTGTGGTGGTAGCCGGACGTGATGAACACCTGCATCGGGCTGCACTGGATGCCGCGCGCCACCTGCAGGTAGGCGGCGGTCGCCGTCCTGAGCGCCAGCAGGCCTGCGGGATCGGGATAGCCCAGCTCCGGCGGCTGCATCGCGCGCAGGTGCCGCGCGCCCAGCCGCGCCCAGATCTTGCGCGGAAAAGCGTCCAGCGCGGGCAGCCCCATCTGGAAGGGCATCAGCGCGGCGGGCCGCTGCCAGTTGTCCTCCTGGACCTCAGCGGGCCGGGCCTTGGGCGCGGGCGCGGCTTGCGCCACCGGCTGCAGGTTGGGCGACACGATGGTGCCGGCCTGGCCGCGCGCCTGGATATAGCCTTCGGCCGCGAGCAGCGAATAGGCGACCTCGATGGTGCCGCGCGCCACGCCGATTTCCTTGGCGAGGGCGCGCGCCGACGGAATGCGGTCGCCGGGCTTGAGCGTGCCTTCGGCGATGGCGCCGCGAAAGCGCTCGTAGACCTGGCGGTAGAGCGGGTGGGCGGCGGTCTCGGAAACCGAATGCAGCCCGTCGGGGGTGGCAGCGATCATGGCATAGTCCAAAAGCATATTTATGGCCCTTCAAATTATGGCATGCGCTTTTTAAGATTCGTACATCTGCTGCAGCGCTTCCTCGCTGCCCCGACTATCGGTACTGATCCATGAACCCGCCCACCCCACATGCGGCCTTGCGCCACCTGGAATCCCCGGACGAATGGCGCGCCTGCCTGCCGCTGATGCAGGAACTGCGGCCCCACCTGGCCGACGCGGACGAATTTGTCCAGCGCCTGGCCCGCATGCACCGCGAAAACTATCGCTTGCTGGCCGCGGTAAACGACGGGCGCGCGGTGGCGCTGGCCGGCTACCGCTACCAGGAAAATCTGATCTACGGCCGCTTCCTGTATGTCGACGACCTGGTGGTCGAGTCCTCCGCGCGCGGCAGCCGCTGGGGCGCCCAGTTGCTCGGCGCACTGGACGATCTGGCGCGGGCCACGGACTGCGCCCGGCTCGTACTTGATACCGGGCTGGGCAACGCGCTGGCGCAGCGCTTTTACTTCCGGCAGGGCCTGTTGACCAGCGCCATCCGGTTCAGCAAACCCTTGAAAGGAACCACTTCATGAGCATTCTTCGCATCCGTTTCAGCCCGCGGGGGCTGGACTCGGAAAGCTATCGGCTGTCGCAGCGCATCGTCGAGCGCCTGCTGCAGGCCCGCCCGGCCGGCGGCCTGGACGTGGTCGAGGTCGATGCCACTGCCCTCGCCCATGCGGACAGCGACTATGCGAGCGCCCTGGCCGCGCCCGCGGACCCCGGCGCCGACGTGCTTGGACGCGGGTCGCTGAAGGCGTCCGACGACATGATCCGGATGCTGGAAGACGCCAGCCATATCGTGATCGCCACGCCCATGCACAACTTCACCGTGCCTTCGGCGCTGAAGGCCTGGCTGGACCATGTCGTCCGCGTGCGCAACACGTTCCACATCACGCCGCAGGGCAAGGTGGGCCTGCTGGCGGACCGGCCCGTCTACGTGGCGATTGCCTCCGGCGGCGCGTTCCGGGGCGACGAGGCGCGGCAACCCGACTTCCTGACGCCCTATCTGCGGCACGTGCTGGCCACCATCGGCCTGACGCAGGTGACGTTCCTGGCCGTGGAAGGCACCGCGCGCGGTCCCGAGTGGCTCGCGCAGGCCCGCCGGGAGGCGGCGCTTGCGCTGGACCGCATTCCGTTCGCGGCCGCGGTGCCGGAAATGACCGCCTGAGCGCGTCGCGGCCGAACCGCGCAGTCCGGCTGCCCGCGGATACCAGCCGGATGGCGGCCGCCTGCCCTGCCGCCGGGGGCAGGCGCAACCCATTCTGGCGATACGATCGCGCCGCATTGACACCCACGATTTAGCCGCTCTACGCTAGGCCGCACTTGCGGTCCAACAGGGGTGTCGTCCTGCCCCGGCGCACCAAGGTGCGGGAGGCATGTCATGACGCTGTGCAGGTCAGGAACCATCGCGTGCGCGCTGCTGTGGCTGGGTTTGCTGGTCCCGGCGGCATCGCAGGCGGCATGCAGCGACAAGACCCTGCGCGGGATGGCGGACGCGGGGCGCGGCGTGGCGACGATCGCCAAGCGCTGCGGCATGACGGTTGCGGCCGTGAAGGACCGCCTGGGCACGGGCGAGGCGAAGTCCAAGCGGGCGCAGCCCGAGACCCCGCCGCCCGCCCCGACCCGGCCTGCCGCCGAGGCGCCGCCCTCACCCGCGGCCTCGTCCGCCAGCGGGTCCAAACCCGCCGCAAAACCGACAGCAAACCCGTCCGCAAACCCGTCCGCAAACCCGTCCGCAAACCCGTCCGCCAAGCTTGCGCCGGAACCGCAGCCCCATCCGCCCGGCACCGTGCTGGAACTGTGCGGGTGTTACGGCAACATGCAGTACGGCTTTACCGAGTCGAATGCGCAATGCCTGAGCGGCAAGGCCGTGGCGACGCGGTGCCCGGGGTATTGCCCGGTGAACCGGTCGCCGTGGCGGCGCATCTGCAGCTGAGCATCAATCGGCCGCGCTGGGCTCCGGCTGGCGCGGCCGCGCATGCACCTGGTCGATGCGCAGGCCATCGCGCCGCGTCACTTCAAAGCCCCAATCGCGCAGCATCACAATGTCGCCCGCGTCCGGAATCCGGCCGCCCGCGCGTAGCAGGCAACCGGCAAGCGTGGCATCGGGATAGTCGTCGGCAAGCGCCGGCGCAGCGAGCAGGCGCGCGGCTTCGTCCACCGACAGGCGCCCGCCCAGCAGCCAGGAACCGTCCGACAGCTGCAAGGCCTCGGGCAGGTCTTCCCGGTGTTCGGGCAGGTCGCCCGCCACCGCCGTCAGCACGTCCAGGGGCGTGACCAGGCCCTCGCACACGCCGTGTTCATCCACCACGATCAGCATGTGGTCGCGCGAGGCGCGCAGTTCGTCCAGCACCTTGAGCACGGGCGTGGTCTCCAGCACGTAGCGCGCCTCGCGCGCCAGTTCGACGAGGTCGATCGGCCCCGGGTTCTGCAGCAGCGGCAGCACGTCCTTGAAGTGCAGCACGCCCAGCACGTTGGCCGGATCGCCCGCGCACAGCGGCAGGCGCGAGTGCCCGCTGGAGAATTTGCGGACGATGCGGTCCGGCGTGTCGGCCACGTCGAGCCAGATCACGTCGCCGCGCGGCACCATGATGGCGCGCACGTCGCGGGCGCCGATGGACAGCACGCGCTCGATCATCGAGCTTTCCTCCGGCGCGAACGCGGGCTCGTCGCCCGCCCCGTCGACCAGGGCCACAACATCATCCACCTGCGACATCGGCTGGCCGGCGCGTCCGCCGCGCAACAGGCGCAGCACGGCCTGCGCCGTGCGCTGGCGGCGGCCCAGGGCGTGCGTGCCGCGGGCACGGTTGCGGCGGGCGAGCTGGTTGCAAAGCTCGATCAGGATGGAGAAGCCGATGGCCGCGTACAGATAACCCTTGGGCACATGGAAGCCCAGGCCCTCGGCCACCAGACTGAAGCCGATCATCAGCAGAAGGCCGAGGCACAGGATCACCACCGTCGGGTGGCGGCCGACGAAGGCCATCAAGGGGCGGCTGGCGACCATCATGACGGCCATCGCGACCACCACGGCGATCATCATGATGCTCAGATCCTGCACCATGCCCACGGCGGTAATGACCGAGTCCAGCGAGAACACGGCATCCAGCACCACGATCTGCAGGATGACCTGCCAGAAGACGGCGTGCTGGGGCTTTTGCGCCGAGTCATGGCTGGCGCTGCCTTCGACGCGCTCGTGCAGCTCCATGGTGCCCTTGAAGAGCAGAAAGGCCCCGCCCAGGATCAGTATCAGGTCCCGTCCCGAAATTTCCGCGCCCAATACCGTAAAGAGCGGCGCCGTCAGGGTCACCACCCAGGCGATGCTGGCGAGCAGGCCCAGGCGCATCACCAGCGCCAGCGTCAGGCCGATCAGGCGCGCGCGGTTGCGCTGTTCGGGCGGCAGCTTGTCCGCCAGGATGGCGATGAACACCAGGTTGTCGATACCCAGCACAATCTCAAGCACGACCAGCGTCGCCAGGCCAAGCCAGGCGGTGGGGTCGGACATCCAGTCGAAAATCATCAGGTTTCCACGGAAAACGTGAGGCCGCGCGCAACGGGGGCGCGACGGCGGAGAAGGGAAATGTCGAATGCGTGCCGCGCCGGCGGCGGCGCCAGCGGGCGCGGCGGCGCACGGCCGCCCAGGCGCGGGGTGGCCGCCATGGCGACGAGGGGAACGGCGCGCGGCCAGGCATCGCTTGCCGCGGCAAAATCGGGAGGGGGCGTCGGGCGCCGGCAGTCAGGATGCGGCGCCCTGCTAGGAGGGGGGTCGTCGTTCATAAATGGCGGATGGCGCCGGGCTGCCGGGGCAGCACAAGGCCGGACGCTCCGCCGTGCTCTCTTGCTTACAGGAAACTGAATACTACCTGAAAACAAAACCCGCCCGCGCGGACCTGGCCGGATCGCCGTTTGAAGGCGGGGCCCCGGGCCCGTCGCGCGCGGTGGCGGACAGGGGCGTCAGGTCACGGTGCATCCCACTTTGCCCTTCGCCACTTTTTCGCGCTGCCCGGCCGGATGGTCCGGTTTGGGCTGGCTGGTCTTGCGGACATCCGCCTCGGCCGTCTTGGTCTGGGCGACCAGCGTTTTCTCGACGGTTTGCGCCGACGCGGACGTGGCGAACAGGCAGGTCAGCGCAGCGGCGCAAAGATACATCTTTCGGTTCTTCATGATGGCTCCTTCATCGGCAACGGTGGCCCGGCGGCGGCCACGCCAGGAGAACCTGGCGCGTCGCCCTGGCGCGGGATCGGCAGGCACCCAGGGGCAAGTCGCGTGCCTGAGCCCTGGCCGGGGATCCCGCAAATACGACGCAGGTACGACGCAGGTACGACGCAGGTACAATCCCGGTCGCCGCATCCGCAACGGATGCGCGGCCGCGACGCCGTCGCGGTGTTGGATGGACCCGGCTTGCCGGGTGGCTCGGCCGGGCGCCTATCCCTCGGACAACCCTCAAGCACCCCAGGGCGCTCGCCCAACCCTGACGCGCACGCCGCGCAGCGCGACCACGCCCCGCTTGCTCAATTCAACTTACCCAATCCATGACAGTTCTTTCCAGATTGCGCCGTGAATGGATGGCCAATCCGCGCGCAGACATTCTTTCGGGCGTGCTGGTCGCGCTTGCCCTGATCCCGGAAGCCATCGGTTTTTCGATCATCGCGGGCGTGGACCCCGGCGTGGGGCTGTATGCCTCGTTCTCCATCGCGCTCATCATTGCGTTCACGGGCGGACGGCCCGGCATGATTTCGGCGGCGACCGCGGCCGTGGCCGTCCTGGTCGCGCCGCTGGTGCGCGAGCACGGCATCGGCTATCTGTTCGCCGCCACGGTCCTCATGGGGCTGTTGCAGATCGTGGCCGGCTTTCTGCGGCTGGACCTGCTGATGCAGTACGTGTCCCGTTCCGTGGTGACGGGCTTTGTGAACGCGCTGGCCATCCTGATCTTCATGGCGCAGCTTCCGCAGCTGATTGGCGTGACATGGATCACCTACGCCATGGTCGCCGCCGCGCTGGCCGTCATCTACCTGCTGCCCAGGCTTACCACCGCGGTGCCGTCGCCGCTGGTCGCCATCATCGTGATGACGGCCGTGTCCATCTATGCCGGCCTGGACGTCAACAAGGTGGGTGATATGGGCGCCCTGCCCTCCACCCTGCCCGCGTTCATGATTCCGGACGTGCCCTTCACGCTGGAGACGCTGCGCATCATCCTGCCGTACTCGCTGACGATGGCGGCGGTCGGGCTGCTGGAATCGATGATGACGGCGCAGATCGTCGACGACATGACCGATACGCCCAGCGACAAGCGCCGCGAATGCAGGGGCCAGGGCATCGCCAACATCGTCACGGGCTTTCTGGGCGGGATGGGCGGATGCGCCATGATCGGGCAGTCCGTCATCAATGTCCGCGCCGGCGGCCGGACCCGCCTGTCCACCTTTGTGGCCGGCGTGTTCCTGCTGTTCCTGATCGTGGCGCTGGGTCCGCTGGTGGCGCAGATTCCCATGCCGGCGCTGGTGGCCGTGATGATCATGGTGTCGATCGGCACGTTCAACTGGCGATCGATCCGCAACCTGGGCTCGCACCCCTGGCAGTCCTCGGTGGTCATGCTGGCCACCGTGGCCGTGGTCGTGTGGACCCACGATCTGGCCCGCGGCGTCCTGGTCGGGGTGGTGCTGAGCGGTCTGTTCTTTGCCAGCAAGGTGAAAGGACTGCTCGCCATCGGCACGTCGCTGTCCGACGATGGCCGCACCCGCACCTACCGGGTCTCGGGGCAGGTCTTCTTTGCGTCGGCGTCCCGGTTTTCCGCGGCGATCGACTTCCATGAGGCCGTGGACCGCGTCGTCATCGACCTGACGGACGCGCATTTCTGGGACATTTCGGCCGTGGGTGAACTGGACAAAGTGTCGCTCAAGCTGCGCCGGGCCGGCCGGCAGGTCGACGTGGTGGGACTGAATCAGGCCAGCGCGACCCTGGTCGGCCGCTACGCGCAGCCGGGCGCCAGCGCGGGGCATTAGGCCAGATCCGGGCCGGCCGCGCACCCACGCGCGCGGCTGAAGCCGATCGCGCACATAGTTTGTTACGTGGCGGGCACGCCGCTTGCTCCATCCGGCAGATCGTAACCGCCGGAGTTTTCATGCCCGCTTCGCATTACATCGACGCCACGACGCTGACGGTGCTGTCGGTCAATACCCACAAGGGCTTCACCAGCTTCAACCGCCGCTTCATGCTGCACGATCTGCGTGAAGCGCTGCGCACCGCCGCGCCGGACGTGGTCTTCCTGCAGGAGGTCCTGGGCGAACACCAGACCCACGCGGAAAGGCATGAGTCCTGGCCGGACCAGTCGCAGTACGAATTCCTTGCCGACACGCTGTGGACGGATTACGCCTACGGCCGCAACGCCGTCTATCCCGAAGGCCACCACGGCAACGCCATCCTGTCGCGCTATCCGATCGAAACCCATCAGAACCACGACGTGAGCGTTGACGGCCACGAAGGCCGCGGGCTGTTGCACTGCGTGCTGCGCCCGCCGTCCCTCGCCTCGCCGGTGCACGCGATCTGCGTGCATCTGGGCCTGCTGGAACGCCACCGGGGCGCGCAACTGCGCCAGCTGTGCGAACTGGTCACTAACGGAGTGCCGGAAGACGAGCCGCTGCTCATCGCGGGCGACTTCAACGACTGGCGCCTGCGCGCGGACACCCTGATGCGCGACTGCGGGACGCGCGAGGTGTTCACCTCGCGGCTGGGCCGCCCCGCCCGGACCTTCCCGGCGCGCTGGCCCCTGCTGCGGCTGGACCGCATCTATGTGCGCGGCGTGCGCGACTGGCAGCCGGTGCCGCTGGCGTCTCGCGTGTGGTCGCGCCTTTCCGATCATGTGCCTATCTGCGCGGAGATTGCGCTATGAACCTCGGCTGGCGTGAAAACAACCGATATACCTTGCTTGAAAACGGCACGGATTACTTTCCTGCCGTTGTGGAGGCCGTCGACGCCGCGCAGAGCGAGGTGCTGGTGGAAACCTTCATCCTGTTCGACGACGCCGTCGGCCAGGAAATCCAGCAAGCCCTGATCCGGGCCGCCCGGCGCGGCGTCAGCGTGGATCTCCTGGTGGATGGCTACGGGTCCGATGAGCTCAGCGACGCCTTCATCGGCGCCATGACCGAGGCCGGCGTGCGCTTTCATGTGTTCGACCCGCGGCCACGCTTTCTGGGTGTGCGCACGAACGTCTTCCGGCGCATGCACCGCAAGATCGTGGCGGTGGACCGGGAACGCTCTTTCATCGGCGGCATCAATTTTTCGGCGGATCACTTGCCCGAATACGGTCCCGAGGCCAAACAGGACTATGCCGTCCTGGTCGAAGGGCCGCTGGCGGCCGACATCGCCGACTATGCGCGCGCCGCGCTGGGCGAAGGCCGGCGACGGCTGCGGCGGCGCCCGGCGCGGCTGGACCCCCTGCCCGCCGGAGATGGCGGCGGCCGGCTGGTGGTGCGCGACAACGACAGCCATCGCAGCGACATCGAACGCTATTACCGCGCAGGCGTGCGCTCGGCGCGGTCCGACGTGCTCATCGCCAATGCGTATTTCTTTCCCGGCTACCACCTGCTGCGCGATCTGGTCAAAGCGGCCCGCCGCGGCGTGCGCGTGCGGCTGCTGCTGCAGGGCGAACCCGACGTGCTCGTCGCCCGCCTGGCGGCGTCGATGCTCTACGACTACCTGATGGATTCGGGCGTGCAGATCTATGAATACTGCAAGCGCCCGCTGCACGGCAAGGTGGCGTGCGTGGACGACGACTGGTCGACGATAGGCTCCAGCAACCTGGACCCCCTGAGCCTCGCGCTGAACCTGGAGGCCAATGTGGTGGTGCGCGACGCCTCGCTGAATGCCGACCTGCGCCAAAGCCTGGACCGGCTGATCGCGGAGGATTGCCGGCCGGTGGAAATGCCCAAGAATTCGCGGCGCCGG
>Ga0182739_1003090_pt1 | contig 14915 bp, 14 predicted proteins | sample eDN5th30CBELigBY_FD_128873 | JGI IMG/M metagenome (GOLD analysis project Ga0182739, IMG submission 128873) | Enriched backyard soil microbial communities from Emeryville, California, USA - eDNA 5th pass 30_C BE-Lig BY (version 2) (version 2) | ecosystem: Environmental > Terrestrial > Soil >... | reverse complement strand
GGAGCACCCGCCGTGCTCAAGCCCTCCAGCGCGTCCCCGTGGAGCGCCGAACTCATCGCGGAGGCGGCCGAGCGCGCCGGGTTCCCCTCCGGTGTCGTCAGCCTGGTGCTCGGCGGCCCCTCGGTGGGGGAGCAGCTGGTGGGCGATCCCCGCATCCGGGCGATCTCGATGACCGGGTCGACGGCCACCGGCCGGGCCATCGCGGCCGCGGCCGGACCGAACTTCACCCGCCTGCGCCTCGAACTCGGCGCCAACAACGCGGCGATCGTGCTGCCCGGCGCCGACCTGCGCGAGACCGCCGATCAGCTGGTGAGCGGGTTCACCAAGCTCTCGGGGCAATGGTGCGAGGCGCCGCGGCGGGTCATCGGCGTCGGCGACGTGGGCCCCCTGGTCGATGCTCTCCAGGCGCGCCTGTCGGGCATGGTCATCGGCTCGTCGCTCGAGGACGCCACCGAACTCGGCCCGGTCGCGTTCGCGGCGCGGAAGGCCGAGCTGGTGGCCCAGCGCGATGCGCTCGGCGGCCGGGTCATCGAGGCGGGGCAGGTGCCGCCTGCGGGATACTTCCTGGCGCCGACCCTCGTCGTCACCGACCGTGATCCCGACGGCGAGCTGTTCGGGCCGATTCTCGCGATCCGCACGGCGCGCGATGAGACCGAGGCGCTCGCCATGGCGAACACCGGGCCGGTGGGTCTCGCGGGCTACGTCTTCGGTCCCGACGACGCGGTCGCGGCGGCTCTCGGGTCCCGTCTCGACGCCGGGGAGATCAAGATCAACGGCACGAGCGTCCTCGACATGGCGGCGGAGTCGGAGCAGAGCTTCTTCGGGTCCGCCGGCCTCGGAGGGCACGGGGACGCGGGCGTCCTCGACTTCTTCGTGGGCAGCCGCATCGTGGGGACCGACGCGCCCGGGTTGCCGTTGTAGCGTGGCACCCGTGAGCGCTGACAGCCCGGTGAAGGTGGTGCCGTTGCCGGAGCGCTCGGCACCCGGATACCAGGGCATCGTCGACCACCTGCGGCGGGAGTTCATCCTCGGCCGGCTGCGACCCGGTGATCGGTTGCCGTCGGAGCGGGCGCTCGCCGAGCATCTCGGCGTCGCGCGCGAGACGCTGCGCCAGGCGTTCCGGGTGCTCGAGGGCAGCGGGCAGATCGTCATCACGCGGGGAGCGCGCGGGGGAGCGGTCGTGCAGGCGGCGATCGTCGACCCGATGCGCATCCGCGCCGACGTCGACACGCTGGCCGGCTCGATCATCCCGCTGACCGAGTACCGCTCGATCGTCGAGGGCGCGGCCGCCTCGCTGGCCGCCGAGCGCCGGAGCGACGCCGATCTCGCCGAACTGGTGTCGGCCCAGCAGGACCTGCTCGCCAGCGACACCCTCGACGGATCGCGGCATGCCGACACTCGATTCCACCTGGCCATCGCCGCGGCCGCGGGCAACCCCGTGCTCACCTCGGCGATCGAGGATGCCCGCGTGCAGATGTTCACCACCGTCGACCTGCTGAGCTTCCCGTTCGTGAAGGACTCCAGCTACTCCGCGCACGGCGCCGTCCTCGACGCGATCCGGGCGGGGGACGCCGACGCGGCGGCGGCGGCCATGCGCGCGCACCTCGCGGTCACGCGCGAGGAGTTCCGCCGGCTGTTCGAGGACCGCTGACTAGCTCAGGGCGCGGGCGACCGCGGCGAGAGCGTGCAGCTTGGTGGTGTCGAAGACCGGGACGGGCGAGTCCTGGGGGCCCACCAGCAGGGTGATCTCGGTGCAGCCGAGGATGATCCCGCCGGCTCCGCGGTCGACCAGACGTTGCATCACGCCCCGGTACTGCTCGCGGGATTTCTCCCGCACGACGCCGAGCACCAGCTCGTCGTAGATGATGCGGTGCACGATCTCGCGGTCGGCGGCCTCGGGCACGATCGCGGTGAGCCCCCGCTCCCGCAGCCGGCCGGTGTAGAAGTCCTTCTCCATCGTGAAGCGAGTGCCCAGCAGACCCACGGTGCCGATCCCCGCGTCGATGATCGCCTCGGCCGTCGGGTCGGCGATGTGCAGCACCGGGATGCCGGCCGCGGCCTCGATCTGCGCCGCCACGATGTGCATGGTGTTCGTCGCGATCACGAGGAACTCGGCCCCGGCGGAGGCGAGGCCGCGCGCGGCGGAACCGAGGATGCCCGCGGCTGTGTCCCAGTCATCCGCCGCCTGCAGTTCGGCGATCGGGGCGAAGTCGACGCTGTGCAGCACGATCGGAGCGGAGTGCAGACCGCCTGCCCGGTCGCGGACGGTCTCGTTGAGGACGCGGTAGTAGTGCGCCGTCGACTCCCAGCTCATGCCGCCGAGCAGGCCGATCGTGCGCATCGGGTAAGCGTAATCAGGGTCGACTGCGCTCGTCACTCCCTGAGACCTCGTGCACCGGGCTCTCTTCCAGGAGCGTGCTGCCGAACGCACTAGCCACGAACGGCGCGATGAGGATCACTGACAGGGTCGCCGCGATCACCCACAGGGCGACCAGACGAGGGCGCGACCGTCTCAGGGGCGTCGTCGTGGCGGCTCCGGCGACGATCAAGGGCGCCAGAGGTACCAGCGGAAATGTCACTACCTCGAGGGCGATGAACAGGATGAAGAGGCGATCGACCGGCGGAAACAACCGGATCTCGTCCGTGTTCGTCTTCGTCGTGCTCAGCCGCCCACCTGCCAACCAGTCGAGACGCCCTTTGCGGTCGTCGAGTAGTGCAGGCCGATGCCTAACGTGATCGGGCTGCCCTGGACCCCGACACTCGCGTCGAATCGATAGACGGCGTCGGCCGAGGATCCCGCTCCCGGTTTCGTGCAACTGATCGGCTTGACAGCCCACCCGACTCCGAAGCTGCCCTCAGTGTGGCAGGAGTGCGCACCCGTATATCCGCGGTAGGTGGCGACCCAGGCACGGATTCCGTCCCAATACGTCCGTCCGCTGTGCTTCTCCACCAGCGAACCGCCCCAGTAGGTGTGCGTCCAGTTACGGTACTTGATTCCCCCAGCCACCGCGGCAGCAACGAGAGCGGAGGTCTCGGATGCTGTCAGCTCCTGCTCGTGAGCCCACGCCTCCATGTCGCCTACGGTGGCCGTTTGGACGCTCGATTCCGTGATCGTGATCATCGCCGAGCAGATCCGCCGGTCGACTTCCCGGTCGTTGGCGCGCTCTATCGCGCGCAACTGGCGTAGGCACTCGGATGAGGTGAATGTCTCTCGGCTCGTCCCGCCGGCGTCTGGATCATCGCCGGCCTCGGCGGCAAAGGCGCCGCTGAGGGGCGACCCGAGGAGCAGTACAGCGGTCATAGCGAGAGAGCTGACGGCGAGTGACAACACGGAGTGACGCAATGGTGAGTCCGTTCTCGAAGAGGATACGTAAAAGTAGCATCTGTGAGGAGCGAAGTCACTACCGCCGCAGTGCAGTTCAGACTTACCCAGCCGACGCTGCCCAACGAGATCGGCATGCACCGCGTCGCGTTCTCGGTCGACGACCTCGACGCGGCCCTCGAGATCGCCGCATCGCACGGCTGCCATCCGCTCCGCGGGGTGGCGACCTACGAAGACATCTACCGGCTCACGTACGTGCGAGGGCCGAGCGGGATCATCGTGATGCTGGCGCAGGATCTGCGCTCGCGGTAGCCGCGGGGTTTCGACACGCGCTTCGCGCTACTCAACCCGCTGGGGCGGTTTCGACACGCGCTTCGCGCTACTCAACCCGCTGGGGCGGTTTCGACACGCGCTTCGCGCTACTCAACCCGCTGGGGCGGTTTCGACACGCGCTCCGCGCTACTCGACCCGCTCACGCGCTTCGCGCTACTCGACCCGCTCACGCGCTTCGCGCTACTCGACCCGCTCAGCCGGCGAGCAGCTTCCGGATCCGCTGCACGCTCACCGGACCCGCCGCCCCGAGGTGCTGGGCGAAGAGCGACAGGCGCAGCTCCTCCAGCATCCACCGGGCGCCGGCCAGGCGCGGGTCCGCGTCGGGCGGCAGCGGCAGCGAACCGCCCGCCTCCCGGTAGAGCGCGGCCGCCTGTTCGACCTCGGTCTGCCACTGGCGGTCGCGACCGGGGTTGTCGGGCAGCTTCTCGACCCGGTGGGCGATGCCCGCCAGATAGACGGGAAGCCGGCGCAGCCGCGCGGCGGGGGTGGCGCGCAGGAACCCGGGGAACACCAGCGACTCCAACTGCGCGCGGGCGTCCGCGAGCGGCGCCATGAACGCCAGAGCGGATGCGGCGGAGATCGCCCGGTCCGCCCCGCGCGCCGCGTCGATCACCTTCGCGACCTCCCCGACCAGGCCGAACAACGCATCCATCAGGCCCGCCGATGCCTCATCGCGCAGGGTCTGGAACTCCGCGCGCGTGAACGGGGCGCGCTCGCCGATCGCCTGGTCGAGCACCGCCAGCAGCGCGTCGTCGAGCAGCGCAGCGGTCGAGCGGTACGGGCTCGCCGCCAGCAGCAGCTTCTCGGCCGGGGTGAGGTGGTCGTTGACGTAACCGAGCGGGCTCGGAACCGTGAGCGCGAGCAGGCGCCGCACCCCGCGCGGATGCTCGCGGGCCTGCTCGGCCGGGGTCGCGAAGACCCGGATCGCGACGCTCGTCCCCTCGTCGACGAGGGCAGGGAATCCGCGCACCGGACCGTTCTCGACGACGCGCGGGAGGACCTCGAGGTCCCATGCCGTGATCCCGGTCCGCTCCAGCGAGCGGTCGGGTCCGGATGCCGCGGTCGCCTTCGCCACGCTGGTCCGGGTGCGATCGGCGAACCTCTCGCGCAACGCCGCCAGGTCCTTCGAGGTGCCCAGGCGCTTCCCGCGGTCGTCGATCGCGGCGAACGTCATCCGCAGATGCGCGGGCACGCGGTCGAGGTCGAAGTCGGCGGGGCTGGTGGGGGTGTGGGTCTCGCGGCGGATGAGCGTGCTCAACCAGGTCTCGACACTCTCGTTCTGCTCGCTGGTGGACCAGCCGACCTGCGCGAAGCGGCGGGCCCAGTCGGCGGCGGGCACGACGTTCTTGCGGATCGCTTTCGGCAGCGCCTTCAGCAGCGCGGTGACCAGTTCTTCGCGCAGCCCCGGGACGAGCCAGGTGAAGGGTTCGGGTGCGACCTGCGGCAGCAGCGCGAGCGGGATCTCGACGGTGACTCCGTCGTCCTCGGCTCCGGGTTCGAACCGGTACACCAGCCGGAAGCTCTGATCGCCGTGATGCCACTCGGCCGGGTAGGCGTCCTCGTCGTGTCGCTGATCGAGCCTGTCGAGATCCTCCGCCTCGACTAGGTCGCCGCGCGTCATCACGAGCCGCGTGCGGTCGGCGTCCTTCCACCAGGCCTCGAATCCGCGCACATCGGTGACCTCGGCCGGGATGCGCCGTTCGTAGAACTCCACGACCGCCTCGTCGTCGACCAGCAGGTCGCGGCGCCGGGTCTGCTCCTCGACCAGCCCCAGCTCGCGGCGCAGCTCATGGTTCGCGCGATCGAAGTCGTAGAGCGGATTCCGGTCGATCGGGTACGGCCAGTCGCCGTCGACGAGGGCGTGCCGGATGAACAGCTCGCGCGCCTGCTCCGGGTCGATGCGTGCCAGCTGCACCCGGCGCCTCGGCACGATCGGCACGCCGTAGAGCGTGACCTTCTCGTCGGCGACGGCCGAGCCCTGCTTCTTCTCCCACCGCGGTTCGCCGTAGCTGCGTTTCACGAGGTCGCCGGCGAGCGCCTCCGCCCAGGCCGGGTCGATCGCGGCGACGGTGCGTGCGAACAGCCTGCTGGTCTCGACCAGCTCGGCCGCCATCACGGCGGGCGGTGCCTTCTTGGCAAGCCCGGACCCGGGGAAGATCATGAACCGCGCGTTCCGCGCGCCCAGGTACGTCTTCGCCGGTTGAGTGGCAGCGGAGCGGCGTGTCGACACCGCGCGCTCATCCCGCAGCCCGATCCGCGACAGCAGCCCCGAGAGCAGCGACTTGTGGATGCCGTCCGCATCCACGCGCGGAGCCCCCGCCTTCAGTGACCCGGCCCGCAGGATCTGCCGGTACAGGTCCTGCCACTCACGCACCCGCAGGTAGTTGACGAACTCCGCCTTGCACATGCGCCGGAACGCGCTCGAGGAGAGCTCTTTCTGCTTCGCCTCGAGGTGGTTCCAGAGGTTCAGCAGCGCGAGGAAGTCGCTCGTCGGGTCGGCGAACCGGGCGTGTGCCTGGTCCGCCTGCGGGCGCTTGTCGAGCGGTCGCTCTCGCGGGTCCTGGATCGACAGGCCGGCGACGATGGCGGCCACCTCGCGGACGACGCCGTTCCTGCGCGACTCGATCAGCATCCGGCCGAATCGCGGGTCGACCGGCAGGGTGGCGAGCTCCCGGCCGATCTTCGTGATGCGGTCGCCCCCGGAGGAGCGGTCGCGCGCGATCGCGCCGAGCTCGCGCAGCAGGTCGAGTCCGTCCTGGATCCCGCGCCGGTCCGGCGGCTGCAGGAACGGGAACGCGGCGATGTCGCCGAGCCCGATCGCGAGCATCTGCAGGATGACGGCATCGAGTCCGGTGCGCAGGATCTCGGGGTCGGTGAACGCGGGACGGCGCTCGTAATCCTCCTCGGAGTACAGCCGGATCGCGATGCCGTCGCTGGTGCGCCCGGCGCGGCCCGAGCGCTGGTTCGCGCTGGCCTGGCTGATCGCCTCGATCGGCAGGCGCTGCACCTTCGCGCGGGTGCTGTACCGGGAGATGCGGGCGGTACCCGCGTCGATGACGTACTTGATCCCGGGGACGGTGAGGCTCGTCTCGGCGACATTGGTCGCCAGAACGACACGGCGCCGGATGCCGGGGGCGCGTCCCGTCTCGAACACCCGGTGCTGGTCTGCCGCACTCAGGCGTCCGTACAGGGGGACGATCTCGGTCGCCGGGCGGGAACTCAGCGCGTCCTGCGCGTCGCGGATCTCGGTCTCGCCCGAGAGGAACACGAGCACGTCCCCCGGGGCCTCGCGTTCGAGCTCGTCCAGCGCGTCGGCGATGGCGTCGTTCTGATCGCGCGTGTCCGAATCACGGAGCTGCGCGTCCCCTCCGGCGAAGTCGTCGCGATCGAGGTCGGTTTCGGCGCGAGACTCCGTGATTCGGCCCGCCGGGGCGTCGGGGGTGATCGGGCGGTACCGGATCTCGACCGGGTAGGTGCGCCCGCTGACCTCGACGATGGGGGCTCCGCCGAAGTGGCGCGAGAAGCTCCCGGGGTCGATGGTCGCGCTGGTGATGATGACCTTGAGGTCGGGGCGGCGCGGCAGCAACTGCACGAGGTAGCCGAGCAGGAAGTCGATGGTGAGCGAGCGCTCGTGCGCTTCATCGATGATGATCGTGTCGTAGCGGCGCAGGTCGCGGTCGCGGTGCAGTTCGGCCAGCAGCACGCCGTCGGTCATCAGCTTGATGCGCGTCTCGGCTCGCGACCGGTCGTCGAAGCGCACCTGGTATCCGACGATGCCGCCGAACTCCACGCCGAGTTCGTCCGCGATCCGCTCGGCGACGCTGCGCGCCGCGATCCGGCGCGGCTGGGTGTGGCCGATCTTCTCGCGCCCGAGCTCGAGGCAGATCTTGGGCAGCTGCGTCGTCTTGCCCGAGCCGGTCTCTCCGGCGACGATGACGACCTGGTGGTCGCGGATCGCACGCGCCAGATCCTCCCGAGCCGCGCTGACCGGCAGCTCGGGAGGATAGGTGATCCGAAGGGACATAGCCCTCCAGCTTAGGTCTCAGACCGCGGCGAGGACCTCGCGCTCGAGCCGGGCGTAGCTGGCCTCCATGCCCTCGGTCATGCCGGTGGCGAGGATCATGTCCCGCTGGGCCATGTCGGGGTAGGTGATGAGCAGCGTCATGAGCGTGACGCCGTCGACCTCGTCGAAGCTGAGGTCGTTGGTGTTCGCCGGGAACGGCGCCCCCGTCATGCGTTCGGTCGTGACCATGCGCCGCTCGGGCTCGATCACGAGGTTCTCGCCCTCGAAACCGAACGCCTCGCCGGGGGTGTCGCCGACCGGAGCCCAGGCGTTGCGGTACGCGCCGCCGGCCACGAGGTCGTTCTCGCAGACCGTCAGCTCCCAGCCGTCGGGACCGAGCAGCCAGCGCTTCATCAGGTCGGGCTCGGTGTGGGCGCGCCACAGCAGGTGCCGCGGGGCCTGGAACGCGCGCGTGATGCGCACGTGGGTGTCGTCGAGGATCTCGGTCTCGGTGCCCTTGCCGAGCGCGTACTCGCGCAGGTCGGCGAGCACGAGGTCGAGCTGACCGAAGGACTGGCGCATCCCCTCGACCTGTCCCATCGCGATCACCTGCTCGAGCGCCTCGAGCGTCGGCGAGGCGGACACCGCGGTGAACCGGGACCCGGTCGCGGTGCTCTCGAACGTCAGCGTCATGGTGCCGGTCGGTACGGTGGTGTCGACCTCGCCCTCGGCGTCCGCGAACGCGTCCTCGACGACGAACCGGTGGGGTGCGTCGACCTCGACGAAGTCCCAGCGGCCGTAGAAGCGCTCGCCCTCCGGCGAGGTCATCCAGTAGTGGGCGATCCCGCCGGGGCGGAACTCGTAGGTGCCGAACGTCGCGGGGTAGCCGGGGGGACCCCAGAAGCGCTCGAGCTGGCGCGCGTCCGCGAACGCGGCCCACAGCCGCTCGACGGGGACGGGGAAGTCGGCGACGACCGTCATGGTCAACGCTTCCGGTTCGGTGGTGACGGATGTCACGGGCATGGTGTTCTCTCCTTGTTCCTGCGGTCTATTCGGTTTCAGCCAGCAGCGTGTCGAGTCGGTCGATCCGGCTCCGCCACAGGTCGGCGTAGGCGTCCAGCAGGTGCTGGGCGCGGGCGATGGTGTCGGGGTCGGCGCGGACCAGCCGCTCCCGTCCCCGGGGTTCTTTGGTCACGAGTCCGGCTCCTTCCAGCACGGCGACGTGCTTCTGCACGGCGGCGAACGACATCGCGTAGGCCTCCGCGAGGCGGCTCACCGACGTGTCGCCGACGGCGGTCCGGCGCAGGATGTCGCGGCGGGTCGCGTCGGCGAGGGCGTGGAAGATGCGATCCACCTGCGCGTCGCTGAGATCCGTTTCTACAACCATTTGGTTGTACGTTAGGCCGCGAGCGCGCGGCTGTCAACTCTGCAAGGCTGGAACCCATGACCAGCGTCCCCACCATCACCCTCAACGACGGCCACACGATCCCGCAGCTCGGGTTCGGAGTCTTCAAGGTCGACCCCGGCGAGACCGAGCGGATCGTGAGCGACGCCCTCGAGGTCGGGTACCGCCACATCGACACGGCCGCGATCTACGGCAACGAGGCCGGTGTGGGGGCGGCCATCGCGAAGTCCGGCATCGACCGCGACGAGCTGTTCATCACCACCAAGCTCTGGAACGCCGACCAGGGCACGCAGTCGGCCCGCGACGCGATGGATCTCAGCCTCGACAAGCTCGGTCTCGACCACGTCGACCTGTACCTCATCCACTGGCCGCGCCCCGACCTCGACCGCTACGTGGAGTCCTGGCTGACCCTCGAGCAGTTGCAGGCCGAGGGCAAGACCCGCTCGATCGGGGTGAGCAACTTCCACCGCCCGCACCTGGAGCGCGTGATGGCCGAGGGCTCGGTGGTGCCCGCCGTCGACCAGCTCGAACTGCACCCGGCTTTCGCCCAGCGCGAGTTGCGCGCCTTCGGGGCCGAGCACGGCATCCACATCGAGGCGTGGGGTCCGCTCGGGCAGGGTAAATACGATCTGTTCGACGAGAAGCCGGTTCGGGATGCGGCGGCGGCGCACGCCGTGACCCCGGCTCAGGTGGTCATCCGCTGGCACCTGCAGAACGGCATCATCGTGTTCCCGAAGTCGAACTCGCGTGAGCGCATGGCCGAGAACTTCGACGTGTTCGGATTCGAGCTGAGCGCCGACGAGATCGCGGCGATCGACGCGCTCGACCGCGGGCAGCGGGTGGGGTCGAACCCGGACGAGGCCACGTTCTAGGTCTCGATACGCTCCTGCGCTCCCCGACCACCGAGCGGGACGGTTGAACCACGCGGGGTCTCCAGCAGCAGCCCGGTGCCGGCGAACGCGGCCTCCAGGTCGGCGCGGGTCTCACTGAAGTGCTCCCAGTCCTCGGTGTGCACGCCGACCACCTGCGTGACGCCGAGGATCCGCGCGGCCTCCACCGCATCCGCCGAGGTCAGGGTGAGGGGCGCGTCGATGGCGGGCACCCGCGCGGCGCCGGCGAAGAGCACGGCGATGTCGATGGGGGCGTGCCGGGCCGCGATCTCGCGGACCGGGTCGAGTGAGGCGTTGTCTCCGCTGACGTAGATGCTCGGGTGCCCCTCGGCTTCGAGCAGATAGCCGACCACGGGGCCGACCCACTCCAGGGATCCGGGCGGGCCGTGCAGGGCGGGCATGCCGGTGACGGTGACCGGGCCGGTGCGGTGCTGCTGCCAGGGTTCCAGCCCGACGACGGGGGAGCCGAGGTCGGCGGCCGCCTCGGGGGTGCTCAGCACCAGGGGCGAGGCCATCGCGAACTCGCGCCCGGCGATGTCGAGATTGTCGGGGTGCTCGTGGTGCGAGGCGAGCACGACGTCGATGCGCCCGACAGCGGCGGGACCGAGGGCCGGTCCGCGGGTCTTCACCAGGGGGGTGGAGCCGGGGTCCGCGTAGGTCTGCGGGTCATCGAACGTGGGGTCGATGAGGAAGCGCAGCCCGGCGTACTCCAGCACGCCGCTCGGCCCGCCGAGGTAGGTGAAGGTGGTCACGGTCTCGAGGCTAGGGGGCGATCCGTCGCGGGTCGAGGGTGCGCAGCAACCCCTGCACTCCCTCGGTGGTCTTCAGTGCCAGCTCGGCCTCGGTGAGCGGAAGCACCTGCAGGAGGCTGATCGGCGGCTCGCCGGGCACGGTCTCGGTCGCCCCGAGCCGGGTGGGCCGCACGAGGACGGCGGCGCTGAACGGCAGCCCCTGCACATAGGGCGCACCGTGCGGGATGGCGTGGCCGGCCCCCAGCCAGGATCCGGTCTCGTGGGGCAGACGGGCGAGCTCGCGCAGCAGCCGGATCGGCCAGTACGCGCTCTCGGCCGGGCCGGCGTGCGCCGGGACGGAGGCGAGCGGCCAGGCCGCGGGAAGCAGCATGCAGAGCTCGGCGTGTTCGCGTTCGGCCCGCCGGGCGACCCCGAACGGCACGGTCATCGGCCGGGCGCTCATGCCGGAGGTGACGAGCACGGCGAACGGCCGGGCCTCGGTGGGCGGGAACACGGTCACGTCGACGGGCAGTCGTTCCGAGCCGGGCTCCTGCCAGCGCGCCCCGGCGGGGCCGAGGTGGTACTGCAGGTGCTGCATCAGCCGGTCGTCGGCAGGCGTGACCTCCTCCTCCTGCTCCGGTTCCGGAGCGGCGCGCTTACCCCAGGCCACCTCAGCAGTCTCGCACGAGCCCTGCCTACCCTGGGGTCATGCCCAACCGTCTCGGCGATGCGATCAGCCCCTACCTGCGCAGCCACGCCGGCAACCCGGTCGACTGGTGGCCGTGGGGTGAGGAGGCATTCGCGGAGGCGGCCCGCCGGGACGTCCCGGTGATGGTGTCGATCGGGTATGCGACCTGCCACTGGTGCCACGTGATGGCGCGCGAGAGCTTCAGCGACCCGGTGCTCGCGGGTTATCTCAACGACAACCTGGTGGCGATCAAGGTCGACCGCGAGGAGCACCCGGAGGTGGATGCGGCATTCCTCACGGCGGCGAGCGCGTTCACCCGCGACCTCGGCTGGCCGTTGACGGTGTTCACCACCCCCGACGGCTCGACCTATTTCGCCGGGACCTACTTCCCGCCGCGTGCCATGGGGAATGTACCGGCGTTCCGCCAGGTGCTCGAGGCCGTGGTGGAGGCCTGGCGCGACAAGCGCGAGGACGTGCAGGCGGCGGCGGGCGCGGTGCGCGCCGCGGTGGCGGGCTCGCGTCCGCCGGCCGCGGCGGGCGAGCCGTCCGAGACGGCGTTCGCGGATGCGGTGGCGGGCCTGCGAAAGCTGGAGGACACCGTGCACGGCGGCATCGGAACCGCCCCGAAGTTCCCGAACGCCCCCGTCATCGGGTTCCTGCTCGAGCGGGGTCTGCGCGGGGATGCGGAGGCGGACGCGTTCGCGCGACGGATGCTGGGGGCGATCGCCGCATCCGGCCTGCGTGACCCGGTGGAGGGCGGGTTCTTCCGGTACGCGACGCGGGCCGACTGGACCGAGCCGCACTACGAGCGGATGGCGTACGACAACGCCCAGCTGCTGGCGCACTACACGGCGGTCGGTGATGAGGGGACCGCGTCGGGGGTCGCCTCCTTCCTGCTGGAGGTGCTGCGGCTGCCGGACGGCGCGTTCGCCTCGGCGCAGGACAGCGAGAGCCTGCTCGACGGGGTGCGCAGCGAGGGCGGGTACTACGCACTCGACGCCGCGGCCCGCGCCGCTCAGCCGCGTCCGGCGCTGGATGCCAAGGTGCTGACCGGGCTGAACGGCATGGTGATCGGGGCGCTCGCCGAGGCGGCGACCCGTTTCGGGCGCACCGACTGGCTGGAGGCGGCGGTCGCCGCCGCGGACCGGGTGCTCGCGGTGCATGGGTCGGGGGCGCGGATCGCCCGGGCCTCGCTCGACGGCCGGGTGTCGTCGGCCCCGGCGACCCTGGAGGACCTGGGGGGTTTCGCGGGTGGTCTGCTGCGCCTCGCGCTGGCTGCGGGCGAGGTGCGGTTCGCGGTGCTCGGCCGTGAGTTGATCGAGGCCTGCCGGTCGGCGGAGGGCGAGATCCAGGCGCCGGCGGGGACCGATCCGGTGCTGGCCGCGCGCGGGTTGCACGGCGAGACCGACCCCAGCGACGGCGCGCAGCCCTCGGGGCGCGCCCTGCTCGCCGACGCCGCGCTGCTGCTCGCAGCGCTCACCGGCAGCGAGCAGCACCGGGCGATCGCGCTCGACGCCGTCGCCCCCGCGCTCGGGGTCGTCTCGGGGCAGCCGAGTGCGTTCGGGGCCGCCCTGGCCGTCGCGAGCCGGCTCGCGGCGCCGGTGCGGCAGCTCGTGGTGGTCGACGACGATCGCGCGGGTGAGCTGGGCGCCGCCGCACGCGAGTGGCGGGCGGGGGTGCGCGCGGTGGTGACGGCGGCCGGCGCCGGGGCGTTCGCGAGCGCCGGGTTCGAACTGTTCGCGGGTCGCGAGTTGCGCGATGGCCGGCCGGCGGCCTACCTCTGCGAGGGGTTCGTGTGCCGCCTGCCGGTGTCGACGGCCGGGGAGCTCAGACCGTTGCTGGCGCCCTGACCAGCGCGGCGTCGGGGTCGGCGGTCCACTCGTTCAGCGATCCGTCGTAGATCGCGACGGAGGTCTCGCCCAGCAGGGTGAGGGCGAGGGCGGCGGAGGCGGCCTGGATGCCGCCGCCGCAGTAGGTGATGATGCGCGGCGCGCCGAGCGCGGGGGCGAGAATGCCGCCCAGCCGGCCTGCGTCGAGGAACGTGCGGCGCTCGGGGTCGACGAGCCGCACGGCGGGGGCGGAACTGCTGCCGGGGATGTGCCGGTTCTCGTAGTCCTTCGGCGGGGTGGCGCAGACCAGGGCGGCGGCGTGCTCGCCGCGCACGACGGCCTCGACATCGTGTTTGCCCGCCCAGAGGCCGGGGCGTTCCACGGCGGTGAACCGGGCGGTCGCGGGTGGGACGTGCCCGAGCTCGAGGTCGCGTCCTTCGGCGCGCCAGCTGGTGAGTCCGCCGTCGAGCACGGCGACGTCGTCGTAGCCGAACGCCTGGAACAGCCACCACACCCGGGCCGCCCATTGGCCGTGCACGGTGTCGTAGACCACGACGGTGGTGGTGTCGTCGACGCCGAGGGCACCGGCTGCCCGGCCGAACCGTTCGGCGTCGGGGCGGGTGAACGGGTGCTGACCGTCGGGGTCGGACAGCTCGTCGATGAGGTCGGCGAACACGGCACCCGGGATGTGCCCGTCGAGCAGGTACTGCTCGTGTCCGCTGAGGTATCCGGATCGCCCGTCGGGCCGGGTGTATCCGACGACGGAGGCGTCGAGCACCACGAGCCGCTCGGCGCCCAGGTGGTCGGCGAGCCACTGGGTCGAGACGAGGGGTCCGGGCAGGCGGGTCATGCGGTTCACGGTAGTTCCGGCTCGGTGACCCCGCAGCAGCACCCGCAACACGGGGTAATAGGCTGAAGCGATGGCATCACGACTTCTGCGCGTTCCGGCGGCGGTGGTGCTGCTCGCGCTGGCGGGCTGCACGCCGATCGGGACCTTCCTCGGCGGCGGGGCGCCCGTCGCCGCCCCCACGCCGAGCGCGTCGCCGACGCCGACCGCGTCCGCGACCCCCGAGCCGACGACGGGTCCGTGCGACGACGCGGTGCTGAACCAGCCGGGTGAGTACCACCTGCCGGACTGCATCCGGGTGACGGTCGAGGGCACCGATGTCGAGGTGGTGGCCGGGTCGATCGAGGTGCTGGTGATCCGCGGCAGCGCGAACGAGATCGACGCGGGTGAGGTGGGCACGATCGACCTCGAGGGCAACGTGAACGACGTCGACACGCTGGGTCTCGGATCGGTCGAGATCTCGGGCAACTTCAACGACATCGGGGTGCACGGATCGGTCGGCCGGGTCGCGGTGCAGGGCAACGACAACGAGGTGCTCGCCGACGGCGACGTGGGGTCCGTGGAGGACCGCGGCGAGCGCAACCGCATCGGCTCGCAGCCCTAGGTGGCGGGGCTCGGATACCTGGCCACCGCGACACCGCTTCGCCTGGCCAGCGCAGGATCGCTGGTGGCCCTGCCGATTCTCGCGGTGCAGCAACTGGACGACGTCGCGGTGGGTGCCGCACTGGTCGCCGCCGCGCTGGCGCCGGCGGTCCTGGCCGCCCCGTTCGCCGGGGTGGCGCTGGATCGGGCCCGGCGTCCGCGGCGCCTCGTCGTGCTGTCGGCCCTGGTGACGGTCGCCGGGTTCTCGGCGGGGGCGCTGCTGGG
>Ga0182739_1003089_pt1 | contig 14922 bp, 13 predicted proteins | sample eDN5th30CBELigBY_FD_128873 | JGI IMG/M metagenome (GOLD analysis project Ga0182739, IMG submission 128873) | Enriched backyard soil microbial communities from Emeryville, California, USA - eDNA 5th pass 30_C BE-Lig BY (version 2) (version 2) | ecosystem: Environmental > Terrestrial > Soil >... | reverse complement strand
GGCGTCCATCGAGCGATAAACCTGCATTTCCTTCATCCTTTTCGGTGATGAACCGCCCGTTTCGTCGGTTTATCATGAAATACCTGCAGGAAATACAGGTTTGGCCCGGGTGAAGGTACGGTCGTGCTCAAAGGATGCCTAAATTGCAGGTTTGATCACTTCACCTACTGTGCGTCGAGTCGCGGGCGGCGGGTAATTAGTGGAATGGTCGAACTGAACGCACACTTAACCATCCAAACCTGCAGTTGATGCATGCTTTTCGAGCATTCGGGCGTTCTTCGAGCAATAAACCGGCATTTCCTTCATCCTTTTCGGTGATGAACCGCCCGTTTCGTCGGTTTATCATGAAATACCTGCAGGAAATACAGGTTTGCACCGGGTGAAGGTACGGTCGTGCTCAAAGGATGCCTGAATTGCAGGTTTGATCACCTCACGTACTGTGCGTCGAGTCGCGGGCGGCGGATTATTTGCCGCGGGCTGTTGTCCTGATGCCTTCGTCATGTGAGGCGGAACCCGACGCTAGTGCGACTATTAGCCGATAGGTAATTAAGCAGCGCGGCTTGGTTAGCGGCTGCTAGAAGAATCGTTGGCTAGAAATGATACGGTAGCTCATCAAACCACACAAAGAGCCGTCCCCTATGCTGCAATGCATGGGAACGACTCTCCATTTTACCTATCATTACTTCGTCTTCGCGTCAGCGTTCACGTCGGCTGCGTCGATTGCGCAGCCATCGTCCGTGCACACGCCAGCGTCGCCGCCAGCCGCATTCACCAGCTTGGCTGGATTCGCATCCTCCCACGCTTGGTTAAGCGCCTGAAGGAACGTCTCCGGCGACTGCGCGCCAGAGATCGCATATTTGCGATTGATCACATAGAACGGTACGCCGCGAATGCCGAGGTCATTCGCTTCGTTCTCCTCATCACGCACCGCTTCAGTGAAGCGGTCCGAGTCAAGCGCCTCCGCTGCTTCCTCACGGTCGAGTCCCGCCTCAGCCGCCAGATCGAGCAGCGTCTCACGGTCGCCTAGATGCTTCGAATCTGTGAAATAAGCCTGGAGCAGCAGCTCTGTCATCTCGTTACGCTTGCCATAATGGCCAGCAAAATGCGATAGACGGTGCGCGTCGAACGTGTTGGTGAGCACGAGTGTATCGAAGTTGAACTGGAGTCCAACCGACGCGGCCTGCTGACCCAGATTCTGATTCATTTGGACAGCCTGCTCACGCGACATGCCGTACTTCGCCGCCAGCATGTCATGAACATCATGATCATAATCCTTCTTCGCATTGGGATCCAGCTCAAAGCTGCGATAGTGAACATCGATATGATTCTTATGTTCGAACTTCTCCAGCGCTGCCTCCAGCCGACGTTTGCCGACATAGCAGAATGGGCACGCAAAATCCGACCATACTTCGATTTGCATTACCGTATCACTCCTTCGTATCTAAGGCTATCCGATACGAGGAGTTATGCCGCGAGGCAACAGCACTCGTATGGTGCCTGCTTATTTAATTTCAACCGCAGCTGCGCTGTCATCGGCTGGTTCTTCGGCAACTGGCTCTTCAATAACCGGCTCTTGATGCGCCTCTACGAACTTAACTGCATTGTACACCAGTACAGCCGCATCTGCACGTGTTACGATCGCCTGCGGATCGAAATTGCCGTCTTGATCGAGCTCTGTCAGCTTATACAGCAGCGCGCGCTGGATCGTACCTTGATATTCGGTCGTAATATCAGCTTCATCGTTAATGTTGATGTACATTTTGATCAGCGGGTAATTGCCCGTCTTCTCGAGTCCCTGCACAAGCAAATGAACGAACTGCTCACGCGTCATCGGCGCTCTCGGATCAATATCCTCGGCTAGATCAAGGCCATTCGCCTTCGCGTTAATGAAGTCATTCGCATACCAAGCTTCGTCGCTGATATTCTTGAACCAGCCGGATGCCGTTGGCGCTGAGCTGAAATCAATTGCCGCGAGGCTCAGGTTCATGCTGCGAGCGATAAGCGCAACGCTCTGTGCAGCCGTCAGCGAATCTGCTGGACGGAACTCGGACGTTGTTACGCCGTTAATGATGCCTTGCGATTGCAAGGATTCAATCTGCTGCTTCGCCGTGCTGCTGCTAATATCGTTGAATGGGGAGGATGCTAGAGCCTGCCCCGCGAACGGAACCATCAAGGCCATCGCTAATACTGCGCTAATCATTGTCTTCTTCATGATCATTCTCCTTCGTCCATGCGTTTCGTAAGCTTACACCATCACAGACGAACCTCATCCTTCAAATGTTGCCATACGCGCTGCAAGCATTAACGCTTGCTTCAAAAAAGAAATGCAGCCCACTAAGGCTGCACTTCGATATCAAACGGTACGATGACAACTTCTCCTTTGTATTGAAACTGTCCCCATATGCGATACTTTCCGGCAGCCGGAAAAGCAGTGTGGAACATCACATTCGAACCGCTGCTCATCTCTTCCATTGCATGTACATGCACATACTGATTAGCCTGTTCGTTCAGAATGACACAATGTCCCGCCGTTCCAAGATACGGCTCCAATTCAACAGGTTCACCTGTCTTCGCATCCGTAAGGTGATAGTCCAGCATGACCATCTGGCCCGCCTTCAGCGAATCCAGATCCGGCATAACCGAGATCATTGCCGACAGTCCGTCCACTGTCGTCTGCACCGTTCCGTGCGATGGCGATAGCGCGGTGTCTGGCCGCTCCTCGCCCGTTATATGAACCCACTGCTTCGTTACCGTTATTGGCTTATTGTCTGGCACGAACTCCTCAATGAGCAGGTACTCTCCGCCGGTGGCGAATTCAGCCGTCACTTCAAACCGTCCCTCTCCCGCGTAAGCAGGATGAAGATGCTGGAAGGAGGACAGGTCGCGGCTGACGATGATGAGATGCATCAGCTTCGTCATGTCTTCCGTGAACTTCGTAACCGGCTTGCCTGATGGATCAAGCACACGAAGGGACAGCTCATTATTTCCGCTGAACAGCCGGTCCGTTCCATCCATGCCGGATATTTGCACCTGATAGCCGTTGTCCGATACGTTCGCCATGCTGCTCTGCTGCAGATAATGAAGAATGCCGCTCGTTGGCGGGTCAATATCGACATTGCTCACAGAGGCTGTGCATCCGCTGTCGAGCAGCAAGATGGCTGGCAGCAGAATTGCCGACAACAGCAGCCGGCGAGTACGTTGGCTTAACTTCTCCTTCATGCGCCTTCCTGCCTGCGCTCCGGCCGTCGGGGCGGGAACGCAAGAAGACTTAGCGCCAATGATGCAAGCGCGGCGCTTACGATCGCACCTGTCCATACTTCAATTTCCCAGCCGATTCCGTCCGTTGCCTTCAACCAGCCAAAATAAAGCGTCCACAGCATCGCCGGCACGAGGAGAACAAATACGCGCATCGCCCACAGACGATTCCCTTCATCGGGCTTCAGCCAGCGGTAGGCCAGGTCGCCGACAAGCCCTGCAGCGAATGCGAACACAATGGTGATTGCATTGTCGAATCCGTCTAGCGCGTTCATAAGCACGGTAACGAAGGTGAACAGCACGGTGACGGCGCCGAAGGGCAGACGCCATCTTCGGATCAGGAGCAGCAGCGGTATCATGTATTGCATCGTGTTAAGCAGCAGATAGGAAAGACCTCGCATTTCGTTCGCTTGCTGAATGTGGCCGGAGTAAAATTTGGTCAAATACCAGTCTGTCACCGGCTGAGAGGCAAGGTTGTAACGGAACATCCACGCGTACATGAGGAAGAAGCTGATTACGGATAAGGTCAGCGTGACCGACAGCAGCGGCGGCGCGAACGAGCGCCAGCCTGGGGCGTCATCTTCCTCATTCCATGCCGAGCGAAAGGGACTCGACAGAATCATTATTCCGCCGACGAGCAGCATAAGATGGGACGGACTGAGGAGCGCTGCGACGTCCTGCTCGATCCCGTAGATAATATGCCAAGCCATATCGCATAATCCGCCTGTTAGGAATACAGCCGCACCGGTGAGGCCAAGCCCATATCCGTTCGGAATGGCAAGCCGCCAGGACAGACCTGTTATCCGCCTCGTTCGGTAGACAAGATAACTCATCCAGATCGTACATACTAGAAAACCAGAGTACAGAATCGCATGCCAAGGCGTGAAGAATGTCTCCACAACACCGTGGTTATGGGCGTAGCCATCGATAAAAACACCACAAATGAGCCATGTGCCGAACAGAATGGTCAAATAATGATACCCCACTGCGAGCTTGAAAGTCGTACCTGACTGATAAGCTTTGGTGTGCAGCTGCTCCTGCATCTGTCTAACCGTTGAATTCGCCTGTGAGGATGCCAACTCCGATCTCCCCCTTATTCGCTCATGCTTGCCGCAATTGCGAGCAGCTGCTCCTTCGAAACCTCCGCAGATGCACTGCCCACACTGTAAATAATTGTAACATCATCAAATGTTTCAAGCCATTGAATCATTTGATATTGGTTCGTCTCGCTGAAAATATTCGGTTCCGTCCGCAGGTACACGCCTTCGCCTCCGTTCACCTTCACCGACTGCTCTGCCCCGCTGACCAGAAGCCTCATTTGAACCTGTTCTGTCTCAAGCTGCAAGCTGACATCGATCAGATGATGCTGCTCGTCGCTATACATCGCTGTATAGGAGCGAATCCATGACCCTTCCTCTTCTTGCGCCGGGCGAATACGCCATGCGAACCGATTCGCACTGCTGCCTGCCGGTGCCTTCTCCGCATCGGCCTTTAGCTCCTGCAGCAGCGCCATATCCATACTCGTCATGTCGGGCCCGGATATCCCTTCTCTTTTGCCGCCTAAGAAAGTCAGTTGATTGCCCATTGATTGCTCTGACGGCAGCTTGTATTCGCCTACCTCTTGCTTCAGGACGTTCTTCCAAGCATCAAGGTCCTTGATCATGATCGGATTGGACATCACGATGAACGGCATGCTGGCCATCTCAGGAATCAGCTTGCCTATGCTCGAGGAATACACCAGTGCTGCTTCACCAATATTCAGCTGCTTCCGCACCCGCTGAAGCTCAGAACGCAGATCGCTCAGCATCGAAGCGTCTAGGGCGCGGTTAATGCCCTCGCTGTATTGGATGTTCACTCGATCATCGCTGATCCGAACCCAGATGTAGTCGGCGAAGCCCGATACGAGCGCCAGTACAGTAAGGCCGATGGCGATCTTCATGAAGATCGGACGCGTCCAAGCGTGCCGCCGTGATTGAACGGTTCTGCTTGTGCGCCGATGACGCTGCCCTGCACTGTGGTGTGCAAACTGAGCCAGCAGCTTGGCGTCCGGCTCCAGCTGTGGACTTATCGATTCAGCCTGCCGCTCGTAAGCTTGCTTTAACTGCTTAGGAATGGACATGATGACCCGCCCCCTCTCCGATGCTTGATGACGCCGTTGTAGAGGTGGCAGACTCCTGCTCCATAAGCCGGCGCAGCTTGGTGATCGCAGCATGATGACGCGATTTGACCGTTCCAACCGGAATGTCCAGCACATCAGCAATTTCCTCGTAAGAATGGTCTTGATAATAACGAAGGACAATAATTTGCCGCAGCTTCAAGGAAAGCCGCCCGACATGCCGGAGCAGCACGTCGCTTTGCTCCGCTTCGAACAGCCCGTCGCCTGGATCGGCTTGCGGAGGCTCAACGAACATCGTGCGGGTACGGTCGGCCAGCCGCATTCGACGCCATAATCTTCGACGCCAATTGCTCGTCTGACGAGCAATGATGCCATTGAGCCATGGCCGAAATGGCTGCTCTGGTTTATAGGTCGGTAGAGCTTGGAACAAGGCGATATACACCTCGTTCACGATGTCTCCGATATCGTCTTTGCTGCCTGCCATGAACGATACGGTACGATATACATGCGGATGAATACGCGCATATACCTCTCTGAAGGCCCCCGCATCACCTTCCATCATTCGCTCAAGCCATGGTTGTACCTCTATCTCGTGGGTCACGCCTGCCTCCAGTTTGTCGGTTTATTGGAACATGGACAATCGCGATACAATAATCGCTGCGATCTGACCGTTCTGAATAATGAATTCAAGGGATTGTTCCAGCTTTTTATCAAGATACCCGATGATATCTATGTTGTTCTGCGTCCTTTTATAGAAATCCTTTCCATATACTGCCTCGATTTCGCTTGCTGGACCTCCAGCCTTAACCCCTCTTGCCGTTTCCTGCCCTGGCATAAGGCTGTACACTTCGACGCTGTCTCGTATGAGGGAGTATTGATAGTCCGAATATTCAAGTGTGACACTATCGTCTTCCTGTGCGATTCGACGATTCGGCTCGCCCCGCTCCTTCTTCACTTCCGCCTCGGATTTGCCCCATTCCGACCACTGCGGGTTTTCTAGACTAAGATCAATACCCTCAACCTTATCTTTGTAATCCAGCGGTGTCGTAGCCTTATCCTGACCGCAAGCGGCCAATAGCAGTGTCATACTAACCAGCCATACCATCAGCAGCTTGCCCCTTTGGTGTCGTTTAACCATCTTCGAAGCCCTCCCCTATTCCTCTATGAATAAAATGGTGATTTCGAGCTCTATTGGTCGGATTGTGGAAAAAGGTTCGGTTGAAAAGCACAAAAAGCCGAGCGGATCTCGTCATCCGCACGGCTTTCACTTTCATTCTTACTGCTTCGCTCGCTCTACGTTCACTCGCCCTGAGAAGAAGGTCGCACCGCCGCCCATGTCGGCTGTACGATCAGGCGTCAGCGCGTTCACGTTGTGCTTCGAGCCAGGCTGATCCGCCCATAGCCCTTGGCTGACCACGACGCCGCGCAGCACCGTCTCCCCGACGGAGACGATCAATTCGCATTCACCGCGGTCGTTCCATACCCGGACCCTATCACCGTCTGCGATGCCTGAAGCTTCCGCATCCGCCGCATTCATGAACAGCTTCGGCTGCTTTTCCATCCGTACATGCTTCGCATTGTTCGAGAACGTCGTGTTCAAGAAGTTGTGATTTGGCGCCGGTACGAACAAGTACGGATAATCGCCATCATGCTCGAGCGGCACATAAGTCGGCAGCGGCGGGTAGCCGTCCGCCTCCATCGCAGCCGAGTACAGCTCGATCCTCCCGCTTGGCGTCGGAAGCTGCTTGATGAAGTCTGGCCTCACTGCCGCCTTGACGAACTGTTCCCGCTCCAGCTTCTCATAATCAATGCTCGACAAATAAGGATTCGCCGGACAATCAAGCGCCTGCGCAATCATTTCCGCTTCCGAATCCTTGAACATCGCATCCTCATAGCCCATTCCTGCCGCGAGCAGACGGAACACATCCACATTCGATTTGCTCTCGAAGAACGGCTCGATAACCGGCTGCTGCAAATGCGCATAATGATGCCAATACGATGTATACAGATCCATATTCTCGTATGATGAAGTCGCTGGCAGAACGATATCCGCATACTTCGCCGTCTCCGTTATGAACAAGTCGTGCACAACGAGGAACAGGTCATCGCGCGCAAGCCCCGCCCTCACCTTATTACCCTCTGGCGCCACGAGCGCCGGGTTGCAGCTGTACACGAACATCGATCTTATCGGCGGGTTCAGCTCCAGCAATGCGCTGCCGATCTGATTCATATTAATAAGACGCGCATCCGGGTTCTTCCGTACATCAGGTCGCTGAAGCGCACTCGTATTGAATTTCAAGAAGCCGCTGTTCCCCTTCATCGCGCCGCCGCCTGACGCCAGCCATTGCCCCGTCAGCGCTGGCAGGCAAGCGATGGTCCGAATGTTCATGCCGCCGTTATCGTGATGCTGCAGGCCATTGCCGATACGGACCAGCGATGGCGTAGTCGTCCCATACATTCTCGCCAGCTTCACAATATCGTCTGCGGGTACGCCCGTAATTACAGACACCGTTGTTGGATCATAAGACCGCACATGCTCGCGCAGCTCCTCATGACCAACTGTATATTCAGCCAGAAACTGCTCATCTGTCAGCCCTTCGGCGAACAGCACATGCATGAGGCCAAGCGCCAATGCGCTGTCCGTGCCCGGCAGAATCGGAATGAACCAATCCGCCCAACGGCCCGTCTGATTCTGGTGAACATCGATAACGACGATTTTCGCGCCATTCTTGCGTGCTTTCTCCGCTAGTACGACCTGATGCATATTCGTGCTGACCGCGTTAATACCCCACATGATGAGCAGCTTCGTATGCACCGTTTCCTCCGGGTCCGTCCCATAGCTGCCGCCCATCGTGTATGAATAACCAACGTTGCCTGCTATGGAGCAGATCGTCTGGTCGAGTCTGCTCGACCCTAATCGATTGAAGAACCGCCGGTCCATGCCTTCTACGTTCAGCCGTCCCATATTGCCATAGAAGCTGTACGGCAGGATGCTCTCCGGACCATACTCCGCAACGAGCGCCTTCCACCGGGAAGTAATCGTCTCGATCGCTTCCTCCCAGCTGATGCGCTCAAACTTGCCTTCACCCTTGGCGCCAACCCGTTTCATCGGATGGCGCAGCCGGTTCGCATCATACAGCCGCTCGCCCATATTGCGCACCTTGTTGCAAATATTGCCCTGTGTAACCGGATGGTTCGGGTCACCCTCCACCTTTACGATCACACCGTCTTTCTTATGAAGAAGCAGGCCGCATTGATCAGGGCAATCCAACGAGCAGACTGCCGGCACGATCCCGTCCCGCTGATTGATATAAGCATTCATGCCGTCATAAGCCTCCTATCCCAACAACCGTACAGCTTGTTCAGCAATCATCTCATAGGGCAATAAGCATGACAATAATCCAAAATCGCGCATTATCGCCATCCGCGCCCACTATCGAGCATTACCCGTTACTCTGGCCAATATTGATACTCTTCCAGGTCGATGCGGCCTTCCAGACCGATATGGACGCCTTCCTGCCGCAGCAGGAAAGCTTGCGTATCCTTGCCTTCGAGGTCCTTGATCGCAATTTCTCCACGTGCATTAACGACGCGGTGCCAAGGCAGCCCCTGACTGGCGCTCATCGCATGCAGTATCCGAACAACCTGCCGCGCTCCCCTCGGGCTTCCTGCCAGCCCCGCAATTTGACCGTAGGTCATCACGTGTCCCTCCGGAATTCCTTTCATAATCGCAACTGCCCGCATCGTGAATGGTTGCATCTAGTGCCGTCCTCCCTTCCCCATAGTTACGGTAATGCTATCGTAGCACATGCAAGCTGCTCTGTCTGTCCATCGCCCAAGCTGTCGGTACTATACAAATCTGGTACTAGGAGAACGGTATTCCGATCATTATAATGAGACTAGACCAATAATAGGAAGGAATGTGAAGCAATGCTTCGACTCGGCACGGTGAGGACTGGCTTTATTCTCGGCATCTCGACGATCCTCGCCGCCATCATCTACTTCTTCGCTGCCAACTGGGGTGGCATGGAGCGCATCAGCCGCACGGTGTTAGCCGGAGCGCTTGTCGTTCTACTGTATGGTGCTTCTTATGGTTTCTCCCGAATCCAAGCGATGCGCAGTCATCATCTGTTCCTGTCCGCTGTATTGCTGCTTGGCGGATGCATTGCCTTCGGTGCATCGGTCGCATTATTAGGACAGATCTACAATTCGCATGCGGACAGCTACGGATTGTTTCTAATCTGGGCTATTGCCGCACTTCTGCTTAGTCTGATTACGCGTTATCGCCCTTTATATGTACTGACCTATATACTGAGCCATATTGCGTTATGGATGTACTTCTATCCGACCGATTTATCGATCCATTACAGCGAAGGGAAGATGCTGTTCATCTGGTCCCTGTTCGCGCTGTGCAATCTTGTGCTGCTCTCGCTGACAGAGAAAGGGCTGCTGCGGTCCGTCTCAATCCGACTGCTAAGCTTCCTCATCGGCCATGTCTCGCTGCTCTGGATGTCTAATTCGCTCGTATTCGACGATTACGGCATCCTAATGAATATCGTATCGATCGCTGCTATTGCAGCTTCCATTTACTATTACATGCGCATTCATCTCGATAAAATCTATCTAACGCTCAGTGCGCTCCTAGCCTCAGCCTTCGCCGTGTTGAAATTCATTGAACTGCTCGTTGAATTCGCTTCGATCGCTTTCTTCTTCTATGGCATTTTGTTCGTAGCGGCGCTGCTCACCGGCAATATTCTATTCTTTCGTCGAGTCAACAAGCTGGACGTTCCGGATGAGACAGACGATCACTCACAAGTCATCTCGAAGCCAGATACACCGAATACAGAACCGCTGCAGCAGCCAAGCACAAGCAAGCCTATCCATAGAAAGCGCGGCCACTTGACCGCTGCTATCGTGTCCACTGCAATTACAGGCTTAGCTGCGGTCATCGGGAGCGCCTCAATATTCGGCCTTGTGCTGATGATAGCGGAAACTGATCCTTGGTATACCTTATACACGATAGGTCTGCTGCTCATTCTGGCGATGCTTGTTTATTCGCGTGCTGAAGCTACCGTCCGCTATACGCTGCTGACCGTTGGTTTCGTCACTGGCACGATCACGCTAGTTTTCACGGGCTTCCTCTGGATGGATGGATCGTTCATCATCCTCTCAGCCGCCGGCCTAGCGCTGTTGCAGCGGCCAATTCCGCGTTACAGCATGTATGCATTGCTTAATCTGCACATCTATATTACCTTGTACCATCTTTTCGATCCGCGGGACTGGTCGATGGCCGGCTTGGTGTCAATCCTGCTCGCACTCAATTTATTCGTCTACATGTGGCTGCAGCGAGGTGCCAATCGTAAGCCATGGTCGCCGCCCATCCAGACGGCCAGCTTCTTCTTTGCACTGCTCTATCTGCTCTGCCTGACATTCTTCGATGACCTATTCGCTCATTCGTATGTTCTGTTCAACATCGTGAACATGGCAGCTGTTACACTATGGCTGTTCTGGCTCATCCGGAAGCATCGAGAGCGCGAAGCGGTTATCTGTGCGATATTCTGGTTCGCCTTCATCAGCTTCAAATATTACGATCTGCTCTGGTCGCTGCTGCACAAATCTGTGACGCTGGCTCTGTTCGGCATCATCATTCTAGCCCTTACTTACTGGTATGCACGGCGGATCGAGGCGAAGGCAGCTATTCCAGCGCTTAACGATACGCCAGCCTATTGGAGCACTATACCTGTGCTGCTCATCATCGCAATCGTACTTCAGCTAGGATTCGTCAGCTATCAGGCGATATCAAACGAGCATCTGCTGCGTACAGGAGCTCCTATTAAACTGCAAATTGCGCCCATTGACCCAAGGTCCATGATGCAGGGGGACTATGTCACTCTTTCTTACTCGGCTTCAGCCCCGCCGCCTAGCGTACTGACTAAACTAAGAGAAACTACCGCGCATAACGTGAAGATCGTGCTCGAACCCGATGCGGATGGCGTACACCAGTTCAATCGGCTCTATGCGAGTGTGGAGCCACTTGAACCTAATGAAGTCATTATCAACGGACGCTGGGATGGATGGAATGCAGTCCACTATGGCATTGAAACGTACTTCGTCCCAGAAGGAACCGGAGTTGACGTTCAACGTGAAGCACGTTTCGCCTATGCCCGTGTCAGCAGCTCTGGCAATGCCATCCTGGAACGGCTGTCCTACCAATAGAACAAGCGGTACAAGCAAGAGGGCCATCTGCGATGGCCCTCTTGCTTGTGCTTTATTGAAATTGCTTCGGAAACTGTTTTATAATACCGTCTGACAATACGTCCGCGAATTGGAGCATATGCACCTCGTTCTGGTCGATGGCGTGAATATTCCCTTCCCAGTCCTTCTTCAGCCGCGCAACGACCTGATCTGTGATCAGCTTCAGATGGGTATACAGCATGTCCTGCAGCCATTTGGCTCCCCAGTTCGGGTTAGCCGCTACCAGGAATCGGGCGATATCGTCCGCATTCTTATGCCACTGCGCATTATATTGGTTCAGGTCAGCCGAATTGCCTGCCTTCGCTGCATCAATCACCTTGCCCGCGAGCATAATATGCTGCTGGAGCAATGTAGTGAGCTGGTTACCTGCTGCATCGCCGTAATACGGCTTGAATAAATTGCCGATGTCCTGCTGATTGCGCAGCAGTCGTGCAAGTACTTGCTGCTGGTCCTCCAGTCCGTCAAGCGCACTTATAATATAGAGGCCTGTCCAGCCGATATGCTCAATCCACAGCCTCCGCATCTCATTGGTGAATTGAACGGCCGACTGCGTCAGAACCTGCTGCCGCACAGCTGCGACAGGCGCAAGCTGTATACTAACCTTCATTCCTTCCGGTTTTACTGCGGCATTCGATATCGACGGCGCCATCGTGGCAGCGATCAGCGCTGCTGCCGTATAGGTCATCCATGGTTTAATGGCAGTCATCTCCCTAAATACATCTTTTATGCGTTCGGAAAGCCCGTCATAGTATGGTCCTAGAAGTAACACTTATGCATATTGTTACCGCTTGCATTAAAATAACTTTTCATTTTGAAAAAAACTTTTTAATTTCGTAACAAAAAGGTGTAAACTATATGTATAGGTATACAAACCGATTAGGTCATCGTCGCTAAAGCATTTTGCCATTCACCGAGAACAACGCCTATGCTGCGATGTCTTTTGTGAAAAATGTTGCAAACTATGAAGCACATGATAAGCGTTAGTGATTGGCACAATCGAGAAGACTAAACCTAACCCACTTCCACGTAAAGGAGGACGTTCTCATGTCGCAATCTGTTGAATCCAAACCGTTAGACGTGCTTGAACAATTGACGAAACCAGAAATCCAGCAATCCCTGACTGTATTGGTGGATAATCTGCCTAAACTGGCAGAGATGGTGACGACGCTCACGAAGGCATATGACTTCGCGTACAACATCGCTACCGATAAGGTGCTAATCAACGACTTCGCGCACGGCATTGGCGAATTCGTAGCACCTGTAACGGAAAAGGCAAAAGGGATCGCTGCAGCAGCAATTGAAGCGAATGAACGTGCTCAAGCGGATACGACGACGGTCGGTCTGTTCGGCATGCTCAAAATGCTGAAAGATCCAGAAGTTCAAAAAACGCTTCGTTTCGCGCAAGCTTTCTTGAACGTACTGGCTGAACGGAAATAAGCTCGCAGTACCTGAATGAAGTTCCACAACCAACGAAAGCCGTTGAGTACGAATGGAGGATGGACATGTCGAAACAAATTTTGATTCTGGGCGGCGGTTACGGCGGCGTCCTTGCAGCGCTGTCCGCACGCAAGGAGCTATCTCCTGCTGAAGCAGCCATTACAGTTGTAAACCGTTTCTCTACGCACCAAATTATTACCGAGCTTCACCGTCTCGCTGGCGGAACGATCAAAGAAGACGCTGTTGCGCTTCCGCTTAATAAGCTGCTGGGCAGCAAAGGCATCAACGTACTGGTAGATTCCGTTAAGAACATTCACCCGAACGAGAACCAAGTCGTTCTCGATAGCGGCTCCACGCTGAAGTACGATTACCTCGTAGTCGCACTCGGCAGTGAAACGAACTACTTCGGTATCCCAGGCCTTGAAGAGAACAGCCTCGTGCTGAAATCGGCGAATGACGCGAACAAAATTCGCGCTCACGTTGAAGCACGCCTTGACGCTTACAAGAAATCGGGCGACAAGAAGGATGCTACGATCGTGGTTGGCGGCGGCGGCCTGACAGGCGTTGAGCTCGTCGGCGAATTCGCTGACAAGCTGCCAGAGATTTGCCGCAGCAAAGGCATCAACTTCAATGACATCAACATCTACTGCGTAGAAGCAGGTCCAAGCATTCTTCCAATGCTGCCGAAACCGCTGATCGAGCGTTCGGTTGAAAGCCTGACGAAGCGCGGCATCAAGTTCTTGACGGGTGTTGCGATCACAGAAGCTACTAAAGATACCGTATCCCTGAAGGACGGCAGCAAAATCGAGTCCAACACGATCATCTGGACAGGCGGCGTTAAAGGCAACCCGATCGTTGGCAGCTGCGGACTCGCAGAAGACCGCGGTCGTTCCACGGTTACGCCTACGCTGCAATCGACTTCGCACGCGAACGTCTTCCTCGCTGGCGACTGCGCGGTTGTATTCCCAGAGGGCAGCGAACGTCCTTACCCGCCTACCGCACAGCTGGCATGGCAAATGGGCGAGCTGGTTGGCTTGAACCTCGCTGCAGCAGTGCGCGGCGGCGCTATGGAGAAGTTCAATCCTATATTCTCCGGCACGCTTGCTAGCCTTGGCCGCAAAGACGGCGTAGGCTCCATCGGCGGTAACAACACGCAGCTCAAAGGCCTTCCTGCATCGCTGATGAAGGAAGCTTCGAACATCCGTTACCTGTCGCATATCAACGGCCTGTTTGCACTCGCATACTAATTCAATTGAGAACGCCAGTGAGCTATATGCTCGCTGGCGTTTTTTTATGCCTAAATAGTTATTCACATAATTGTTCTGGTATATATTGACGATCACTTATATGTCAATTAAGATACACTTCGAAACTTACTTCTATTTAGGGCGGGTGTCATTGTCCATGTACATTAATCGAAAGCTATTTATTGCGATTATGGTCATTATGTTTTTAAGCATTTCCGGAGTCGGTGTATATGCCGCATCGACGAAAACTTCCAGCAAAAATACAGGAGTACTGGAGGCATGCGTAAAGAAAGATGGCACGATGCGTATGCTGCTGCCTAGCACTGTTGATCTTGCCAAAGGCAAAAAGCCGACTTGCTTGCAAACAGAGACGCTGATTTCGTGGAACGTAGTAGGCCTAAAAGGCGACAAGGGCGATACTAGCGGGACGGATGCAACGGGTACGACAGGCGCAACAGGTGCGACGGGCGCTCAAGGACCGAAGGGCGACACGGGCGCAACAGGGCCTCAAGGACCTCAAGGTGATAAAGGCGAGACAGGCGCGATGGGGCCTCAAGGGCCTCAAGGCGATAAAGGCGACACGGGCGCGGCGGGGCCTCAAGGACCTCAAGG
>Ga0182739_1003088_pt1 | contig 14922 bp, 10 predicted proteins | sample eDN5th30CBELigBY_FD_128873 | JGI IMG/M metagenome (GOLD analysis project Ga0182739, IMG submission 128873) | Enriched backyard soil microbial communities from Emeryville, California, USA - eDNA 5th pass 30_C BE-Lig BY (version 2) (version 2) | ecosystem: Environmental > Terrestrial > Soil >... | reverse complement strand
TCAACCTGAAAGAGATCGGCGCCATCATGAACGTGACCGAAGCGCGGGTGTGCCAGCTGCGCTCCCAGGCCACGGCGCGGATCCGGGCCAAGCTGAAGGAACAGGCTTGGCAGGAATTGCCCCAAGAGGGGCAGATCGCTCAGGTTATTTAGTCCTAAAGGCGGGCTCTCCAATAAGAGATGCCCGGCTCCCTTCCAGACACTCTCTTCCCCTTCCTTCACGCCGGCAGCCCGGGAAAGCGCCCGCGCGCGCCGGCATCCCCCTCCCCGCCGGACCCAACAAGAATTTCGACTTTCGCGAAATCGCCCTAAAGATTGATTTAGGACTGCCGTAATCCTGGCAACGGAGGGATTCGTAGACGCAAGTAAACGAACTTTCCCGTTAACACCAGTGGGCGGCCTTGCTGCCCAGTTTGAAGAAGCTTTTCTCTCTTGGGAGCCTGAACATGGCTGCAGTTATCAACACCAACTATCTGTCGCTGGTTGCTCAAAACAACCTGAACAAGTCGCAATCGTCGCTGGGCAACGCCATCGAGCGCCTGTCCTCCGGCCTGCGCATCAACAGCGCCAAGGACGACGCCGCTGGCCAAGCCATCGCCAACCGCTTCACGGCCAACATCAACGGCCTGACCCAGGCCGCCCGCAACGCCAACGACGGCATCTCGATCGCCCAGACGACCGAAGGCGCGCTGAACGAAATCAACAACAACCTGCAGCGTATTCGTCAGCTGAGCACTCAGGCTGTCAACGGCACGAACTCCGATTCCGACCTGAAGTCGATCCAGGACGAAATCAATCAGCGCCTGAGCGAAATCGATCGCGTGTCGGGCCAGACGCAATTCAACGGCGTGAAGGTGTTGGCCGCCGACAACAAGCTGACCATTCAAGTCGGCGCGAACGACAACGAAACGATCACCATCGATCTGAAGGAAATCACCGCCGACAAGCTTGGCCTGGGCGATTTCAACGTTGCTACCGGCTCCATCAAGTTCAGCGACAGCATCGCGACCAAGAGCGGTGCTGCTGCCGCGTCGACTAATGTCAGTGTCGCCACGGGCCAGAACGGCGCACAAGACGCCTTCGGCGCAGCCTTCTCTGCCGCGGGTGGTTTTGCTGATGATGCCGCTGCTAAGGCATATCTCGACACGGTAGGGACCGCCACCGACACTGGCGATACTACCAATGGTGGACATGCGGTATACAGCGTCAAGATCGACGGCGGTGACTACTTCGTTTCCTTGGATGCGGACGCCAGCAACAAGATTAACCTGATGAAGCAGGATGGTGTTGGTGGCTACACGAAAGTCGAAATGGCCCCGGGCAACGATGTTCAGGTTGCTGTGTTCGGTGGTAAGTTGACCGCTTTCGCGAATGATGGCGCAGGCAATGCCGCCAAGGTTGACCTTACGGGTGGCGTTGACGGCGCCAAGCTTGGCAAGGCGCTGGCCTTCAATGATTCGAATCTGGTCGTGAACATCGGTGGCAAAAACGTCAACGTGCACGAAATCGTGAAGGACGGTGTAGGCACTGGCCAATATGGAGCCAAGACGGAAGATGGTACGGTTTACGCTGTCGTAGTGGACACGGCTACCGGCAACCTGGAAATCGCTGAAGATGGTAGCGGCAACAAGGTTGAATATGTTCTGAGTAAGGATGGCAGCGCCCAGGCTGTTCTGCGTGACGGCGACAAGATCTATTCGGCTGGCACCCCGACCTACGGCGCTCCAGCTGTCAAGGGTGCTGAACTCTCGAAGGACGATTTGGGTTCGATGGCCACCATCAACCCGCTGAAGAAGCTCGACGATGCCCTGTCGCAAGTCGACCAGCTGCGCAGCTCGCTCGGCGCAATCCAGAACCGTTTCGAATCGACCATCGCCAACCTGAACAACACGGTGAACAACCTGTCCGCCGCCCGTTCGCGTATCGAAGACGCCGACTACGCCACGGAAGTGTCGAACATGACCCGTGCGCAGATCCTGCAACAGGCTGGCACCTCGGTTCTGGCGCAAGCCAACCAAGTGCCGCAAACCGTTCTGTCGCTGCTGCGTTAATCACGCCGCAACGCCTGACGGTAACGCAGGCGCGGGCCTGATCGGCCCGCCCTGCGATCCGCGGAGCCGGGAATATCCCGGCACCCCTCACAAGCCGGCAGCCGCCGGCTTGTGCTTTTCTGGATCGGGCTCGTTCCGCCCCCCGTCCCCCGTCGTCACCAGGGCTTGCTACCCGACGGCAAGCTCACGCCCGGCGGACGTACGCAAGTCTGTCATGCCCATCTCCCCTCTCTCGCAACCAGCCGACGCTCGTCGTCCGCAGTTGCTACCGCACCAACGCTTTCTGCGCGCTGCGCATGCGCGGCGCGCCAGCTCGGGCAAAGGCCTCAGCCTGCTCGGCCTGCTGCCGCTGCTGATGTCCCTCGCCTTGATTCCTGCTCTATTGCTGATCTGGTTTCATCTGGGCGACCTGCACTATCTGGAAATCGTATCGCTTTCGGCAATGGGAGCAGCCAGCCTGGGAGTCGTGTTGCTCCTGGGCCTAATCATGCTTGCGTACATGATGTTGTACCTGACACTGCCATCTGTGTTCATTGCGCTGGCAGTCGCCCAATACGGGCCTGGGAATGTCCCCAAGGCCGCAGTGGGGGCCTGGGCCAGCAGCGGCGGACTGCTCGCCGTCGCCTGGTTCATCTTCGCGCAAAACCCGAACTTCAATTCCACCGTCATGTTTTGGTCTGCGCATCTCGCCGCCGGCGTCCTCATCGGCGCATGGACGCTTTGCGCCGCCTATCCCCGCGCCAATAGCCAGCCCGCAACATCAACGACAGTCACCGTCTTCCTGAGAAGCCCCCTGGTGCTGGGTATAGGAAATGGCATATGTGGACTGCTGGCGTTCGTGCTGTTGGCTATTCCCATCAAGCACTTGGCTGACGACCAAGCCACCGGACCGCTACCAGATTGGGGCCAAACGGCGCTGCCGCTGCTGCTTGCTTTCCTCATTTCACTGAGCCCAGGCTTGCTCTATATGTGGAGCAACCGGATCGGGTCTAGAGGCATGAACAAATGGCAACTGATGGTACTGATGCTGACAGCCGCCTTCATCATGCTAATGACCTCGTATTCGGCATCGCGGGAGGTGCGGCATCTCACCTTGATCGCCGCTGGCATAGTCGGCAATCCCACGAGCCCACGCTTGCATCGACTGCCGGACAGCTGGAACGAACAGGACAAGGCAATGGTGGCCACGGCGTTCAAGAACAACTGCTGCCCTGTCGACGGGGATTCGCAATCCGCCGCAGGCGCTGCAGCCACGCGGTGGCTCTGCGGCTATCAGAACTTCTCGTTCGGGCGCGCCAGGCTGATCTGCAACCGCGCGTACATGGGCGTGGGCTACAAATTCGCAAACAAAAACCTGACCTGCGTCCTTTATATCGACAACACGCTGGCCAGCCTGGTGGTCTTGCCTCCCCCGGGCCCCGTCAAACCGGTGGGGAAAGTGACGACTACAGCGCCCTCACCAGGTTCGCCCTGATCGCGGGAAGGCGAACGAAGGCCATGTGGCGGTTTTACCTGTCTGTTCCTGATTTCAATTCCGACCCGGTTGCCTCATAATTGCCTCCGCATGATTTTGTATCTATAGTTTTCTTAATATGACCACGACGCCACCTGATCCACTCGCTACGCAGCATGGCAGCACCACGGATCCAGACTCTCAGGCGCCGGTGGATGAGCAGACCCTGCGTCTGCGCGAAGAGAACCGCGCGCTGCGCGAATTGCTGGCCGCGCAGGCGGCGATCCCCTCCCAGGAACCCGGCCTGCTGCGGCGGCTGTGCTGGTGGCTGATTTCCGCACCGGGCGCGGCGCTGGTGGGTTGGCGCAGCCTGCTGGGCCGCGATGGCGGGCAGCCGATAACGGGCAAGCGGGTGGGCTATGCCACGCTGACCGTGCTGTATACGCTGGCGATCTACGGCGCGTTGGTGTTGCTGGTGGTGTCCTGGAGCTCGCCGAGCACGCCGCGCTCCGGCGCTTCGGCGGCCGGGCCGGTGCGGGTGCCGCTGGCGCCGTTGCCGAACCTGGGCGCGGAGGGCGCTGGCTCCGAAGCGCGGTCTTCGGCCGCGCCCGGCGCGACGTCCGAGGCGGGCGCCGGCACGACGCCGGATTCCGTTTCGACCGAACCGCCGTCCGCTCCCGGCGTGACGCAGGAACAGGCCGGGTTGTCCGATGCGACGACATCGCAGGCCGTCGAGTCTGCCCTTGAATCAACGCAGGCGCTGGCCGTTGCGCCCGCCCCCGAGTCATCCCCTGTCCCGACGGAAGCGACAGCTGGCGCCTCCAGCGCCGTGCCGGCAGCCGCCGGCCAACACGCCGGGCCGCAATCGACCTTGCGCATGACGGAGATTCCCGCCGAGGATCCCTTGGCCTGGCTGGGCGAGCTGAGACGCGAATTGGCGCGTTGCGCCGAGCTGGGTTTCTTCGAGCGTCCGGACTGCGCGTGGGAAGCTCGCAAGCAATTCTGCGAACCGCGCCGCGCCTGGGGCACGGTGCAGGAATGCCCGACGCGGCCTTAGCTCGCGGAGCCAACTTCCGCGTGAATATTCGGTGACACCGGCGCGGAATGCTTTGCATCAAACTGCAAGTCTGCGCAATAATGCTGCGACCCGGCTCGTGCCGGCCGACACGCATTGGGATTTCCCGGACATGGACGCTTCGATCAACAATACCGTCAATACCGCCCTGGCTTTGCAGGACGTGAACCTCAATCAGGAAATCCAGGCCCGGGTGCTGAAGAAGGCGCTGAACGCGCAGGCCGATACCGCGCTGACGCTGATGCAGTCGCTGCCCGTGCTGGCGGTGGATGCCACGCTGGGCTCGCGCATCGACACCCACGCCTGATCGGTTCAGCGATTAAAAAAAGCGCCGGTCCCTGAACAGGGCCGGCGCTTTTGTTTTGCGTCGGGCGGCGGGCCGCCCGGCGGGCTTACTTCTTCTTCATGGGCGGCAGATCGGTGCAGACGCCTTCGGCGACTTCCGCGGCCATGCCCACCGATTCGCCCAGGGTCGGGTGCGGGTGGATGGTCTTTGCGATGTCGACGACGTCGGCGCCCATTTCAACGGCCAGGCACAGTTCGCTGATCAGGTCGCCGGCGTGGGTGCCCACGATGCCGCCGCCCAGGATGCGATGCGTTTCGGCGTCGAAGATGAGCTTGGTGAAGCCTTCGTCGCGGCCATTGGCGATGGCGCGGCCGGAGGCGGCCCAGGGGAACACGCCCTTCTCGACCTTGATGCCCTGCTTCTTGGCTTCGTCCTCGGTCAGGCCGACCCAGGCCACTTCCGGATCGGTGTAGGCCACCGACGGGATGACGCGGGCGTCGAAGAAGGATTTCTGGCCGGCCGCGGCTTCGGCCGCCACGTGGCCTTCATGCACGGCCTTGTGCGCCAGCATGGGCTGGCCGACGATGTCGCCGATGGCGTAGATGTGCGGCACGTTGGTGCGCATCTGGCGATCGACCTCGATGAAGCCGCGGTCGGTCACGGCGATGCCTGCCTTGTCAGCGCCGATCTTCTTGCCGTTGGGACTGCGGCCCACGGCCTGCAGCACCAGGTCGTAGCGCTGGGGTTCCTTGGGCGCGCCCTCGCCTTCGAAGCTGACGTAGATGCCGTCCTTCCTGGCCTCGGCGCCCACGGTCTTGGTCTTCAACATGATGTTGTCGAAGCGGCCGGCGTTCTTCTTCTGCCAGACCTTGACCAGGTCGCGGTCGGCGCCCTGCATCAGGCCGTCCAGCATTTCCACGACGTCCAGGCGCGCGCCCAGCGTGGAGTACACCGTGCCCATTTCCAGGCCGATGATGCCGCCGCCGATGATCAGCATCTTCTTGGGGATTTCACGCAGCAGCAAGGCGCCGGTGGAATCGACGATGCGGTCGTCCTGGGGCAGGAACGGCAGCTTCACCGACTGGCTGCCGGCGGCGATGATGGCCTGCTTGAAGCGCAGCGTCTGGACCTTGCCGTCCTTGCCGGTGACGGCCAGGTGGTTGGGGTCGGCGAATTCGCCCACGCCCTGCACCACCGTGACCTTGCGGGCCTTCGCCATGCCGGCGAGGCCGCCGGTCAGCTTGGCGACCACGCTGTCCTTGTAGCCGCGCAGCTTGTCCAGGTCGATCTTGGGCTCGCCGAAGCTGATGCCGTGGGCGGCCAGCTCGCGGGCTTCGTCGATGATGGCGGCGTTGTGCAGCAGCGCCTTGGACGGAATGCAGCCCACGTTCAGGCAGACGCCGCCCAGGGTGTCGTAGCGTTCGACCAGGACGACGGACAGGCCCAGGTCGGCGGCGCGGAAGGCGGCGGAGTAGCCGCCGGGGCCGGCGCCCAGCACCAGCACGTCGTACTCGCCGTCGGCCGAGCCCTTGAAGCTGGCCGCGGCGGGCGCGGCGGCCGGAGCCGGGGCGGCGGGGGCTGCCGGCTTCGGCGCTTCGGCAGCCTTGGGGGCTTCCTTGGCGGCCGGGGCGGCGGCGTCCGACGCTTCGACTTCCAGCACGACCGTGCCTTCGGCAACCTTGTCGCCCACCTTCACGTTGATGGACTTCACCACGCCGCCCTGCGACGCGGGGATTTCCATCGAGGCCTTGTCGGACTCGACCGTGATCAGGCTTTGTTCGGCCTTGATGGTGTCGCCCACGGCGACCAGCACCTCGATGACTTCGACTTCCTTGAAGTCGCCGATGTCCGGCACTTTGATTTGAACGGTATTGCTCATGAGGCTCCCCGTTTACAGCGCGATGCGGCGGAAGTCGGCCAGCAAGGCGCCCAGATAGGCGTTGAAGCGGGCAGCGGCGGCGCCGTCGATGACGCGGTGGTCATAGGACAGCGACAGCGGCACGATCAGGCGCGGCACGAATCGCTTGCCGTCCCAGACGGGCTTGTGCGAGGAACGCGACACTCCCAGGATGGCCACTTCGGGCGCATTGATGATGGGCGTGAACGAGGTGCCGCCGATGCCGCCCAGGGACGAGATCGAGAAGCAGCCGCCCTGCATTTCGGCGGGCGAGATCTTGCCTTCGCGAGCCTTCTTGGACAGGTCGGTCATTTCCTGCGCGATCTGCAGGATGCCCTTCTTGTCGGCATCGCGGATCACCGGCACCACCAGCCCGTTGGGCGTGTCGGCGGCGAAGCCGATGTGGTAGTACTGCTTGAGCACCAGGTTGTCGCCGTCGAGCGAGGCATTGAACTCGGGGAACTTCTTCAAGGCCGCGACCACGGCCTTGATCAGGAAGGCCAGCATCGTGACCTTGATGCCGGACTTCTCGTTTTCCTTGTTCAGCGTGACGCGCAGCGCTTCCAGGTCGGTGATGTCCGCTTCGTCGTTGTTGGTGACGTGCGGGATCATGACCCAGTTGCGGTGCAGGTTCGCGCCGGAGATTTTCTTGATGCGCGACAGCGGCTTGGCTTCGATCGGGCCGAACTTGGTGAAGTCGACCTTGGGCCACGGCAAAAGGCCGAGCGCGGCGCCATCGGCCGAACCGCCGGCGGCGGCGGCCGGCGCGGCCAGCGCCTGCTTGACGAAACCGCGGACGTCGTCGGCGGTGATGCGGTCCTTCGGACCCGACCCCTTGACCTTGCTGAGGTTCACGCCCAGTTCGCGGGCGAACTTGCGCACCGACGGCGAGGCATGCGGCAGCTGGCCGGGCTTGAGGCCGGCGTCTTCGAGCGCGGCGGTCGGCGCCGGGCGCGAACCGGCGGCGGGCGTCGGGGCGGCGGCCGGGGCTTCGGCGCGGGCGGCAGGGGCCGCCGGAGCGGCTTCCGCCTTGGCAGCCGCCGGGGCAGCGGCAGAGGCGGCGGCAGGCGCGCTGCCCTCGACCACGACCACGATCGAACCCTTGGCGACCTTGTCGCCGACCTTGACCTTCACTTCCTTGACCACGCCGCCTTGCGACGCGGGGATTTCCATCGAGGCCTTGTCGGACTCGACGGTGATCAGGCTCTGTTCGGCCTTGATCGTATCGCCCACGGCGACCATGACTTCGATGACTTCGACTTCCTTGAAGTCGCCGATGTCCGGCACTTCGATCTCGACCGGGCCGCTGGCCGCGGCCGGCGCGGCCGGCGCGGCCGCTTCAGCCTTGGCGGCGGGCGCGGCGGCGGCGGCGGCGGCCTGCTTGGGCGCTTCCTTGGCTTCCGCCTTGGGCGCAGCGGCCTCGGCCGAGGCGCCCTCTTCCACTTCCAGCACCACGGCGCCCTCGGCGACCTTGTCGCCGACCTTGACCGCGATGGACTTCACCACCCCGCCCTGCGAGGCGGGGATTTCCATCGAGGCCTTGTCCGACTCGACGGTGATCAGGCTCTGCTCGGCCTTGATCGTGTCGCCCACCGCCACCAGCACTTCGATGACTTCCACTTCCTTGAAGTCGCCGATGTCGGGAACCTTGATTTGCACGACGTTGCTCATGTCTCTTTACCCTCAGGCGTATTGCGGGTTGGCTTTGTTCGGATTGATGCCGTACTTCTTGATGGCTTCGGCCACCTTGGCAACGGGCACCTTGCCTTCATCGGCCAGCGCGCGCAGCGCGGCGACCACGACGAAGTGGCGGTCCACTTCGAAGTGCTCGCGCAGCTTCGAGCGGAAATCCGAGCGGCCGAAACCGTCGGTGCCCAGCACCTTGTATTCGCGGCCCTTGGGCACGAACGGACGGATCTGGTCGGCGAACAGCTTCATGTAGTCGGTCGAGGCGATGATCGGGCCTTCCGTCTTGGCCAGCTGCTCGGTGACGTAGGCCACCTGCGGCTTCTTCTCTTCGGGATGCAGCATGTTGTGGCGCTCGGCATCCAGGCCGTTGCGACGCAGTTCGGTGAAGCTGGTGACGCTCCACAGGTCCGAGGCCACGCCCCAATCGGCTTCCAGCAGTTCCTGGGCGGCCATGACTTCGCGCAGGATCGTGCCCGAGCCCATCAGCTGCACGCGGTTCTTGCCCTTGCCATGCGACTTCAGCTTGTACATGCCGCGGATGATGCCTTCCTCGTCGCCCTGCGTGAGGCCGGGCTGCGGGTAGTTCTCGTTCATCACGGTCAGGTAGTAGTACACGTTCTCCTGGTCTTCCACCATGCGCTTCAGGCCATGCTGGATGATCACGGCCAGCTCATGGCCGAACGTGGGATCGTACGAGACGCAGTTCGGGATCGTGGACGCCAGGATGTGGCTGTGGCCGTCCTCGTGCTGCAGGCCTTCGCCGTTGAGCGTGGTGCGCCCGGCGGTGCCGCCCAGCAGGAAGCCGCGCGCCTGCATGTCGCCGGCCGCCCAGGCCAGGTCGCCGATGCGCTGGAACCCGAACATCGAGTAGTAGATGAAGAACGGGATCATGATGCGGTTGTTCGAGGAGTACGACGTGGCCGCCGCGATCCACGAGCTCATGGCGCCCGCTTCGTTGATGCCTTCCTGCAGGAGCTGGCCGTCGGCCGCTTCCTTGTAGTACATGACCTGGTCCTTGTCGACCGGGGTGTACTTCTGGCCTTCCGGCGCGTAGATGCCGATCTGGCGGAACAGGCCTTCCATGCCGAAGGTGCGCGATTCGTCGGCCAGGATCGGCACGACGCGCGGACCCAGTTCCTTGTCGCGCAGGACCTGGTTAAGGATGCGCACGAAAGCCTGGGTGGTGGAGATCTCGCGGCCTTCCGCGGTGGGCTCCAGCACGGCCTTGAAGGCGTCCAGCGCCGGGGCCTTGAGGTGCTCGTCGGCCTTGGCGCGGCGGTGCGGCAGGTAGCCGCCCAGCGCGGCGCGGCGCTCGTGCAGGTACTTCATTTCGGGCGAGTCGTCGGCCGGCTTGAAGTACGGCAGGTCGGCCAGCTGGTCGTCCGGGATGGGAATGGCGAAGCGGTCGCGGAATTCGCGGATGGAATCCAGCTCCAGCTTCTTCTGCTGGTGGGTCGGGTTCTTGGCCTGGCCGACGTGGCCCATGCCGTAGCCCTTGATGGTCTTGGCCAGGATGACGGTGGGCTGGCCTTCGTGCTTGGTGGCGGCGTCGAACGCCGCGAACACCTTGTGCGGGTCATGGCCGCCGCGGTTCAGGCGCCAGATGTCCTCGTCGCTCATGCGCGACACGGCTTCCAGCAGCTTCGGATGCTTGCCGAAGAAGTGCTCGCGCACGAACTTGCCGTCGTTGGCCTTGTACGCCTGGTACTCGCCGTCCACGGTGTCTTCCATGATCTGGCGCAGGATGCCTTCCTTGTCGTGCGCCAGCAGCGGATCCCAGTAGCCGCCCCAGATCAGCTTGATCACGTTCCAGCCCGAACCGCGGAAGTCGCCTTCCAGTTCCTGGATGATCTTGCCGTTGCCGCGCACCGGACCGTCCAGGCGCTGCAGGTTGCAGTTGATCACGAAGATCAGGTTGTCGAGCTTTTCGCGCGCGGCCAGGGCGATCGCGCCCAGCGATTCCGGCTCGTCCATTTCGCCGTCGCCGCAGAATACCCAGACCTTGCGGCGGCTGGTGTCGGCGATGCCGCGGGCGTGCAGGTACTTCAGGAAACGCGCCTGGTAGATGGCCATCAGCGGGCCCAGGCCCATCGACACCGTCGGGAACTGCCAGAATTCCGGCATCAGCTTCGGGTGCGGGTACGAGGACAGGCCCTTGCCGTCCACTTCCTGGCGGAAATGGTTCAGCTGGTCTTCGGTCAGGCGGCCTTCCAGGTAGGCGCGGCCGTACATGCCGGGCGAAGTGTGGCCCTGGAAGTAGACCAGGTCGCCGCCGTGGCTTTCGTCTTCCGCGTGCCAGAAGTGGTTCTGGCCGCAGCCGATCATGGTGGCCAGCGAGGCGAACGAGGCGATGTGGCCGCCCAGGTCGCCGCCATCGGGCGGGTTGTGCTTGTTGGCCTTGACCACCATGGCCATGGCGTTCCAGCGCACGTACGAACGGATGCGGGCTTCCAGCTCCAGGTTGCCCGGATGCGCCGGCTCCAGGCCGGGGGGAATCGTGTTGACGTACGCGGTGTTCGGCGAGAACGGAATGTGGGCGCCGGAACGACGGGCTTCGTCGATCAGGCGTTCGAGCAGATAGTGGGCGCGCTGAGGTCCTTCACGATCAAGGACTGCCGCCAGGGCTTCGAGCCACTCCTGGGTTTCAAGGGTGTCTTCGTCGTTGGCAGCCTGTACGGCGCCAGCCTGGGCGAAAGAGGACATCGTGTGTCTCCTGTTTGAGTTCGTTCGTGACCACACCCGCTTATTTATCTACTCGCGGACATTGCATGGTAGCCGGGATCATCCGGGCTACCATGTCATGCATGGGTCGGGGTGTTCTAGAGACCTGCCATCGGGGGGTTCCCTATCAGCCGGCATTCTAAGAAAGAAGAGTAACCGGTCGCAAGGAAAATTTCATGTTGCGGTACGGCATTTCATAATACGAAAAATTGACCGCAAACTGAACACTTTCGCCTCATCCTTTTTAGTATGTCCTCCAAAAGGAGGCGTTGATTCCCGGCAATTCCCCGCCAACACGCACTAAAATGCGCGGTCTATCCGCCCCGAATTCCATGTCCAGCGCGCCCAAGTCCAATATTCCTACGCCGTTCCACGATCACGCCCGCACTCGCCGGCGGGGGGTGTACTGGGTCACGCCCGCGATGGTGCTGATCCTCTACATCTGTGTGATGGCGGTGTTCTTCTGGTTGCAGCGCATCCATGACGACAGCGTCATGTTCGTGACGATCGACCAGGAAATGCGGCAGCAGCGCCTCATCTGGGTGGTGCTGGCCCTGTCCTGCGTGATCGTCATCAGCCTGCTGATGCTCTGGCGGTACACGCGCTTTCGCTCGTCGGCCGAGGCCGCGCTGATCGCCGAGACCGGTTTCCGCCGCGCGATGGAGAACTCCATGTCCACCGGCATGCGCGTGCTGGACATGGAAGGCCGCATCGCCTACGTGAACCCGGCTTTCTGCCGGATGATCGGCTGGAACGAGGCCGACCTGATCGGCCGCAGCCCGCCCTTCCCCTATTGGGTGCCCGGCCGCCACGAACAGCACCAGCACACGCTGGACGTGCTGATGTCCGGCAAGACGCCCAGCAGCGGCCTGGAAGTCGAGGCCCAGCGCCGCGACGGTTCGCGGTTCACGGCGCGCATGTACGTGTCCCCGCTGCTGGATCCCAACGGCAACCAGATCGGCTGGATGACCTCCATGACCGACATCACCGAGCCCAAGCGCATCCGCGAGGCCCTGACCGCCGCGCACGAGCGCTTCATGACGGTGCTGGAAGGCCTGGACGACGCCATTTCGGTCACGGCCGACACCCACGACGGCCTGGAACTGCTGTTCGCCAACCGCACCTACCGCCGCGTGTTCGGCGCGCAGACGGGCGGCCACGACGAGCTCCTGGCCGGCCGCCGCGGCCGCTTCACCGACGAATCCGTGGAGGTCTTCGCGCCCTCCGTGCAGCGCTGGTTCGAAGTGCACCACCGCATGCTGGCCTGGACCGACGGCCGCCGCGTGCGCATGCAGGTGGCGCGCGACATCACCGAGCGCCGCGTGCACGAAGAAGCGTCGCGCGTGCAGCAGGAAAAGATCCAGCTCACCAGCCGTCTGACCACCATGGGCGAAATGGCCTCGTCGCTGGCGCACGAGCTGAACCAGCCGCTGACGGCCATCGCCAACTACAGCATGGGCGCCGTCGCCCTGGTCAAGGCCGGCCACACCAGCCCCAACATGCTGCTGCCCGCGCTGGAGAAGGCCGCCTCGCAGGCCGAGCGCGCCGGCAAGATCATCAGCCGCATCCGCGAATTCGTGAAGCGCAGCGAGCCCCGCCGCCAGCGCGTGGCCATCGGCCGCATTGTCGACAACGCCATCGGCTTCGCCGAGATCGACGCGCGCAAGCGCCGCATCCGCATCGACAGCTTCGTGCCGTCGAACGCCCCGGACGTCCTGGCCGACCCGATCCTGATCGAGCAGGTGCTCCTGAACCTGTTGAAAAACGGGCTGGAAGCCATGGAAAAGAGCGAATCCGACGAACTCAAGGTCGCCGTGATCCTGCACGACCAGCACATCGAAGTGGCGGTGGTCGACCGCGGCCACGGCCTGGCCGAACCCGAACGCCTGTTCGAACCTTTCTTCAGCACCAAGACCCAGGGCCTGGGCATGGGGCTGAATATCTGCCGTACCATTATCGAATCGCATCACGGCCGCCTGTGGGCAGACCCCAATCCCGCCGGCGGCACCATCTTCCGCTTTACCCTGCCCTGCGCTGCGACCCAGACGCAGGCCCAGAACGATCAGTCAGAGGAGTTGCACGCATGAACACGCCCCACCTGTCGAGCACGGTATTCATAGTTGACGACGACGAAGCGGTACGCGATTCGCTGCGCTGGCTATTGGAAGCCAATGGCTATCGCGTGCGCGCCTATGCCAGCGGCGAATCCTTCCTGGAAGACTACGACGCCGGCCAGATCGGCGTCCTGATCGCCGACGTGCGCATGCCCGGCATGAGCGGCCTGGAACTGCAGGAGCAGCTGATCGCCCGCAATGCCCCGCTGCCCATCGTGTTCATCACCGGCCACGGCGACGTGCCCATGGCCGTGTCGACCATGAAGAAGGGCGCGGTGGACTTCCTGGAAAAGCCGTTCAACGAATCCGACCTGCGCGAAATCGTGGCGCGCATGCTGGAGCAGGCGACGCAGCGCGTCAGCAAGCACCAGGCCCAGAAGGACCACGAAGCGATGCTGGCGCGCCTGACCGCGCGCGAGCAGCAGGTGCTGGAGCGCATCGTCGCCGGCCGCTTGAACAAGCAGATCGCCGACGACCTGGGCATCAGCATCAAGACCGTCGAGGCGCACCGCGCCAACATCATGGAGAAACTGGAAGTGACTACCGTAGCCGACCTGATGAAGGTCGCCTTGGCCAAACCGGAGGCGCATGCATGAGCCGCCGGGCAACCCCCAAGGCGAAGACCGAAGCGCGCAGCGCGGAGGTTTCCGTATGACAGCAAGGATTATCGATGGCGCCGCCCTGTCGCAGCGCATCCGCGAAGAAGTCGCCCAGCGCGTTTCCGCCCTGGCGGCGAAGGGAATCCGCCCCGGCCTGGCCGTGGTGCTGGTGGGTGAAGACCCCGCCTCCCAGGTTTACGTTCGCAACAAGGTCGCCGCCTGCGAAAAGGCCGGCCTGCATTCCGTGAAAGAGCAGTACCCCGCCGACATGACCGAGGCCGACCTGCTGGCCCGCATCGGCGAGCTGAACCGGGACCCGTCCATCCACGGCATCCTGGTGCAGTTGCCCCTGCCCAAGCACATGGACTCCCACAAGGTCATCGAGGCCATCGCGGCCGAGAAGGACGTGGACGGCTTCCATATCAGCAACGCCGGCCTGCTCATGACCGGCCAGCCGCTGTTCCGCCCCTGCACGCCCTACGGCGTGATGAAGATGCTGGAATCCGAGGGCGTGACCTTGCGCGGCGCCGAAGCCGTGATCGTGGGCGCCAGCAATATCGTCGGCAAGCCCATGGCGATGCTGCTGCTGCAGGCGGGCGCCACCATCACCATCTGCAACTCCAAGACGCGCGACCTGGCCGCCCAGACCCGGCGCGCCGACGTGCTGGTGGTCGCTACCGGCAAGCCCGGCATGATCGACGGTTCGATGATCAAGCCCGGCGCCGTCGTCATCGACGTCGGCATCAATCGCGGCGCCGACGGCAAGCTGTGCGGCGACGTGGACTTCGCCTCCGCCCGCGAAGTGGCCGGCGCCATCACGCCCGTGCCCGGCGGCGTGGGCCCCATGACCATCGCCATGCTGCTGGTCAACACCGTCGAAGCGGCCGAGCGCAAGGCATGACGTAGGATGGGTGAAGCGCGAGAGTTCTTAAGCTAGAACGCTGCCCTCCAGCGCGCGAAACCCATGCGGCCGTGGGCAGATTGTTTTTTCGGCCTGCACAGGGGCGCTGTCTGCCTACGGCCGCATGGGTTTCGCGC
>Ga0182739_1003085_pt1 | contig 14936 bp, 11 predicted proteins | sample eDN5th30CBELigBY_FD_128873 | JGI IMG/M metagenome (GOLD analysis project Ga0182739, IMG submission 128873) | Enriched backyard soil microbial communities from Emeryville, California, USA - eDNA 5th pass 30_C BE-Lig BY (version 2) (version 2) | ecosystem: Environmental > Terrestrial > Soil >... | reverse complement strand
CTCTGATTTTTGGCTTTCATTCGCCTGATGAACACCACTTTTCGACTGCCCCCTCTGATCCTCGGCTTTCATTCACCTGATGAACACCACTTTTCGCTTGCCCTCTCTGATTTTTGGCTTTCATTCGCCTGATGAACACCACTTTTCGCTTTCCTCCTCTGCTTTTCGGCTTTCATTCGCCTGATGAACACTATTTTCTGTTTTACACTCCTTTGCTTTTCACAGATTTCATTTCAAAAGAAAATGGAGCATTCACTAGGAACACTCCTTCTTCCTTTATTCTATTATCTCTTTCACTTTTTTCACGACGTGTCCGGAGCTGCCTTTGTCTTGCACGGCTTCCATCATCATTGCAATCAAGAAGTCTTTTTTGTCTTTATCATAAGTGACATACCAGCCGTTTTCTGTTCCTTTTTCGCCTTGCTTTTCTTTTAATTCAGCTGTTCCTGTTTTTCCTGCGAACGTTTTGCCACTTATTTTTCCGCCACGTGCTGTACCATTTGGATTTTCAATAACTTGCTGTAAGTCATCTGAAATCGTATTGGCAACCGATTCGTCCATGATTTTTTCTTTCCAAACTTTCCCCTTCTCGTCACTATCTAATAGGGTAGGTGTCATTAGATTTCCACCTGTAACAAACGGAGTATATGCTGTCGCAAGGTGAATCACACTCATTTCTACATGCCCTTGACCATAGCCTGAGTCTGCTAATAAAATTTCTGTATCCAATTTGCCATATGTGGATGTTTCAATTGGAAAAGCATAAGTAAACGGCTCTTCAAATCCAAATTTCTTTAACTCGTTTGCAAATTTTTCTTTCCCTAAATCAAGCGCTGTTTGCGCAAAGTAAATATTATCACTGTAAAGCAAAGCATCTGCAAGATTTACTGGAGCTGAGCTGCTATGCACTCTTGTAACAAAATAACCGCCCCATGATTTATCCTTTTGCCATTGCTTTGTGGTAATCTTCCTTTCCTGTTCAGGAGTAATCACGCCCTCTGTTAATGCAGCTGCTGCTACAAGAGGCTTCATTACAGAACCAGGTGCATATTTATTTTTAAAACGATTGGTAAAAGGATCTAGCTTATTATTATCGTATGCTTCTTTCTCAGACGTTGTCAGACCAACAACCATCTTGTTTGGATCAAATGCAGGGCTGCTAACCAACGCAAGTGTTTCTCCTGTTTGTGGATTAATAGCTGCTGCTGCACCTGCTTCTCCATCCATTTTTTCATATATTTCTTTTTGTAAATCAGCATCTATTGTCAACTTTATATTTTCACCATTTTGCACTTCTTTTTTCGCCAAAGTAACCGTACTGCCGTCTGCCTTTTTAATTGAAATTTGTTCACCATTCGAACCTTTTAATCGTTCTTCCAGTACTTGCTCCAAGCCTCTTTTTCCAATTACATCTGTGCTTGAATAGCCTTTCTCCTGATTTTTCTCGAGCTCCTCTGCAGTGATGTTGCCGATATAGCCAATTAAATGTGCAGCACTTTCGCCAAATGGATAAATTCTTCCTTTTGTATCTTGCTTTTGCACACCAGGTAATGCAAAAAGTTTATCTAAATAAGCACGATCTCCTGTTGCTACTTTTTTAATAGGAACAAAAAAGCTTGGTTGTACCCAATCTGCATTGAGTGCTTTCTCTACTGTATCTTTTTTAATATCTAAAAGCTTTGCTAGTTCATTAACAACGGCATCTGAATTATCTCCCATTTGTTCTGGAACTAGTCCAATTTCATAAATTACACCATTCATTGCTAACGGATTTTCATTTTTATCGACAATACTGCCTCGTTCTGCTGGAATCGTGTTGACAGAAATTTTGTCGTCAGGACCTAACTCCGAAAAAATATAAGTAGTATCCCAATTAATATACCAATTCTCGTCTTTCTCTCTCTCTTCTTTCACCAGTGCAGCCTGATTATCAAAGCTGATTTCTCCTGCCATGCTGTTCATTTTAACCGAAAACGGAATTTTCGCTTTTTCTACTTTATTGAACTTTTCGTCTTCTGCTGGTTTCTTATATGTGATCTTTAAATCTTTAATACTTAAGTCTTTGTAGATTTTTTCATATCTGGCAACAAAGTCTTCTTCCGAAATACTTTCTTTTGCTTCTGTTGAAAGAAAGGCATACATATCTTTGAATTTCTGATCATTCCAAAGTTTTATATATTGTGATAGCCGTTCATCTGGGGTAGGATCATTTTTATTGCATCCTGTTACCACTGCTATCAGAATTAATATCAGTAAAAGCATCCATCTCTTTTTCATTCCTATCTCCCCTTCTAATCTACTACTACTAGCGTACCATTTTTTCATCAAAACGGATAAAGAATTACACACAAAATTGTAATTTTTTTATCTCTTATTTCCTACATTCTGTATATTATTATCTTCCTAAAAAAATAATAACTCTATTACGAAAACCAATCAAAAAAGTTACAAAATAGTTTTTGACATACTTTTTTAGCATCTTTTGCTAAAATACAGGTTAAGGGGGAACACGTATGATTGTGTTATTTGATGGGGTTTGTAATTTATGTAGTAAAAGTGTGCAATTTATTATAAAAAGGGATCCGCATAACCAATTCTTCTTCGCTTCTCTGCAAAGTGAAATGGGAAAAAGTCTTTTAGAAAAACATCATCTATCCGAGGTTGATAGTGTCGTTCTTATTAAAGATGATATGTACTATATAGAATCAGATGCGGCTTTGGAAATTTGCCGCCATCTTTCTAGTGGATGGAAGCTTCTAGCTATTTTAAAAGGGATTCCTTCCTTCATAAGAGATCCTCTTTATCGATTTGTTGCTAGAAATCGTTATAGATGGTTCGGCAAACAAGACTCTTGTATGCTTCCAACAGAAGAGATGAAGAAGCGTTTTTTGTAATAGCCCCTCTTTTTTTCTATGTTCTTTTTTCAAAATGCTCTGATCCTCTCTCCGTTTGCTTTTTCAAAGTCAAAACAATTACTGAAGAACTGCTCCATTACCTTTCCAAATATCATCTTTGCAATAAAAAAAGCAAAAAAAGACCGCTTTCTCATCAGAAAACGGCAGAAAATTGGAGATAAAAGGACTACTCGTAAAACAGATATTGGGGTTTAATAGAAATCTCAATTTCTATTAAAAATGCTCAATTAAGTTTATTGTGCTCATAATTAGAAGGCGTAGGTGGGCACTTCTAAAAATAGCAAAAATATTCTTAATATATTGCGGTAAAACCAATTAAATCATATTATAAAGATAGATGAATTCTTGATTTCCAAGTATATATCGCCATTTTACGGCATTTCACACTGTTTTTCCCCAAAATTCATTACAAAATATAACTTTAGGAATATTCATAAAAAAGGTATGCTTTTCTAAGTAGGAGTGAAGCGATTGGATTTTTCAGCGGTTGGAGAAAAAATCAAGGAATTACGCAAGCAAATGGGGTTATCACAAAAAGAACTGGCTCACAATATATGCACACAGGCGCAAATTAGTAAAATAGAAAAGGGAGAAGTGCTTCCACTGTCTTCTACTCTTTATCTTATTTCTCGGCGGCTGGGCGTTGATGTGAACTATTTCTTCGATATCGGCACAACACCAAGACTTGATTATGTAGAAGAAACCTTTCGACAATTAAAGACAGCACGAAGAAATACCGACTATCAAACATTAAAACAAATTGTAAAAGCAGAAGAAAAAAACCCTCTATTTACGCACCATAAAAAAAACTATCAAATGTTACTTTGGCATAAGGCGATTTATGTCTTTGAAATCGACCGTGATTTTAATCGAGCGGTAAACCTTATAAATGAAGCAATTGAGCTTACCTTTGATACCGTCTACACAGAAAGAGAGCTAGAAATCTTTATTAGCAAAGGGATCTTTTACTATGAAGAAGGTTTCATCGATGATTCCTTGACCATTTATCAACAAGCATTTAAAGCAGTAAATCAACTTCCTTATTTACAAGATGATACAATTAAAAGTAGGTTATACTTTAATATTGCTAAATCATTAACAGATCAGTCGCGGTACGATACTTCGATTAACTATTGTAAGGAAGGAATCGATTGGGCTATTCAGCAGGATAATCTTTATCTGTTAGCTCACTTTCACTATCATATAGGATATAACTACGAATTACAAAAGAATTTTGACCTAGCTTCTCAATATATGAGAGATGCCCTCATGATTTTCCAATTAGTAAAAGACTCTCGGTATACGGACTATATTGGAAATAAAATAAATAGTTGGCAAAACTAATCGTTTATAAAGAAAGCTTCCATCACAGAGGTCCCCCACGGATGGCTAGTTACACTTATCAAACGTTAAGAGTTGGAAAGATGTCTTGCAAATATTCTCTCACCACTTAAATGTGTGGAGATGATATTTGAAGGCATTTTTGTTTGTTTAAATCCCCCTCAAATATACCTGGTTAATTATACCTTTATTGATTCACCGAATCCTCTCCACGATATCCTAAGACCTATTGATAATTAACTATGAGAAATTACCTATTTTTCTAAAACTCTATTTTTTTTAGCGAAATAAAAGGTCAATAGTCTGATAGGTTATGGTAAGATAGGTATACCAAAGTTTATTCATTAGGAGTGAGTGATAAAAAATGAAGAAGAAAGTCACAGTATTGGCAACTACCGCGATTCTGTCAACCACTTTCGCAGCAAACGCCTCGGCTAGTACTTATGTAGTAAAAAAAGGGGATACATTAGGACAGATTGCGCAGAAATACAATACTACTGTTAATGAGTTAAAATCTCTTAATAATCTTTCCTCAGACCTTATTTTAATCAATCAAAAATTATCAATTGCAGATAGCTCAAAGTCTACAAGTAGCAATACTACTACAAGTAATCAATCTTCAGCAAAGACAAGCACTGCTGCAAAAACGTATAAAGTTGTTTCAGGGGACTCCCTTATAAAAATAGCAAATAAGCATTCTATTTCTTTAGGTGAGTTACAGCAATGGAATAATCTCTCATCATCGCTTATTTATCCTGGTGATATTTTATATGTTTCCAAACCTGGAACTGCTACCAATACACCAGCGTCAAATTCATCCAATAATTCTGGAAACGCTGGCAATACAACGGTTAAAGAAACTACTTCTGCATCTACAGCCACATATACAATTAAAAGTGGAGATACTTTAAGCAAAATTGCTTCTACTTATAAAATGTCTGTAAGTCAATTGAAGCAGTTAAATAATCTTAATTCTGATTTAATTTTCCCAGGGCAAAAACTGAAGGTTTCTGCTTCTGAAAAGGTAACGAATACAGGGAATAATAATTCCTCATCTAGTACACCAACTCCTATTTCCACGGGAAATAATGGACAATCCTATGCTTCTAAGGTAGTTTCTGCTTCAAAGAGTCTAATTGGCCTACCATATGTTTGGGGCGGTTCGACTACTGCTGGCTTTGACTGCAGCGGATTTGTTTACTATGTATTAAACCAAAGCGGTAAATCAATTGGACGTTATTCTGCTGAAGGCTACTATGATCGCAGCTATTATGTAGATATTCCAGCAGTTGGGGATATTGTCTATTTTAAAAATACTTACAAACAAGGTATCTCTCATTTAGGTATTTATATTGGCAACAATGAATTTATTCACGCTGATTCAAGCGGCGTTCGTGTTACAAGCTTAGATAACTCGTATTATAAAGAGCATTTTGATAGTTTTAAACGCTTGTATTAAAAGATAATGGTTGATGGTGGCTGTCTAATTTGGCAGCCTTTTTTGTGTTTTTCTGGTTGTGGGGTGATTTTTTGGGTTGACTGATTTCTTCTTCACTTTGGCTGATATATTTGTGCGTTGGCTGATTTCCTCTTCTCTTTGGCTGATATATTCCTAGTTTGGCTGATTTCCCCTTCTCTTTGGCTGATATATTCCTAGTTTGGCTGATTTCCTCTCTACTTTGGCTGATATATTCCTAGTTTGGCCGATTTCCCCTCTATTTTGGCTGATATCAGCACTACTACAATTAATTTCTCTCTTTTCACTGCCCAAGTCACAGCTATCCGGACATATTTTTGTTCATTCCCTATATTCTCAGCTTTAAAACTATTTACTAGTTCCTTCTTTACTTCCATTCTTATGTCCTCTACCATCTCCTCGCAAAAAGCGTTATAATTAAAGAATGGACTTTTTTCGTGTATCTATTTTACAAAGCCATTTTTAGAGTATATTTTCGAGAAAATAACTAATAAACGTTTTACGAATATGGGAGGGATACATTATGCTTCTGGAAAAATATTTAGAGCCATTGAATTTTTGCGCAGAAAACTTAATGAATTTATTGGACGCAAATGATCCCCAAATGAAAAAGATTGTGGAAAAGGGGCTTCTTCTGTACAGGCAAAGCTTTGTCTACCAAGTCAAGTTCTCCAATGAGTTTGTGACAGGAATGATTCAGGACGTAACGCCAGTAAAGGCAACTTTAGATTTAGAATATATCCAACACAGTTCTTGCACTTGTCACGCAGAAGGCTTTTGTCGCCATCAGCTTGCTCTGTTTTTCTATTTACTTGCCCAAGTTGGAAAGGTATCCACTTGGCTTGAAAGTTGGCGTAAACCAATCGAAAATGCAGAAATGCTAAAAAATCTCGGCATTATGCGTGCAAGCGACTTATTGAAAGAGACAGAAGATAAAGAGCCAAATTATATAGATTGGATGGAAACATTTGAAAAAAGCTTTCAATCGCTTATCGAAACCAATCATAACAAACCATATATGATCGCAGAAACGTATTATATTTATATGCGAAAAATAAAAGCAGCAACTCCTCTGCAAACAGAGTGGAAGCTTCTTTATTTAGTCATCGCTCAAGTATTTACATTTAAACAATTATTAACACTTAGCAAAAATCTAGATCATAATACACAAACGATTAATCGCTATTATCGACATCTGTTCCAAGATTTAATGAACAGCATCGAAGATAATCTTTATAAACTATCGAACTTTACCTTTCCATTTGCTTTTGACGACTTCTTAATTAGTCTCAAGGAGGACGTCCAGTCCATACTAACGATTCAACCGCATGTAACATTCGAATGTATACAGCTCTATCGACTGATGTGGACAGATCTTTTTGCCACGAAAAACTGGAGACAGGATGAATTAAGTAAACTATTAGCTAACAACAATCCGACGTTTTCTGAGAAAGTTGCTATCATCCATCTTGATGTACTTCTTCAAAAAGACCAAGATGCCCTTCATGTGATTCAGTCTCTTGATTCAGAAGTTACTGCTTACATGCTTTATTGGATTGATTATTTGTCAAGTCGCAAAGCATGGAAACGGATGGATTTATATATACCAGCCTTTATTCAAGAACTGAAAAAATATTTATGTACAGATGAGGATGGAGATTATTGCTATGAATTCACATCCATGGCGTTACGAGCGATTCTTCCTTATTGTCTGGCTATGAATAAAGAAGATTTACTTGAAAAAGCGTATATTCATACCCTTCCCTATAGCTTTCGAAAATACGAGGACTTTCTGTATGAGAAGAAACAGTTCGATAAATGGATTGATTTGTTTACGATGATGGGATTTGGACTAGAGCATCTTCATAAAGAGCAGATAAAAATATTGCAGGAGCATGACTATTCTTTATTACTTTCTTTATATCATCGTTCTATTCAAGAACATATTGAAGGAAAAAATAGAGAACACTATCGAATCGCCGTCCGTCAATTAAAGAAACTACGTACCCTTTATAAAAAAATGAAAAAGCAAGGCGAATTTGAGCAATTCTTACTGGTTATCTTAGAGCGTACGAAGCGATTAAGAGCCTTTCATGAAGAATGTAGAAAGGGAAAGTTAATCCATGTTGAAAACTAATTATTTAAAAATAAATGTTCATTATTATGAGAATACTGGATTTTTTTTAACAGGAGAAATAGAGGATCGTTATCTTTATCCTAACTATTGGAAAAAACTTCTTTTTCAGCAACATCATGAAAGCTATTACGGTACTATATTAGATACTGTAACAATGGATGGGATAGAGGGAGTCCTAGTAAGTGGCTGGCAGTTAGTCACTTTACTTGCTACCGAAGGATTTAATCGTTACGTCGAGTGGGACTGGAACGATACTGCACAAGTTTGCCTTGCTGCTGCACCAAGTATCCTTGAATCAATTAAACATAAAGAATGGATACCAGATTTCAGTCAGTGGGAAGTCGGAAACTTCCAATGGTCCCTTCCACATCGTGTGATCGATGAGTTTGACCCAAGCTTTTGGGAAATGGAGCTTCATGATGAGTTAGAAGGTCAAACGAATAACGACTTTATTAATCGCTGGTTCCAACATTCTCTTAATCATTATCTAGAGGGCCATAAAGAGACGAAACAAAGTTTCCATGAACGAATGGACACATTAAAGAATGCAAATATTCCATCAGAGCAACTAGCTGCTTACTTTACAGAGGATAAATGGCAGGAGTGGATGGGGCTAAAAGAGACAGACTATCCGTTTACATTAGGGATTCGCCTAGAAGAACCGACAGAAATTGATACAACATGGGATTTGGATTTATTTTTGAAATCGAAGGAAAATCCTGACCTTGTCGTGGATATCTATGATGAAAGCAATATGCCGAAAAAGTGGCTGAATTATGCCTCCTATATAGAGGAAGAACAGCAGCGTTGGCTCCTTCTTTTTCCATGGCTAAAAGGAACAAAAGGAATAACGAATCAATTAACGGAGGAAGAAGCATGGCTTTTCTTATCAGAAGCGAGTGAGACATTCCTCGCACTTGGCGTAGATATTCTTCTTCCTTCTTGGTGGCAAGCAATGAAATCAGCAAATCTGAAAGTGAAGGCTAAAGTGTCCAGTTCAAGTCATCGTCCATCCTATGTAGGCCTTCAAGCGATGCTGGACTATAACTGGCGGTTCTCTATGAATGGTGTTACGCTTTCTGAAGAGGAATTCCATAACTTAGTAGAAGAAAAAAGGCGACTCGTCTTTATTAAAGGGCGTTGGATAAAATTAGATCCTGCTTTCATTCGACAAATACAAGATTTAATGAAAAAAGCCGAAAAAGAAGGTTTGCATGTCCGCGATATTATCGAGCAGGAATTAATGCAGGCAGAAGAACAGCAAAATGATGAGCTAGAGAATCCAAAAACGTTTGCCAAAATCCAAATTGAACTGAATAGACAATGGCGAACAATGATTCATCAATTAAAGGAAGTCAGGAATCTGCCATTGGAGGCAGTTCCGCAAAACTTTTTAGGAGATTTGCGCGACTATCAAGTACTTGGAATGAGCTGGCTCCTCTTCTTAAGAAAGTATGGATTTGGTGCCATATTAGCTGATGATATGGGACTTGGAAAAACGGTCCAGCTAATCTCTTATCTTTTAAAAGTAAAAGAGATTGAAAAGGAACAGACAGCCCCTGCACTTATCATCTGCCCTACTTCTGTACTTGGCAACTGGCAAAAGGAATTAGAACGATTTGCCCCTGACTTAAACGTTTATCTTCATTATGGAGCGAACCGCTTAAAAGATGAGGTATTTGTGCAAAAGGCACAGGAATCAGATGTTGTCTTAACTTCATATGGATTAACACATATTGATTTGCAAAGCTTTCAAGACTTAACATGGAGTACCATTGCGATTGATGAAGCGCAAAATATAAAAAATGCGCAAACCAAGCAGTCAAGAGCCGTAAGAAAGTTAAAGAGTCAGCACAACATTGCGCTTTCTGGAACACCGATGGAAAATCGTCTTAATGAGCTCTGGTCTATTTTTGATTTTACCAATCATGGCTATTTAGGAAGTCTTGGACAATTTCAAAAGCGCTTTGTGATTCCGATTGAAAAAGAAAATAAACCCGAACAGATTCAGCAACTGCAGACACTTATTCGCCCATTCTTATTAAGAAGGACGAAAAAGGATGAAGAGGTTGCCTTAAATCTCCCTGATAAATTGGAACAAAAGGAATATTGTCCGCTAACAACAGAGCAAGCCGCCTTATATGAACAACTAGTAACAGACACATTTGTCCAAATCGAGCAGCTATCTGGATTTGAGCGTAAAGGGCTTGTCTTACAAATGTTAAGTAAATTAAAGCAGCTTTGTAACCACCCTGCACTTTACTTAAAAGAACAGACACCAACAAGCCTATTGGATCGATCAGTGAAAATGGAAAAATTAGCGGAACTGACCGAAACCATTATGGAGCGGAAAGAAAGCTGTCTTATTTTCACTCAATACATTGAGATGGGGCATATGATTCAGGAAATGATGATGAAGAACTTCAAGGTTGAAGTACCATTTTTAAATGGAAGTATGTCCAAGCAACAGCGGGATCGCTTAATTGAACAATTCCAGAATGGAGAATTCCCCATTTTTCTTCTTTCCCTAAAAGCGGGTGGAACCGGATTAAATTTAACAGCGGCAAACCATGTCATTCACTATGATCGTTGGTGGAATCCAGCTGTTGAAAATCAAGCGACAGACCGTGCATACCGCATTGGGCAAACTCGTTTCGTTCATGTTCACAAACTTATTTGTACAGGAACATTAGAAGAAAAAATTGATGCGATGCTTGAGAAAAAACAATCATTAAATGATCAAATCATCCAAAATGAAAATTGGATGACCGAGCTAACGACCGATGAATTAAAAGATTTGGTTTCATTGAATGAAAATCCCGCTGTGCTATAAGGCACAGCGGGATTTTCTTCTTATTTATCCTCAGGAATCTTTATATCTTTTCGCTTCTCTTCTTTACTCATCTTATAGAAATAAACAGTTTTTGTTGTTAGATGACCGGCTAAATCTGTTGCTGTGAATTCAAATTCGTTCAAGCCTGGTTCTAGATCTAATTCCACCTTTTTCACTGTTTTTTCTAAACTTCTCATTGCATATGGCTGTTTGAATGTTTGATAATACAGCTCACTTCCATTTAAGGCTAACTGAATTTCATCAAAATTATCCTTTACCGTAACGTGAACAGTTGGATTTTTACCATTACTATTAACAATACGATTACCAGAAAGTCCATTGAAAGAAATAGATGGAGCTTCTGCATCGACGATAAAGCTGCGTTTAAATACTGCCGTATTATCAGCATTATCTGTTGCTTTTATTTCCACGGAATGAACGCCATTATCATAAGGAATTGACGTAGTAAATATGTACTCGGCTTTTTCCTCATTATAGACAGTGTCTACTTTTTTTCCGCCAATCGTAAACGCTTTGATGCTAGATTCATCTTTAATTGTTCCGCTAAATGCAATTTCTTTATCACCATACACCTCTAACGCTTCTGGGGTATTTAGGGAAATTACTGGGATGGTTTTATCCTTCTTCACTTCTTCTGCAACGACACTAGTCTCCTGCTTATTGCCTGCATAGTCATAAGCAACGACTGTTACAGCTGTGCCTTCCTCTACTTCATTTGGTAAAGTATATTCTGTTGTCTCTCCACTCAATAGAGTCTCTAAAATAGATTTTCCATCTACTAAAATATCTAAATGTGAAACGCCTGAGCCATTTTTATTATCTGATGCAGCAAATTCCAACGCTTTATTATCCTCTACTAAAGCTACTTCAACAGACGGACTTACTGTATCAACAATAACTGGAATATCAACTACTTGCGGCTTCGCTCCTGGATAATCAAGAGTAGCACTAATGCGATAGAAATATTGACCTTCGACTAGTTTTCCATTCACCTTACCATCCCATGCCCATTTCGAATCAAGGGCATAACTTGTTCCTCTACCACCATCATATTAATTTTTTCTAATTTCCTCTTGTGTTCTTAAAGTTCTTACCGTTTTCCCTTTATTATCAATGATTGAAAATTGAACCGTCTTTGCGTTTCTTAAAAACGATAGAACTGGAATAATCTCTTCCTGTACTCCATCGCTATTTGGAGAAATAGCAATTCCCTCTTTTGTAAACTTACTTGTAATAGGATCATATCCTAGGTAAAGGAAGTCTTCCCCTTCTTTCGTCACGGCTCCGGCCATGCCATAGAAAGAAGTTTCATCATATTTCATACCATCCAAAATCGGTGCTTTGTTCCAATCCCCTTTAAATCCGACGTAAGGAACTGTTAATGTTGCATTTGTTTCTTCTGGATCTGTTAAGGTTACATATCCCTCAACAAAGTAACCATTTTCAAATACACGATCAATTGCTACAGGTGTTTCCCAGCTACTTGTTAGAGAAGGATCAATTACTTTTGCATTTTTTAAATCAACAGAAACTTTGATTGTTTTGCTTTTATTTGCCGGAATAGTAATGGTTGTTTGATCACTACCATTTACTTTAATTTTTGCATCCAAAATTTTCTGTGCTTCTAACAAATCAGCGGAATAACCTAATTCCCCGTATGCAGCAAAATCCGTTTGTACATTTGCAGCAACATCATACTTTACCTTTTTATCACTATAGTTTTTCGCTTCTAACGTAAAAGTGAAAGTCTTTCCTACTTCTTTCAATGCAACTTTTCCTTCTTTTGTCTTCTTCTCCGTTACAATAACTGGTGATTGTAACGCTGCATGTAACTGCATAAGACCTGCACCTTGGCGACGTGGAGAATATGGAACATCCCAGTCAAATGCACTGTTCACTGTTCCAATATCTGTTACTGGTTTTGCTGTGTTCATCAATAGATTTTTCGCCATGTTTACTCGTTCAAAACCTGAGACATCAAATTCATTATCCACACGTTCTAACACAAGCGCAGAACCCCCGGAAACATGCGGAGCTGCCATTGATGTTCCACTCTTCATACCATATTGATTATTTTCAAGAGTTGAATAAATTTGTCCACCTGGTGCTGTAATTTCTGGCTTAAAGTCTAAGTTTGGCGTTAGTCCCCAAGACGTGAAACTACTCATTTTTCCAGCCTCTGGATTTGCTGAAGTCGTTTTCTCGCCACCAAATGTAATCGAGATATTTTCTCCAGCTTGAAGAGCTGCCGCTAGCTTATCCCCATCTGTTTTTAATAAGAACAGCTGTGGAATGTTAATACTGGCATCTGTAGCCATGCTAACAAATCCATCTGTATTATTATAAATAATGACACCAGCCGCTCCTGCTTGCTGTGCATTGATTGCCTTATCAACGAAACCAATTCCACCTCTTTGAATTAGCGCATAATTATCTTTTACATCAACTGCGGCTAATTCTTCTGGTGTCCCTAAGCCAGCATATACAATCTGGAATGTTTTCTCTGCTACTGTATTTGGATGAACACTGCTTGCGGATAAGAATCCAGCTTGTCCAGACGTATCACCATATTGATAAGAAAGTGCATCAATATCTATGAAACTATTTTCAATAGAAGCCACTTGTAAACTATCATACGCTACACCCGGTGATCCAGAAACACCGATATCTGGATTTGAGCTAGATGGATTCGCAAAACCATTTCCAAAATGAGCAGAGTTTCCAGCAGAAATGGACATCATGATTCCATTTTCCACTGCGCGTTCAATTGCCTGTTGTTCTGGAGCATCGGCAGCAACAAATCCTGCCGTAGATCCTAAACTCATATTAAGGACATCTGCTCCTAATACAATTGCATCATCAATTGCTTTAATATAAATATCTCCCCAAGTAGTAGAGACAGTAGGGTCATTTCCGAAAACTTTTAAAGCTAAAAGCTGTGCTTCAGGAGCAACCCCTTTGATTCCGTTATTATCTTCATCTCCATTTGCTCCGACAGTGCCTGCAACGTGCATCCCATGCATGCTTGCCCCTGCAGCGATATCTTGGATAATATCATTCTCATCCATATAGTTATATCCATAAGGAACCTTTTCACTATAGAATTTACCCTGTAGTCCATTTTCGTCTTTAAATTTACTAATTTCTTCTTTTGTTAATTCCTGTTCTGTTTCTTCTGACAGAACCATATCTTTATGTTTTGGATCGATGCCGGTATCAATGACCCCAACAATCATTCCTTCCCCTTTAAAACCATAATCACGCCATGCATCTTGTGCTTGTACAAGTTCTTTACTATAGATCATGTCCGCTTCTTCTTCTGGTCTTTCATATGCTGTGGCAATATGTACTTTTGCTACTTCAGGAAGTTCTTCCATTTTTTCGATATCACCATATTTCATCTCTCCACTAAAGCCATTAAAAATAGTTGTGAAATTTTCTAGCTCTTTAAATTTTACTTTTTTCGCTTTTACTTTTTCTTTCACTCTTTTTTGTTCGGCCAACTTGTCCGTCTTTAATTTTTCTTTTGTTGATTTAGACAATTCTTTTACTTGCTTTGCCTGGGCTTGAGCATATTGGACTGTTGGCTCGGTATTCATTTCAACAACAACTCGGACCGTATCTGTTGCTTTATAAGCGGTCTCAAGCTCGTCCAACTTAATGGTTTGGACATTTAACTGGTTTTCCCTTCCCTTCTTACTAACTACTTTATCTGGTACTGTTGCTGCCAATACACTATTTGAAAATAGCATAAAAAGCATAATAACTAGAACAAATACTTTTCTTAGTTTCACGTTAAAACTCCCCTCTGAACCTTCTATATTTTTGGAATATATCGAACTATATAAAAATATCACAATATTCTTTCATTTATTAAGTGATAAAAGTACTGTCTCTTCCTTTTATTTCTAGTAATTTAGTAAGTAAATATCGCATTATCCTATTTTTTTCGTCAAAAGCAGACGTCATTCGGCTTTTCTTCCATTTTTAGGATGGTTCTATGTATGTAATGATTAGAAAAAAAGCTCTGTAATAAGATCTTTATCTATAAAGTGAAACTGCCATCAGTGGGGAATTTTCTGCAGTTTGAGTTGGGGATCTTACTGCCAGTGAAGAGTGGGATAAAAGTTACAGCTATAACGAGAAATTCGTTTGAACAAATAGTGAACAATATAGAACAACCTTTTACCAATATAATTTTTAGAACAACTG